>Ga0116200_10001049_pt1 | contig 10359 bp, 8 predicted proteins | sample Mar14436cmmetaG_FD_94478 | JGI IMG/M metagenome (GOLD analysis project Ga0116200, IMG submission 94478) | Marine hydrothermal vent microbial communities from Guaymas Basin, Gulf of California to study Microbial Dark Matter (Phase II) - Marker... ... | reverse complement strand
CTTAATGATCTTTTTCGGGAGGAGACGTAATTAAGGAAATTACCTTTACATAACTATAAGTATTATAAATTAATACAGACTATGCCTGAAGATTCGAAGAAGGTAATAGAGCGTCTCAAGTATAGTTATTTCTTTTATAGAGAACCTCCGAGGTCTCCACTACTATCAGGATATAAATTCAGAGATGTACTTCCGGAGATTAAGAATCCCAAGGGACATCTGAGAGATATTTTCGAAAAAAGGCTATACAAGCTACAGGAACAGGCATTTGAATCTCTTTCTAGTGGCAAGAATGTTATACTCATCTCTGGGGCTGGAAGTGGGAAGACTGAAGCTTGGTTTCTACATACGTATACTCACCAGGTGAAGACAATTGCAGTATATCCTACTCTTGCCTTGGCGAATGACCAACTTAATCGATTGATGGATTATTCTATGAACCTTAAGTTTCCAGTGGAAATTGTAGATGCACAGAGAAGGAACAGATCAAGAAAAATGATAGGAGAGAAGTTGGATGTAAAGGTTTTGAATTCCTTGATCACAGTGACGAATCCAGCTTTCCTTCTAAATGACTTGAAGAAGTGGGGGTCTGAGAGAGGGATATTTAGGAGTCTTATTCCCAAGCTTGGTTTGTTGGTGGTAGATGAGTTTGATTTTTATGGTCCCCGTGAAGTGGCTCTCCTTCTATCAATGATTAAGATTATGAGATGGTTTGGAGGGGATTTCCAGGTCGCTCTCCTGACGGCGACTCTAGGGAATCCTGAGGAAGTATCCTCCTTTTTAACTGATTTATGTAATAGGGAGACTGTTATTATTCGAGGAAATCCGTTCAGCGTTGAGAATAGGGTGTACATACTTCTTGGCAGAGATCTAAGAAAGGTTTGGAAGGAGATGAGGGGAGAGAGGGAGGTTTTTGAATCTTCAAATGTAGGGAGAGATATACTAGAAAGTTTGGAGAAATTTCAGGTTTTCCAACAAAATCTATTCAAGGTTCTAGCTATAGCTGATCACCTCAATATCTCCTATACGCCTCCCCACGTTGAGCCGTCTGAGATCATCAGCAAATATGTAAATGATGATGGCGTAACCATTGTATTCACTTCAAGCATAAAGGTGGCGGAAGAGCTTGGAAGGAAGGTCGCCGAAAAAGTTGGGAGAGAGAATGTGGGTATACATCATCACCTAGTGCCTAAGGACTTAAGGAGGGAGATGGAGAGGAGGGCCAGAGAAGGAAAGCTGAGAATTCTCATATCGCCAAGGACGCTTTCACAAGGTATAGATATAGGAAGAGTGGTGAGAATTGTTCACATTGGACTACCTGAGGACGTAAAGGAGTTTAGACAGAGAGAAGGGAGGAAGGGGAGGAGGGCTGAGATAGAGTTTACAGAGACCGTTATTTTCCCTCGCTCTCCATGGGATCGTGAACTCCTTACACAAGGTGTTGACCTTTTCAGAAAGTGGGTGGAGCTGCCTCTAGAGAAGACAATTGTTAATCCACATAATAAATACTCTAAGCTCTTTGAGGCATTATATAAGGTTCAGACACCATCTCTAAAGATGTTTCTAGAGAGAAGTGATATAGAACTTCTAGAGTCGTTGGGTCTCTTTTCGCGGGGAGAACTCACGCAGAAGGGTAAGAGAACATGGCAGAAGATGAACTTCTACGAGTTTGCTCCACCTTATGGAGTGAAGAGGATGATGGAGGATGGGAAGTATCTTGAGGATATTGGTCACGGGGATCTTGTAGAGAGGTTTCAACCTGGATGTATAGATTATACTTCAAACTCTTATGTGTCATCTCTGATTGTACGTGGTAGGAGAGTTACAGGAGTACTTGAGAGACCTTTTACGATAGATAAGTTAAGTGCAGAGTCTTTTCTTGCACATACAATAGAGGAATACTTCAGGGTGAAGGCAAAATGGGGAGAGAAACCTAACATACTACGTGACTATTATCAGGGAAGGCTTCATTCTGAAGTAGTGTGTGTAATAGATCTTCCTCGTGAAGGATTTGGAGAATATACAAAGGTACCTAATAGAGTATATTGGAGGCTTTACAGCGAGAAACCTAAACCACTTAGAATGGGGAAGTACACGATACCAGTTAGAAAGGTCCATCTCCTACCAATAGTTACTTCAACAGGAGGACGCTATAATGACTTCACCTATAGTGAGGAGGTAGAGATAGAGCCCAAGGAGGATCTTGAATACTTGAGAGTTGGACTTGCCTATCTTATGGTTGTATTAAGAATAAGTTACGCCTTAGCTCTGGAGACATTTGCCTATAGCTTGTCAAATGTGGGTGGAAGAAAGGTTCTGGCAATTCATGAGGAGGAAGCGGCAGGGCTGCTGGATATTATAGATTGGCAAGATGTGAGTAAACAAATTAGGAGAATTGAACCAGATCTCTTAACGCTTATTCTCATTAGGGAGGTTGATGAAGCTGCCTTCACAACTCTTATAGGATGGGGTGTACGGTGGGAGCTTGCGGAGGAAGCTGCCCTGAGGGCTATAGAGTATCTTACCCTTAAGAGAAGGATAGAAGTGGAAGTGAGAAATAGGAAAATTTACATTCCTAAGCCTTCTACAGCACTCCGTCTGGTATCTATCCACATACTTCTATTCCCTCTAGATGATGGTGGAGAGGTATGTCTGGGATATTTAGGCATATTTGATGGTGAGAACTATCAGCTTACTAAGGTTGTGAAGGAGTATTATTCTAGGGGGTTGGAAGATCTTTTTCTGGGTAAAATCTCGAAATATATTGACGATCCCACTTATAAATTTCTCGTATATGATTTAGATAGTTTCAGAAGTATATTGGAGGAGCTTGGTGCTCGTTCTATAACTTATGTTGTGGAGGGCCTTCGTAAGGAAGGGAGAATAATAGAGGTTGCAGAGGAGGTTGCGAAATTTTGTGGAATGAGAACTCAACTTGAGAATATTCTCTCATCTATTGGCTGGGAAGTAAGGTATCCTTTGAGAACTATATATCTAGAGCTTGAGAAGTCACGATCAATTCTGAGAATGAGGGGAATTCATAGGTGGCCGAGTTTCACAAAATATCTGGGTAGGAAGGCGGAGCTTCATCTTATGGAGACACTGAGATACATATATTTGCTCCACTTGATTTCAGGGAAGGTTTAGGAAGGAGATTTTGAGAGATTTAGGCTATTCCTCAAATATTTCTATCTCCTTCAATTTACGAATAAAACGTGTAAATCTTCCTTTGAAACGTGTAGCTCTTACTGGTAGGTCGTCTATGTAGTGATAATTTCCACCTCTTGGTTTATTGAAGATTATTTGGTGATACTTGAAGCCATGTTTTCTAAGCCATTCTATGGTTACATCCTTATGTTCATCTGTTCTTGCTGTAAAGAAACATATGTAGTGACCTTCATCATACCATCTGTTTATAGTCTCCTTTGCCCCAGGTATCGGTTCCGCATCTGGCATACGCCAAGCCTCCTCATTCGGTATGTTCTCGCAGATTACACCATCAATATCTATAATGAATATCTTCCTGTCTTTCTTTCCCATCAACATGAAGAACAATGGGAAAAATTAAATTCTTTTCGAGAGAGGTTCTATCTCCTTCTTTTCAATCGAGGGTTCATTACCTCATCAAGAACTCGTCTACACACCACCATAATATGCAGCAACAATACCGAGCATTGCAGATATTAAGGAAGAGAATAGAGACGCAATTGTTCCTACAGTTGTCGCCATCCAAGTTCTATGACGATCTGGGAGAAAATATCTCTTCCCCCAGTTATTTGTTCCAAGAGTGGTTACACCGTAAGCCCAGAATCTTAAAGTTTAAAGTGAGAAAAGTGGAGCCACCTTCTGAGTAGAACTTCTTTACATTGGATGTTGTGAAATTCACAATTAGAATATAAATTTCCCCTCTCATTAAATACGGTTCTTGCAATTACTGCAGGTTCGGTGAATAGATTATATTGCATTACGAACAGAAGTAGTAGTCATTTGCATGTGTAGTTATAGATGTAGTGAGACCCTTCTCGATATTAGTTTGGAAAAGAGGTTGTACGAAGTCATCCCAAACTTTAATAATTTGACCAGAGGGTTTTTGAAGAATATCTCAAGAAACACATGTAAGTTCTTTGCTTTTTTACTTAGAATCTCCATATTGAAGGTGCGTAGTGGCCTATAACCTTCATAAACAATTGGAGATTTAATTTCTATAGTCAGAACGTTTGAAGTCGGCTCACTTATAAAGTTGAAGGATATATTAGATTCAGATTCTGTGAGGTCCACATAACTGAGATAATCTATCTCCACATTGTGGGCGGAAGTCTCCGTATTCGCCTCCGAAAATAACGATCCAATAGGGGGAACTACGGAATCGGCAAGATTATCAATGATCGGATCTACAGGGGATATTATAGGTACAAAGGTGGAAAGCCCAACGAAGAACAGGAAAATGGAAATACCAAGTAAGCCAAGTTTGTTCCTCTTATATTCGTCTATGAAGCACTTAAGCCGCATTAACTTAATTCTTCGACTTTCTCTCTTTTTACACTATCATCTCTCATTACACCTTTCCACCATCTTTCACACGTGGATCAATAAGACCATATACAATCTCTCAGCTATGAGGCCCTCAAATACTGTAAGCAACGAAGCCTAAGAAGAAGGTAGCTTATACATTAAGTCAACTCAATTCACTCAAAATCATCTTACCATGAATCTTCCCATTCCATACCATTCGAAGACGGTCTCTGTGGTTGAAACGCCACCTATAACACTCCCAATACTCGAGGTAATTCCAGTAATAATTGGAATAGAGATATTCTTCAAAACATGTTTGTACAGAATTACTTTTTCAGGTGCTCATTTGGCTCGGGCCACTAGAACATAATCCTAAGACAGAGCATCCAGAATCAGATTCCCAAACGGCCCCCTAACTCTCTTTCTCACCCCAATTCGAAAGGAATATCATGACGGTTCTAACCCCCCTCCAGTTCATTTATGTTCTGAAGGAATATGCTAAGAAAAGTAATAGAATCTTACGACAATTTATTTAAAAATAGGTGACTTAAGGAAAGTTGTTATCCTCTTGGGTAAATGTTATCAATTTCTTTAAGGTTTCTTCTCATTACCATTGACGACTCTTGTTGGAAGTATCTTATATCATAATGATCCTTTCATAGATATAGATAGGGAGGTCTTACATAAAGAGAGGCTGTCTGAACTTTTAAAAAAGATATACAACCTCTCCGAGAAGATGAATATTTCTCTGGCAGTGGATGTAGAGATTCCTGTTCTCAGGATGGCTCAAGAGATACTTGATGTAGTTTCAACATCCATTAAATTACCTCTTTGGATAAGCTCTTTCAACCCAGAATTAAGGTTGGAGGCTACACGACTAGCTATAGATCTAGATCTGAAGGATAGAATCTATTATTCAACATTAAACTACATGAGTAACGATGAGGAGTTTGAAAAGGTCAGTAATATGGATGTAGGGGTAGTCATTCAAGTTTTTAATCCGAGAAATCCACTTCCAGAAGGGTATGTGGAGAAAGCACAGGAATTATTGAAGAAGGCTGATTATTTCTCTATAAATGAGAATAGAATTATACTCCTCACAACAATTGATATAGGAAGCATCCCACTTGCAATTATAGCCGCCTCTCAACTTAGGAATATGTATAAGTTTCCACTTTGTATACCCATTTCAGGGCCTATTACTAAGAAATTTAAAGAAATTTCTCGTAATGTAAGGAAGTCTCTTCTATCTGCTACTTTATCTTATGTCATGGAGGATTTCGATATTATTCATTTCGGTTCATTGAAGAAATTCTCTACTATAGCTAAAGTTTACAAGTTGCTGGAGCTATACCAATCGCGTCTAAAGAAGTATAGATAGGATGCTTGGAGGATTTTGACTTCCTAGGGTTAAAGCGATAATTTGACGATTCTCTATTTTTTAACCCATCTCCGGTATGAAAGAACAGAAAGAGAATAGAGAATAACTCCCAGAACTATGAGCGGAAATACATCAGGGTAAATCTTCTCCCATCCGACACCTTCTAGGAGAGAAAGACGAATAGCTTCCACTACTTTTGTGAAGGGAATTGCCTCGGCGATACCTCTGAGGAATGCTGGGAATATTTCAAGGGGGAAGTATAAGCCTATAAAAAATTGTAGGAAGGTGGCTACAGCTATACTTGCAGAGCCTGCAGCTCTGGGAGAAGGAGAAAGAGTAGCAAGGAGAAGTCCAATGGCTATACCATTAACTGCACCAATAATTATTAGAGGGGTGAGAACAATAAAATCCAGATAGATTGCAGGACGAAGTAGAATAATTGAGGTACCTATTATTATTGCTACATTTAATAAGACAAGAAGAAGCTCTGCCAGTGTTTTACCTATGAGTATGTTTATTGGTTTGGCTATAGATGCTTTTATCCTCTTGATATGACCTTCTACTTTCTCTGCAGCCAACATGAAGGCTACACCACTCATACCAGAAAAGAGGAAAATATATCCAAACAACCCTGCTAGTAAGAACTCTTTATATGTGACCGTTCGGCCTCCACGAATATATTCTACTGAAGAGACATTTAGAGGTTCACTGAAGGAAATCATGAAACCTATTAAGGTTTCTCTGGTAAAGGTGTATCCATTATAAGAAAGGTTTGAAGGCATATACTTCGCCATCTCGTCAAGGAGACGTTTTCGCATATTCCGGTTAAACTCTATGAAAAATCCTTCTATTACTGATTTACTCAGTTGAGCAGTATTTGGGTTATACGATTCTATATATACTTTGAGAGAAGATTGGCGCCCTCTAGTAATATTTTCTAATAACCCTTCAGGTATCACGAGTAGAATATCTAATTTCCGTTCATCTAAGAGACTTAGACCAACAGAGATATTATCGTAAATAGCCATGTCAAAGATCTTCGTTTCATTTAGAGCCTTTACAATGGAGTTGCTGAGCTCATCTTGAGAGTAGTCCACTACACCGAGATCTAATGTTATAGATGATTCCCCTCCAAAGATAGCTGAATATAGAAACATGAGCATCAAAGGAAATGCAACGTACCAAAATAGTACCTCTTTTTCTCGTAGAAAACTTTTCAAGTCTTTAATCAGTATGCCCCATATTTCATTACTCATTTCCCTGTAACCTCCTCCCAGCTATATTAAGGAATACATCCTCCAGATCGGGGTTCTTTATCTCAATACGTCGAATAGGAATCTTTTCAGATTGTGCAAACTTCATTATCTCCCTTAAATCTTTCTCCGGAACTTCAGTTCTCTTTACAAGTTGCCCGGCCTCAAGCTTCACACCAAGGTGCGCGAGCTTGTTTATAGCTACATCAATATAAATAGTTGGAACATGAATAACAAGATACTTCAGCCCGCCGTATCTTTCAACCAGCTCCTGCGGACTGCCGACAGCTTTTATCTCCCCTTTGTCAATTATAGCTACGCGGTCACATAACTCCTCAGCTTCATCCATATAATGAGTTGAGAGAAGAACTGTCTTTCCCTCCTTCTTTATAAGTCGTATGAAGCTCCAGAACTCTCTTCTCGCCTCAGGATCTAAGCCTACGGTTGGTTCATCTAGAATCAATAGCTCTGGATTGTGTATGAGAGATGCAGCCAGATTTATCCTACGTTTCATACCACCGGAAAGACTCTCTACACGTCTGTCGATAAAATCTTTCATATCCAGAAGTTTGATGAGTCTTTGTAACTGAATTGCAAAATCTTTCTGTGATACATGGTATAAGGTTGAAAAGAACCATATGTTCTCCCTCCCTGTAAGTCTATTGTAGAGAAGAATATCCTGCGGACAGAACCCTATCTTCCTCTTCACGCCATCATTCACATCTCTTCCAAGAAGCTTTATTGTTCCCTTATCTGGCTCTACGAGACCAAGCAAGCAGGACATTAGTGTCGATTTTCCAGCTCCATTTGGCCCCAATAGACCGAATATCTCACCTTTTCTGACTTGAAGAGAGACGCCTTTAAGAGCCTCAATATCACCATACTTCTTCCAAAGATTATCGATTTGTACTGCCAACATCTCAGGCATTGCTTGTATCACTCTCCAAAGACCAAGAATATAATAGTTTTTCGCATGGAATAAAGCCAAGAATTTTTTTATTTTTGGGTTCCATTCCCTTACTGAGAAAATTGGGAGGATATTCTGTCTGTATCGTGGGAGCAGGTATGATTGCTAATTCACATGTAAGAGCATGGAGAGATCTTGCAAATGTAGTAGCAATAGTTGACGTTATACCGGAGAAGGCTAGAGGATTTGCGGAAGGCAATAAGATAGATAGATGGTATACGAGTGTAAATGAGGCCTTAGAAAAATGTGAATTTGACATCGTAGATGTATGTACACCTACGTTCACGCATTGCGAGATAGCAGTTGAGGCTATGAATAATGGTAAGCATGTACTATGTGAAAAACCTATAGCACTTACCCTAGAAGATGCTGACAAAATGATCAAAGCTTCTGAGAAGAATAAGGTGAAATTTATGGTGGCGCATTGCTTGAGATTCTGGAATGAATACAGAATAGTCAAGGAGTCGATAGATAGAGGTGAAATAGGAGAGCCAAGAATTGCGAGAGCTTATAGATATATCTCATTCCCTCTGTGGGGAGGTTGGCAGAGAGAGATGGAAAAGAGTGGAGGAGTACTGATAGATATGGGTATACATGATCTCGATTACTTAAGGTGGATAATTGGAGAGGTGAAGGAGGTATATGCCAATGGAGGAATACTGAAGAGTAAGGGCACGGATGCCCATGACTATCTCCATGTTCTCCTTAAATTCGAGGGAGAAGCGATAGCCTTTGTAGAGAGCAGTTGGATACATCCCAAAAGCCATCCATTCACCTACGGCTTAGAGGTTGTCGGAGAGAGGGGGATGTTAAAATTTAGTAGAGAGACTTCAGAAGTGGTACAGCTTTGGACAGAAGGTGGAGGGGAGACTATATCCCCGCTGAAGCGTGATGCTATAAGCTTGGAGATAGAACATTTTCTAAATTGTATTGAGAGTGGTGAGGAACCCTTGGTAACAGGGCTTGAAGCCAGGAAGAGTTTGGAGGTTGCATTGGCGGCAATAAGATCTGTGGAAGAGGGGAGACCTGTACGGCTTCCATTAAATGGAGGGAGCATATGATGAATGACCCTCTGAAGATAGGTATAGTATCCTTTGCACATATGCATGCGTGGAGCTATCTGAGGGCTCTGAGCGAAATAGAGGAGGGAGAGCTGTCAGCAATCTTTGAGGAGGATCCTGAGAGGAGGAGAGCTCTCGAATCGAGGTTTCCAGACATAGCTATCTACAGTGATCTGAGGGAAATGCTCGCAAGAGAGAAGTTGGATGCTGTGATAATCACAAGCGAGAATGCAAGACACATCTCACATGCAAGAGAAGCCATGTTGAGAGGTTTACATATAATGGTAGAGAAGCCTATTACAACGAGGCTTGAGGATGCTGATGAAATCCTATCTCTAGCGGAAAGGGAGGATCTTATCGTGCAAACAGCTTTCCCGATGAGGTACCATGATGCCACAGTAATTGTGAGGGATTTAATAGAGAGGGGAAGCATAGGAGAAATTTTGGTTATTACTGCAACAAATCATGGGAGATATCCTGGAGGATGGTTTGGAGTCAAGGAGCTGTCTGGCGGAGGAGCGATGATGGATCACACAGTTCACACCGCAGATTTGATGAGATGGTATACAGGAGATGAAGTGAAGAAAGTATACGCGGTAAGGGGGAGGAATATCAGGGAGAATCTTGAGGTTGATGATATAGGATTGATATCTCTCACCTTCAATGGTGGTGTTATAGGTAGCATAGACTGCAGTTGGTCTAGGCCCAGCACTTACCCTATATGGGGAGATGTATGGCTCCTTGTTATCGGCACTAAGGGATGTATATATGTAGATGCCTTTGCATCTAGAGTAGAGAGTGTAATTGAGGGAGATAGACTGAGATGGAAATACAGCGGGGCAGATGCAGATAAGGTGATGATACGGGATTTCATAAGATGTGTGGAGGAAGGAAGAAGGCCTAGGGCAGATGGTTTTGATGGGAGGCAAGCTCTTGAGATCACGCTTGCAGCATATAAATCCGTTGAAGGAGGAGGAGTAGTTCAGCTCCCTCTTGGAAAGTAGCACGAGGTCAAAACTCTATAGATTACAATATGCGTCTCTCAGGATCTTGAGTAGTTGATTTTTCGCAGGGTTCCCAGGTGTTGACTCTATGTTCCATATAGACCTTGAGGCCTTTGAAGCAGCCATCACTAGGTCTTCCTCCTCAACTCCGAATTGATGTAAAGATCTCCTAAGACCGATT
>Ga0116200_10001047_pt1 | contig 10365 bp, 9 predicted proteins | sample Mar14436cmmetaG_FD_94478 | JGI IMG/M metagenome (GOLD analysis project Ga0116200, IMG submission 94478) | Marine hydrothermal vent microbial communities from Guaymas Basin, Gulf of California to study Microbial Dark Matter (Phase II) - Marker... ... | reverse complement strand
GAGTAATGTTATACCAGGGTTATGATATAGTTGGGGGGTTGGTACGGAAAGGGTATCCCAAAATAAATTGAAGATACCTGGTATGCTCTATATATTCATTTCGTTTACTCCCTGGATTATCTACTGGGTATTATGTGGTATGGGGAATGAGTGGGGTATTGTTGTCTCATTTATTGTTTCTCTGGTTATATTATTTCCACAGATTGTTAGGAGAGATTTTAATTTAATGGATCTTACTTCTATTCTCTATTTTAGTGTTGCTGTAATAGGCATGTTTATTTTCGGTGTGAACGTGTTTGTTGAGAGAAGCGAAGTTTTAGGGTATCTTGTTTTGTTTGTGATGGCATTGTTTTCGATTTTGATCAGGCAGCCATATACTTTACAGGTTTCAAAGAGGGATTACCCCGAAGTCTATTGGAGAGAAAAATCATTCCTACTTATAAATAATGTAATTACACTAGTTTGGGTATTGATATTCTTGTCAAATACAGTTATATTCCTTTTCTTAAGTAGACCTTTCAACATAATTTTTTCAAATGTTCTAATAGTGATTGGAATTGTATTCTCAACTGTATTCCCCTTAAAGTTGCCGGCCTACTATGTTACAAGGGAATTTAGAAAATATGATTGGACTGTTAGAGTAGATCCGCATGAAAAGAAGGCTGAAGACGAGTATGATGTTATAATTGTCGGTTCTGGTATTGGTGGTTTAACCTGTGGTGCTCTGCTTTCAAAGAGAGGATATAAAGTTCTAGTCTTGGAGCAACATTATATGATTGGAGGTTATTGCTCCTCGTTCCAGAGAAAAGGGTTTGTGTTTAACACTGGTGTAGAAGATGTTAGTGGATTGTGGGAGAAAGGGCCTATAACCTATCTTCTCAAAGAGCTTGGACTTAAAAAAGATGATCTCTTTGTAAAGAATAGGATTAGATACATCTTTAAAGGTAAGGAAATAGATGCTGATAATTTAGACAGCTTTATAAGACTACTCTCAGAAATGTTCTCAGAGGAAAAAGAAAATATTCACGCATTCTTTGATGAGGCTAGGAAAGCTTATGAAGAATGTTATAGGGACGCTGAGGTGTACGGCACCCCACTACCAGCCGAACTTATAGTAAAAGTCTTTGGAGAGAAGAAGCTATTAAACTATCCAAGAGAACATCCACACTTCTATGATTGGATGAATAAGACGTACAAGGAGAAGCTTGACGAGTATTTCAGGAATGAGGATTTAAAGACTCTTCTCTGTGCGCTCCTAGGATATATTGGAACTTCGCCCGAAAAAACTCCCGCAAGTAGTGCTCTCACAGCATGTGTTTCCTATTATTTGTATGGAGGATATTTCACAAAGGGAGGAGCTTTAAAGTTTGCAGACAGTTTAAGAAAAACTATTGAAAAATATGGTGGCAAGGTGCTGCTTAAACATAAAGTGGATGAGATATTGATTGAAAACGGAGAGGTTAGAGGAGTAAGGGTGGGTGAAAAAGTTTTTAGGAGTAAGATCGTAGTAGCAAATGCGAATGCCAAAACCACTTTTCTGGAACTTGTGGGAGAGGATAAATTGAGTAAGGAATTTATTGAGTATATAAAGAGTTTGAAAATGTCACCTTCATGTTTCATGGTGTTTCTAGGGGTTGACATGGATTTATCCCATTATCCGACGATTATCCAAAATTTAGATGAAGGTTATGGAATACTTATTAATTCAAATGCTGATCCGAGTTTGGCACCGGAAGGTAAGGCGGGTCTCACAATATTAACTTTAGCTAACTATTACGATTTTCCGAAGAGGGGGACAAAAGAGTATCTGGAGAGAAAGAAGGCATTTGCAAATGAGCTAATCAAGAAAGCAGAAAAAATAATCCCAGGGTTGAGCGAACATATAATCGTACAGGATGCAGCAACGCCAAAAACATTTGAAAGATATACTTCTATGCCAGAGGGAGCAATATACGCCTTTGACCAATCAATAGATACAAAAAGACCCTGTTTCAAGACGCCTATAAAAGGCCTATACCTAGCGAGCGCATCAACATTTCCTGGAGGCGGTGTAGAGGCGGTTGTTATCTCGGGAATGATATGTGCTAATGATATATGCGGATGGAAAAAATCTTAGGATAAATTGAAGCCTACGTTCTTCAGCTCCGAAAATTATGTCGAAGGTATGCTCCTTTTAGTAGATTTTTTATACGTTTTCTCTCGTTAATTGACTTAGAGTGGTATCATGCTTAGTTTATTGAATAGGGTTTCTATCAGGTTGCAGAGGTGGAAACAGGGGATTCCTTGGGGTGCAGCACACTTTTATAATCGGATCATTTCAAGGTATCTTGAACACTTATATAGTTATTTTTTAAGACAGGTTAGTCAGAAGCATTGTGATAAGGTTTTAGAGGTTGGTTGTGGACCCGGTAGGTTTCTCATAAAGCTTGCTGAAACAGGTTTGTTCCATGTTATTGTCGGCATAGATATTTCGAGAGCTATGATATTGATTTCTCGAAAGAATGCTGTTAAACATGGAGTATATCCCCTTTTAAACATTGTTGTTGCAGATGCTCATAGGATGCCATTTCGTGAAAAATTTTTCGATCTTGTTGTGAGTACAGGTACCTTGCATCATATTAAGGATCCTGAAACATTTTTCAGAGAGTGCACTCGTGTCTTAGGTATTGGGGGAGAAGCCTGGATCTATGATTTTTCCTATGATATATCAGCGGATGAGCTGGAGGAGAGTGTTCATTTTCTGAGGAGACCTAAGATATTGCTAAAGCTTTCTGCTTTATTGCATGGATTACCGAGGAGAGTTTTTAAGGAAGGATATATTAGAGACGCCTTGCAGCGTGCTTCAGTTGATTATGATATGTGTTATAATGGGTTGATAACGAAGCTTATACTAAAAAGCTAAAAATATTAAGGAACAGGTTATACCAGTGTTCCTTTTGCAGTTAGAGGGTCATGTAGGTCTTGGCATGTTGTTCGCGGGCTTAGTATCTCTTTTATATCCTAGTAACGTATACGATGATACATTATGGATTTGGTTTGTTGCTTTTATCGGGATGATGAGCTGGCCCGATCTCGATCTTGAGTTCGAGTTAACACATCGTAGTTTCACGCATACTCTGGCTGGAGCTTTAGTCTTTGGAGTTATTAGTGCTCTAATTTTTGGGTTAGTGAATGTCAAATATGTTTTTAGTGGGTTTGTCGGCGGTTTCTCAGGTACTCTTGTTCATATGCTTGGAGATCTTTTCACCTACTGGAAATTCCAGCCTCTATGGCCTCTAAGTAAGAAAGCTATCGCATTTAGGTTTTTTAAAGCTAATAATAAGGGAATAAACTCACTATTCGCTAAAACAGGTACCTTAGTCTTTATGATAGTTTTAGTGTATAGAGTTCTTGCCAAGTAATCTGACTGAGTTTTAGGGAGGATCATTTAAGTATGTGCTCCATCAGGTCTTTTAGGTCAAGTAGGATTAGATTATTCTTAATTTCTTTTTTGTCGTATATTCTTCTAGCGATGACACCATAGAATATCTCTCCTTTTACACCAATTTTTTCAATCGTCTTCCTGAGTCTTTTCAATATCCGTTCGATATCTCTGCTGTTTAAATCACTCCATTTTACTTCTAACGCTAAGTATTTAGTCTTGTTTCGATTATATCCTAGTAGATCTATCTCGTATGCTTCTCCTCTCGAGGACTTCCCCCATTCTCTACCTATTTTCGTTATTCTAAAAGGTACATGCGGATAAGACTGTAAGAGTTTTTTCGCTATTCTCTCATAAATGAAACTGATATAATTGTCAAGGTTGTTTGTAATTTCCTCAAGTACTATTTCTTCTCTACCTTCTTCTATTAGATCTCGATTAACGTCGATAAAACGGAACCAGAAATTAAAGTAGTTATCCTTTATATAGTATAATCTTTTTCTTGTCTTAGGCTTTTCGAGTACAGGTATTTCGTATGAAACAATATCTAATAGCTCAAGTGTATCTAGGTACCTTGACACAGTTGCTTTGTCCAACCCTGTCATGTTTGATATTTCTACTACTCTCCTATAGCCTTCAGCTAGTGCTCTTAGTATAAGCTTATAGTTTCTAGGTTCACGTAGTTCTTGTCTTAAAAGATTCTCGGCCTCTTCATAAAGGAATTCACCTTTCTGAAGAAACAGCCTTCTTATATTTTCTAGGAATGTAATGTTAGGGTTTATTCTTGTAAGATACGCAGGTACTCCCCCAAAGGTGCCGTACACATATACAAGATCTGTGTAATCATAGTTTGGAACAAATTCCTTAATATACTTAAGCTCAAGTTCGTTGACTCGCCACTGGCCTGTTCTCCGGCCATACAGAGGACTCTTATAGCCTAGAACCTCTGTCTCTATCATACCTATACTAGATCCACAAAGTATAAGCATGATATCTTCCCTTCTAGAAAGATAAAGATCCCAGATCCTTTGAAATAGAGAAAGTACCCCCTTATCCATTTCGATAAGATACTGGAACTCATCAAGTATTATTACTATTTTATCGTTCTCATCCTTCCACTCAACAAATTCTCTAAATAGATCTTCCCAATCTTCAAATACTATCCGTGAGAAACTTTTTTTCTTAAGATACTCAGCCATCTTCCTAGACAGCTTCGTTATATTCGTTCGGTTACTAGTTTTTTCACAAAGGAAGTATATGTGTGGTTTATTCTGAGAAAATTTAAGGAGTAATTCCGTCTTACCTATCCTCCTCCTACCATATACTATGATGAGCTGAGACCGTTTTTCCCTATACTTTTCCTCTAAAAACTTTAATTCATTATATCTATCAACAAATAATTGATTCACAATTATAATAATTATATATCAACTATTTGTTGATTACTATTTCAACTTATTAAAAAATGAGAGAAGTTAAAAATATCTTTGCCTCTTTAACCATTCCTCCCAGCTAATCCCCTGTCTCTCTAAAGCTCTTCTAAGCCATTCATGACCTGGAAGCCCATGTTCCAATTGTACCCTGATTGGATCCGCTTTCTCTCCAAGATTGTCTTCTACCCAATGATTAAGTTTAAGTTCTAGTTCTTTCAAAATATCTGGGTAGTCATCGTGTAAATCAACCTTCTCTTCAGGATCTTCCTTAAGGTTATATAATTGTAGCTTCGGTCTACCATAGAAGTCTCCTCCTATCTTCTTGATTAGTTTCCATCCATCACTTGTAACTATAGCCCTGAACGCCTGATAGGTACATTCGCCTGAGACAACGAATTCTTTCTCTTCAACCTCACCATTTATAAGCCTTATCAAACTTCTACCACGCATGTCTTCTGGCATCTCAATGCCAGTTATCTCAAGTATTGTCGGCGCTAAATCGACATGCTCAATAAGCGTCTTTACTCTTAAACCTTGGGGAAGTCTTCCGGGAGAGAACATTATCAATGGAACATGGATATTAGTCTCATATACTCCATGGTGATCGAAAAATATACCGTGTTCGGTTAGACTTTCTCCGTGGTCTGCCGTTATTATTACAAGGATGTCCTCTAACATTTCATTTTCCTCCAAAAAGTTAAAGAGAACTCTAAGTTGATCGTTTGTATATAATATTTCGGCATCATAGAGTGAGCATATATACTCTATATCCTGTACATCTCCTAGAAGATCTCTTATCCAGTTTCTAGATAGTATGTGAAAGGGATATTTTTTAAAAGCCTCCATTAATGAAGACTTCCTTTTATCAAATGGGTCTCCCTTATAGAATCTGTGCCTATATTCTTCTGGAGGAGTGTATGGGGCGTGCGGATCCCAGTAGTGTAAGAACATGAAGAATGGTTTATTATCCTCTTTAAGGTATTTAAGCCATTTTATAGCATAGTTGGTTATTTTATTTGCGGTTATGAGCTGTATGTGCCCATAGGGTAGAGTGTAATATTCATAGCCTTTTCGAAACCATGGTTTCATCTCGACTAGGTTATCAACTGCCACAGTTGTATACCCTGCGTCTCTTAAATATTCTGTTAGCAACCTAAATTTAGGAGACAAAACTTCTATTTCCGAACCATGCGAAACAATACTGTGCTCTACACCATAGTGGCTTGTATAAATTGTAGTATATGCGGGTTGTGTTGGTATGTCTGAAGCATAGCATCTTTCAAAAAGCACACCTTTTGATGCGAGACTATCCAGAAAGGGTGATGTAGGTCTAGAGTAACCATAACAACTCAGATGGTCAGCTCGTAAAGTATCAATTGCTATAAAGATTATATTCATTGTAGCCTACCTCATAATTATCTATAAACTTTGACATTAAAATAATAATATTTAAGGAAGAGTATTTTCACAAACTAGGAGTCTTGAAGAGAATACAGTTTTTAGCATGCTTCATCCTTAAGAGATATCTCCTTGAAGAAGACAGAAGTAGTTAGGATAACCTAAAAACATTTATTCTTTAAAGTATACGGTTATATCTCCTAGCTCATTTCTTTTATTTACCTCTAGTATAAGGTACGTCATCTTTCAACTATTTCAGAGTTTTGAGTCTTCCTCCATCTAATGGTCTTAGATCCGGTATGTCTCTTACTAGTTTCGCCACAACAGGATAATATGATTTTGTGTCACTAAACTCTTTATAAACTCTAGTGTCTGCTCTAGTGCCCAATATGGTACACTCAACACTACTAACTCGCTATATTGTACTGTCTCTTGGTATGTTGTAGGTCTTATGCTCCTCCTAATGTTCTTGTCGCTCACCTTATGAACCAGCTTTTCTACGGTTGCTTTGGCTTTCTTCATACTTCGAGAACCTATCATTATCTCATGACCAGTTAAAAGCCACCTTGTAGCTAATCCTCGACCAATTTTCCTGTACCTCCTATGATCCCTATTTTCATCTTAATAGCCTCCGTCAACTTTGGAATATACCTACAAGGAATTTTCTTATAAACATTTGGTGTAAAGTATAAGCTGTAGAATTCTAACTTTACTACTCTTTTCTCTGATAATTTATAATACTTGATGAGTCCTAGAAGGTTTCTACACTACAAGATAGTAGAGTTAGTAATATGGTATAAAGAACACATAAACTTGCATACATCCGAGAATTAATCTACACATTCCAACTTTAACAATATATGTCGAAAATAAAATATAAAATTAGGGGATTATATTTTAAATACAGGCGGGGGTGCCCGAGCCTGGACAAAGGGGCCAGACTTAAGATCCTTCCAAGCTAAGAAATCTGGTGGCGTAGGCCTGCCCGGGTTCGAATCCCGGCCCCCGCATCATTTATTTCTATCCCTTTGCTGTTTTTGCTATTATGTTGAGTGCAATTTCTACCTGTGGACGAACAACTACAGGTAAGTATTTAAGACCTACATCTATGAAACCTCTTACAAGTAATGATACTGCTTCCTCCTCGGAGAACCCTTTGGACATTAAGTAATTCAATCCTTCTTCTGAAAGCTTTCCTATCGTTGCTTCATGTGTTAATTCACTTCCTTCGGTAAACGACTTTAGAATCGGTATTGATTCAATATAAGAATCTTTCGATAGTTGCAATCCTTTACAATCAATATGCCCCTTAGTGTTAGGATAATACGCATCTACTTCTGCTGGCATTATCACTTTACTTTCATCTTGTGCTATCGCTCTTGACAAAACTTCTCCTTTAGCCCCTTTCCCATCTAAAACTATCTTTGATCCAACCCTAATGATGCTTTCATCTAGTCCTAGTAATACTGAAATGGTATTAGCAACAGCATTTTCTTTTAAAATTATCTTAGGACATGCCTGTATATCTCGGACAGGCTTCAGATTTGCATAGTACATGTTTAGCATACCTCCTCTTTCAACAATCGACCCGGTTCTCGGTCTAACAAATGTGTCAGGAGACCATCCATGGATCATAACATAGTTGAGTTTAGCATTACTTTTAACGTATATTTCGGTTATGCCAAGATGAAATGCTGCACCTGCTATGGCAGCACATGTTGTGTTAAGGGTAATTTCAGAGTACTTATCTAATACAATTACGTTATGCACGTCTTGTTTGACACCAGATTCCGAGATAAAGAAGCATAACTGTATCGGGAGGGTTATAACCGTCTGAGGTGGTACATATAGTAAAGTACCATGGAGTTTTCTTTCGGATACTTCTGAAACGTAATTATCTTCTTCAGGATTTATAGCCCTCCATAAATAATCTTTTACCCAAGGTAGCTTATCCACAGCATCTGCCAAATCCATCAACAGAACATTATTCTTTCTGAGAAGTTCTTTAACCATTATTCGGACAATATTTTCATTTTTTTGAATATAACTTCCAACATATGTTCTTCCCGAGATATCCGCACCTAAAGCGCTTAGTTTATCATTTTTGTTTCTCTCATTCATCATCACTTTTCACCCTTCAAAATTTCCTTATATCCCTTAGTGAGTATCATCTTATAGACGTCCAAGAAATCTCCAGAAAATACTATTCTACCATCTACCATTATATGCGCCTTATTTATATCATCGAGATGCTTCGTAATGAATCCCTGATGAGTAACTAACACTATACCACATCCCTTTTCTCTTAAATTATTTATTATCTTTGCTACATCCTTTATACCGTCTACATCGACACCGCTATCTGGTTCGTCAAGTAATGCAACTTTTGGGTTTTGAAGCATAACCAATCCAAGTTCTGTCTTCTTACGTTCCCCACCACTAAATCCTGAAAAAATATTTCTGTCATAAAGGTATGCTGGTATAATCTCCGGCACATCTTTTATTCCATATTTTTCTTTCATTTTTTTAATAAGATATCTAGTTTTAACATCTAACGGTGGAGGGTTCTGGTATGCCAGAGCAATACCCCTAAGGGCTTTCTCATAAGGTTTTAAATTAGTAATATCCTCGCCGTTAAACAATATCCTACCAGAGACAATTTTATATGGTGGAAGACCTATTATAGTTTTCAAAAGAGTTGATTTCCCAGCGCCGTTAGGTCCGAAGATAACATGAATTTCACCCCTCTCCACCTCTAGATTTATTCTTTTTAATAAAATCTTATCTCTAATAGAGACGTCAAGATTAACTATTTTGAGTAACATTATAACATACACCTGGTTCTTCTATATATTTCTCAAGTATCTACAAGCACCATTCTTATACGGAGAGAATATTTAAATTGTTTAACTTCTTAAACTAAAAGCTTAATATATAAATCTATGTTTAGGATACCGTGAAGAGAAGCTGGGAAGTCGCAACAGTAGCGTTATGTGCTTCGCTATATGCAGTAGTGGGATACGCTAGTTATTTAGGTATACTAACGCCTGTTATAGGAGTTGTCAGATTCTGGCCGTCTGTATTCATACCAGCTATTTTCGCTATTCTCTTCGGTCCCAAGGTTGGTGGATTAGGGGGAGCAATTGGAATATTTATCAGCGATATGGTAATCCATGGTAATGCTCTTCTAAGCTTAACAGTAGGTGTACCTGCAAACTTTGCATGTTTCTACACTGTTGGTTGGCTTGCTAAGAGTATTAAGAAAGACTCTAAACTATGGATAGTTCTAGCAATAGTAGAAGAAGGTACCTTAGCTCTACTTGTTTATGTTGTTATGCGGGCTGGGTTATTATCCCCTACAGTGGCTATGGCTTATATGATAGGTGTAGGCTCTGCAATATTATTTACCATCCTATACGGTTTTGTATGGTCTCGAAAACCAGCTTTAATGTTCGCATATAATACAGGTTTACTTATCGGGGCAATTATAATTGGAATAGGCGTTTATGCCTTCAGCCAGTTATTTATCCTACCTGGCGGCCTACAAAGACTTTCAGTAGAAGCCATATTATTATGGGCTATCTGGACCTATTCTACCGAAATTCCATTCATGGTTGGAATAGCAACGCCCGTAATAGTGATAGGGGAGAAAGTGATACCTAAGGTGAATAAAAAGTGATAGCAAAAGCATATTCACCGGCAGGGCTTTCTGGGATGTTTTCGACACATATAGTAGAGGGTGATTTGCTGAGAACAGGTGCTTCAGGAGGAGGCATCACACTTAAGGAAGGAGTCTTAGTAAGTGTCAGGATAGAGGAAGCAGAATCTTCAAAAATTAACACCTTACTAAACGGCAAGGAGTGTGACTGTTACGTAGCACGGAAGGTTGCTGAAAAACTATTAAAGAAAGCTGAAGGTGAATATGAGATAACTATAGATCAAAGTATAAAGGTTCCGATTGGTGGTGGACTAGGTACTAGTGGTGCAAGTGCTATCGCTACATCTCTAGCATTAGGAAAAGCTCTTAACCTTAAAATGACTTATGAAGAGTTAGCTAGAGTGGCACATGTGGTTGAGATAGAAAGTTGTACTGGTTTAGGCACAGTTTCTGGT
>Ga0116200_10001046_pt1 | contig 10371 bp, 10 predicted proteins | sample Mar14436cmmetaG_FD_94478 | JGI IMG/M metagenome (GOLD analysis project Ga0116200, IMG submission 94478) | Marine hydrothermal vent microbial communities from Guaymas Basin, Gulf of California to study Microbial Dark Matter (Phase II) - Marker... ... | reverse complement strand
CTGCCAGACTTCAGGCTCGTTATGAGCACTTGGGCTGGCGCAAATATAGCTGGATCTATGGAGTAGAAATCACGACCAGCTTCCTCATATATGGTCAGGAAGGGCTTGCCGTAGGCTGGTGAAGTACTTGAGGGGGCCTTCCTAGCTGCCTCCCTTGCCTCCTCATCGCTAAAGTCAGCCCAGAGGTGGACCACGCTCCCGTAGAGCAAGGCATCGTTTGAGCGACCCATGCACTCATCTGGATCTGGGTGGAGGGGAGGTAGGATGGAGAAGCCCATGGCAACCCTTATGGCCCCTACATTTAATCCTAAGTTCATTAGCTTTAGGATACAGGCTTCTACTGCCCTCCCTACGACCTGGACCATGCCAGCTGGGCTCCTAAGCGGGGCTACAAGCACGTAAAGGCCCCCTGGCTCAACGCCACATGAGCTAGCTACCTTGGTTAAGAAATCATCATCAGGTATTTCATCGGCTTCTATGGCCAGTATGGCTATATCTGATTCCTCCTCGTGCCCCAAGGCCCTAAAGACCTTCTTTGGCTTCCTCACGAGTGCCCTAGCTGGCCCAGAGCCAAGGACCACCTTGCCCTTAAGCTCTAGCTTCCAGCCAGCCATTTGGGCGCCAAGGGTAGCTAGGGCTGGCTCATGCGTCCAAACGGATATGGCTGGCAGCCTAAGGCTGCCCATTCTCGTTGGTATGAGGGCCTGCCTCCCCGACCTAGAGGCAGCTGCTACCTCAAGGCCACCGAGCTCCAGCCACGTGAGGCTAGCCTGCCCAAGGCCACCTAGGCAGGCCTCTATCATCCTGAGGCCAGCCCCAAGGCTGCCAGGTGCCTTAACGCCTAGGTCCAAGATGTGCGCACCACACCTGGCCTCTAAGATGGCCACGCCATACCGCTCGGCATTCTCCATGAGCTCCTCTACAATTGGGAAGGCCAGCTTGTTCAAGCTTACTGCCCTAGCTGACATGCCATCTGCCCGTTCTGGCCTAGCTAGATAAGGTATTTGCCTCCTAGCGGTAGGCCATGAAGAGGGCTACCTTCTCAACCACGAGGGCCTTCACGACCTCAGCCCTAGGCCCAAGCCTAGAGCAAGCCCTTATCTCAGCCTCGCCTAGCCCAAAGGCCCTAATAAGCTCCTCAGCCTTCCCATCCTCTACCTCAAGGACGCTATCGTCCTCCTCGCCACCTAGGGCGCTAGCTACGGCCCTAAGGGCCTCATATAGGCCTTCTTCACGATCAGATACAAACACCACGGCTACCTCTACCGTATCGGGCTTGAGGCCAAGCAGCTCTATGGCCCTTGATATCTGCCTCTGCCCTGAGGCAGATGTTAGGATTTCAATCCCAAGGTCGTTTGATACATTGAGGCCCATCTCCATAGCCCTCATGGCATTTAGGACCGATACTATGAGGTGTTCCCTCCCAGCCACCCTCCTCGCATCTAGGAGCTGGAACACAACCCCCTTGAGCTCCTCTCGGCCAGCTAGGGCCTTGAATAGTGAGGCTGGCTCCCCTACCCTTACGCCCTTAAGGCCAGCTAGCAGCACCTTCCTGCCGAGCAGCTCAAGCAGCAGGGCCATCTCCTAGGCCTAGCTTTAGCATGGAATAGCCTATAACCCTTAACCGACCAGCCATGCCATAAGGCGAGGTGGCTAGCTTGCACGTAAGGGAAGCCCAAGCCATGATGAGGCGCATATACTATCACAAGGACTCTAAGCGTGGTGCAGAGGGGACGTGGCGCTGGCTCCTAGAGGAAGTTGAGGAGCTAGGCGAGGCCATTCGCTCTGGGGATGAGAGGGCAATTAGGGATGAGTTCGCTGATGTGCTCGCCTGGCTAGCTAGCCTAGCTAACGTGGTTGGGGTAGATCTAGAGGAGGCCTTCTCCTCCAAGTACCCTGGCCACTGCCCTAAGTGTGGGCGGAGCGTGTGCATGTGCCCTACCTAGCAGGCAAGCCCAACCCTCTAGCTCCTACTTAGGAGGCCCTCTTGTGATCCTGCGGAAGAAGTAGCAGCCCCCTCGGCATGGGATTGGGCAGTGGACGGCCACTAGATCTCCATCATCATTGAACACCAAGACGGCATCCGTCCATGCCTGGCCAGCTGGCCTCTGCCCAACGGGCTTCCTACATACTACCCTCACGAGCTTTACCAAGCTACCTACCTCAGCATCATTAGGGCCATGGGGATAATGAGGGCTTAGGGGCCTAAGTTCCCTCACGTCCCTTTGAACTCCTCTACGAACCTCACTAGCTCAATGCCCTCAATGAAGCGCATTATATCGCTTGCTATGCCACGCTTGATGACCTGTATGCCCTCTATGAAGAAGGCTTCCTCAGGCACTTTTATCGTGATCTCCTTATCACCAACTTCTACCTCAAACTTTTCGGTGGGGACAAGCCTAAGCCTCCTCTTTATCAAGGCCCTTACCTTCTCAACTGGCCCCTCTACCTTAGCCCTAATGGCCACTTCGTATATGAGCGTCTTGCCAGCTAGCGGGTGGTTGAAGTCTATGATGACCCTACCAGAGCCAACGGCCCTTACCACGCCAACGCCATAGCCTTCAACCCTGACCCTCTGGCCAACCCTTGGCACAACCCCTTTCTCAGAGAGGTGTTTAGCAAGCATGGTGATTACCTTGCTTGGATCCCTTGGGCCATAGGCTTCCTCAGGCGGTAGCTCAATTACCTTCTCCTCCCCTACATCCATCTCCTTAAGGCGTTCCTCAAGGCCCTTCGGCAGCCAGCCAGCCCCTATGACGACCAGCATGGGCTCGTATGTCCTATCTGGCCTATATATGCCTACTTCCTTAGCTACATCCTCCCTCGTGGTATCCATTACCTGGCCAGTTTCCTTTACCTTAAGCGTGTAGTCAAGGAGCACGAAGTCCCCATCCTCTAGCGCCACGCCCTGCCCCTCCCAGCCACGTGCTGGCTAGGCTAGTGATAAGGCTTCACGGCTTCTCAAACTCATATACTTCCTCCACGAGCTTATCATCACGGAGCTGGTACAGGTGGACGGTTAGCCTTGAGCCATCTACCTCAAGTATCATGAAGGAAGGAGGGCCATGCTTAAGGCCACCGCTCCAGACGCCAGTAGCAGAGCCAGGGTTTAGGAGCAGTATCTTCCTATCCCTGACCTGGAGCTCCTTGATCATGGGGACGTGGGTGTGGCCAGTTATGAGCACATCTACACCCATCCTCATGGCACGCTTCTTCAGGCCCTCAATATCCCCCCTTGGTGATATCTCATCGCCATGCGTCATGCCTATCACTAGGTCCTCAATCTTCTGCCTGAACTCCTTTGGGTTATGTATGTAATCCATATTGCCCATTACTGCCTTCACGGGGCCAAATCGTGATAGGAAGCTCTGTACCTTATCAACGCAGAGGTCGCCAGTGCATAAGACCATATCAAACCTCTTATCCATTAGGAACTCAAGTATTGGGATGGGTATCCACCTCGCCCTATGTGGTATGTGGAAGTCCCCTATCACCAGCAGCCTCCTCAAGCCCAATCCCCCTTAGGCTAGCCCAAGCTCCCGCCTAGCAGCCTCTAGCCCCTCGCCCATTTCCACCTCATGCCCAAGGCTACTTAAGCTAGCCCCTAGGGCGCTAAGCGTTATGAGGACCTCACGAGCTGTTATGGCGCCCATGCAGCCAATCCTGATAACTAGGCCCTTAGTCTTGCCCATGCCACCAGCGACTAGGACGCCGTACTGCTCCTTCATAGCCCGCCTTAGGGCCTCAACATCCACATCGCTGGGCACCCTAACGGTTATAACGGTATTTGAGCGCCACTCAGGCTCGGGGTAGGGCTCTAGGCCAAAGGCAGCAAGGCCAGCGTAGAAGGCCCTAGCACAGGTCCTGTGCCTCTCTATCCTAGCCTCAAGCCCCTCCTCCCTTATGATCTTGAGTGCCTCATCTAGTGCGTAGAACAGCGGTATGGCTGGCGTAAATGGCGTTTCCCTACGCTCCTCATAGAACTCCCTTGCCCTAACTAGGTCAAAGTAGAAGGGCCTACGTGGGTTGGCCCTGATGGCCTCCCAGGCATCCTCGCTGATGGAGAGCAGGGCTAGGCCAGGTGGGCAGGCAAGGCACTTCTGGCTACCAGTGATGCAGATATCTACGCCCCACTTATCAACTGGTAGCTCATCTCCACCCAGTATGGAAACAGCATCCACTATCACTAGTGCCTCAGCTTCCTTAGCTAGCTCGCAGAGCTTAGCTAGCTCCCTAGCAGTAGCACCAGTTGATGTTTCATTATAGACTACGCAGAGGGCCTTAGCGCCTTCTAGAGCCCCTGCGACCTGCTCAGCCCTCGGTGCTGACCCCCACCTGATAGGCACTTCTACAACATCAGCCCCTACCCTCCTCGCCGTCTCAGCTATCCTCTCGCTGAAGACGCCAAACACGGGCACGACTACCTTATCACCAGGCGTTATGGCATTCTCAATGGCACAGGCCACACCACCAGTGCCAGAGCAGGTGAGCACGAGGACATCGCCCTCTGTCTGGAAGGCGTAGCGGGCGTTCTCAATTATCCTCTCGTGGAGTTCCCTGAACTCAGGCCCCCTATGGCCTATCAGGGGCTTGGACATGGCCCTCAGGACCCTATCTGGCACGTTGGTGGGGCCTGGGAGCATTATCAGCAGTCCATTAGCCATCCCTACCACCGACGGGGCAATGCTAGAGGCTAGCTACTTAAGAATTGCCTAGCAAGGGCACAGGCTAGGAGTAGGCTAGTGTTGGCGGGCCCGCCGGGATTTGAACCCGGGACCTGTGGCTTAGAAGGCCACCGCTCTATCCAGGCTGAGCTACGGGCCCAACCAGCTATTAGGCCCCTGCCCCTCCCTATAAGATTTTGCTAGCACGTAATAGGAAGGTCTTGTAATGGCCATTGGGCCTAGTGTAGCATTAGGGGCCTGTCCTGCTGCTTGATCTGCCCCAGGCCCCCTTTCCTCCCCTCTTTACATCCAACTAGCTAATAGCTGGGACTAGATGGACCGTAGATCTTCACTTAATCCCTGAGGGCTTGCTAACTTGTCATGCTCTCTATGGTCCTTAGGCGTGAGGTAGGCACGTGGGGGGAAGGTGTATTAGGGGAGGTTAGGGGATATGTGAAAGTGTTGCTCAAGTGCTGCCCTACTGGGCCGTTATCTGGCTCCAGCTAGATGTTAAAACTGGCCATTTAGCAGGCCCTAGGGCCTCATTTTGGCTTTCTTATTTTTGCCGTGTACCTGTGCATGGCTAATTAAAATATCTAAGGCTAGTAGCCCCCGCTATAGCCTCAGGGAGGTGCTGCTTATGGGTAGGCTAGGGCGTGATGACAACATCACCAAACTTGAGCAGCTCAAGTTCCGCATTAAGGTTATAGAGCTCCTACGTTTCCTAAAGGCTGAGTACACGTACAGCCAGCTCTCAAGGCTGCTTGGCCTCCCCCCAACCGTCCTATCACGCTACGTGCTAGGGCACGTGGTCCCAGCCTATGAAAGGGCCAAGAAGGTATGGCACATCATCATGAAGGCCATCAATATACACGATAGGATAGTAGACCGCCTAGAATTTGATGGGAATGGCTTCTTTGATAACACGGCTATAATAAATGATCCATTCATAAGGAAGTACCTAGCCACCTGGATAATAGATAAGATTGAGGGGACTAGGGTAAATAAGATCCTAACGGCAGCAGTAGATGGCATACCATTAGCAGCTACGCTATCAGATGAGCTAGGCATACCAACTGTAATAGCTAAGAAGGAGAAGGAAATAGGCGTAAGTGAGTTCTGGACGGTTGATTTAATTCGTGGATCAGGCTTTAGGGAAACGCTGTACGTGCCCAAGCGTAGCATAAAGAAACGTGAGTGGGTAGTAATCGTAGATGATGTAATACGTACTGGTGAAACCCAGAGGGCCTTGATAGAGCTTGTAACAAAGCGCATAGGGGCGAGGTTAGCAGGCATCTTCGCCCTAATAAGCGTAGGCAATTGGAGGGAGAAGATAGAGGTGCCCGATGGCTGCATTGCCGATGTGCTGATAACCTTAAACGAGGACTACATGAAGCCCAACCCAGGGCAGAGGGGCAAGAAGGGTGAGGAGCGTAGAGTGGCTAGGAAGCGCCCTTAGGGTTCTTGACCAAACCAGGCTTCCAAGTGAGGAGGTTTGGCTGGAGCTAAGGGACCCTGGGGAGGTAGCTGAGGCCATAAAGAGCATGAGGGTAAGGGGTGCCCCATTGCTTGGGGCTGTAGCTGCCTATGGCCTAGCCCTGGCTGCCGTGAGGTCAAGGGCAGCTAGCAAGGAGGAGCTCCTTCTTGAGCTTGAGGAGGCTGCTGAGCTCATAAGATCCACTAGGCCAACTGCCGTCAACCTGTTCTGGGCTATTGAGCGTGTCCTAAAGGCTGCTAGGGAGGCAGAGGGCGATGTAGAGGCCATCAGGGAGGCCGTCGTGAGGGAGGCCAATCTGATAGCTGAGGAAGATGTAGCCATGAACAAGCGCATAGGCAAGCATGGCCAAGCCCTTGTTCCCCAGAGGGCGACCATCCTAACGCACTGTAATGCTGGTGCCCTAGCTACCGTAGGCTATGGGACGGCGCTAGGCGTGGTTAGGGCTGCTGTTGAGGCTGGTAAGGAGGTCCATGTGATAGCTACTGAAACCAGGCCCCTGCTCCAGGGGGCTAGGCTAACGGCCTACGAGCTCCTAAAGGACGGCATAAATGTTACCCTCATAACGGATAACATGGTTGGCTACGTAATGGCCAAGGGCATGATTGACCTAGTGGTCGTGGGAGCAGATAGGATTGTAAGAGATGGGGTCTTCAATAAGATAGGTACATACAGCATAGCTGTCCTTGCGAAGGAGCATGGAATTCCATTTTATGTAGCTGCACCAAGCTCTACCCTTGATCTATCTAGGGCCTCTAGCGAGGTCGTAATAGAGGAGAGGGATCCAAGGGAGGTAACCCACGTAGGTCCCATTAGGATAGCTCCAGAGGGCGTTAAGGTCCTTAATCCCGCTTTTGATTTCACACCCATGCGCTACATCACGGCCATAATAACTGAGGATGGCGTCTTCAAGCCAGATGAGCTATTGAAGCGCTATGGGTAAGGCTGGAAGCATGTTCATGGCTACCTACGAGCGGGGCAAGCTAACTACCAAGGAGCCTGAGGCCGTGAACAGCTTAGCTAGGAGGGGCTTTGGACATAAGGAAGATGATACCTTGGTCCTTGAGCCCTGGGAGGCCTTATACCTACTTGAGAAGGGGAGGATCAAGGTAGTAGATGCTGAAACTGGCGAGGAACTTAGCTTCCAGGCCCTTTTAGATAGGCTTAGGGCGCTAGATGAGCAATTGTGGGTTAAGTACCTCATATACAGGGACCTGAGGGAGAGGGGCTACGTGGTGAAGAAGGGGTTTGGGCATGGTATTCTATTCAGGCTCTACGAGAGGGGTACGTACGGCAAGAAGGCATCAAGATACCTCATATACTGCATACTAGAGGGCTCCCCCATCACCCTTAGGTCGCTTGAAGAAGCCCTCAAGGTGGCGCAAGGGACGGGAAAGGAGCTCATAATAGCCGTGGTTGATAGGAGGGGCGAGGTAATTTACTACTCCCTTGCTGAGTGGGTTCGGGCTGAGTGAGGTGGTGGGCTTGGGGCCTAGGCCAGGGCCTATGGATAGGCTCAAGGGCTTCATTAAGCTCCTAAGGCCCCCAAATTGCCTTATGATGAGCTTTGCCGTAGTAGTAGGGGCTGTAGTTGCCTGTGGTGGCCTTCCGAGCGATAGGCTAGTTGAGCTTGCCCTTGGCTGCATAACTGGCTTCTCCCTCCTAGCAGCTTCAAATGCCCTAAATGATTACTACGATAGGGAGATAGATGCTATAAACGAGCCCAACAGGCCAATACCTAGTGGTCTAGTGAGGCCCTGGGAGGCAATCGCCTTATCCTTAGTCCTAACAGCCATAGGGCTTAGCTCAGCTTACCTAACGAGCCTACCCTGCTTTATAACAGCCCTTATAGCAGCTGCAGTAGCAGATAGCTATGTAACCATTGGCAAGAGGACGGGCCTCCTTGGTAATGCTATGGTGAGCTTCTGCGTGGCCATCCCATTTGCCTACGGCAGCCTAATAGCCCTAGGCGATGTAACTAACCTAGTTGCCCTCTTCGCATCCATGGCCTTCCTCGCTAACCTAGGAAGGGAGGTGAACAAGGGCATAGTAGATATACCTGGCGATGCAGCAAAGGGGATAAGGACGGTAGCTGTCTCCCTTGGGCCTAAGGCTGCAGCTGGCCTAGCAGCTGCCTTCTACTTAACTGCCGTGGGCCTCAGCATTATACCGATTTTACACGGCACTGTTTCCTGGGCCTACATACCACCGATAATCATAACAGATGCAGGCTTCACATGGGCATCTATTTCAATAGCAAGGGATCAAAGTAGGGAGAATGCAAAGCGTGTTAAGAATGCCGTTCTACTCTGGATGACAACTGGCATGGTAAGCTTCGTGGCTGGCTCCATGTTGTAAGGGGAAATTAGCCTTTTATAAAGGGACATGCTTTTACAGGACGGGGAGGGACTTGTGCGGTATATTCGGCTGCGCCCTAAGGAGCGGGTTAGCAGCCCCAAAGGTGCTCTCAGGCCTGAGGAGACTTGAGTATAGGGGCTACGACTCATGTGGTGAGGCCACTGTGCATAATGGCCAGCTATTCATAAAGAAGGGTGTTGGTGAGATAGATAAGGTCCACATGGAGCTCTGCCTAGACGACCTACCTGGTAGCATAGGCATTGGCCATACCCGCTGGGCTACCCACGGTGCCCCGACCGAGGAGAATGCCCACCCCCATACGGATTGCAGGAACCAAATCGCCGTCGTGCACAATGGCATAATAGAGAACTTCCTAGAGCTGAGGAGGGAGCTTGAGGAGAGGGGCCATGTATTTAGATCTAATACGGATACTGAGGTAATCCCCCATCTCATAGAGGAATTCATGTCTAAGGGCCTCAGCTTGCTTGAGGCTACTATGATGGCCGTTAGGAGGCTTAGGGGCTCCTTTGCCTTAGTTATCGCCCACGTGGGCTTTGATGGCCTTATCTGCGTTAAGAAGGAGAGCCCACTCGTCATAGGCGTAGGTGGGGATGGCATGTACGTGGCCTCCGATATACCAGCTATCCTGCCCTACACAAGGCGCATAATCCAGCTTGAGGATGGCGACCTAGCAGTTGTAAGGCCAGATGGCTATGAGATCTACGACTTCAAATCTGGGAGGCCAGTTAGGAGGCGCATGAGGGAGGTAGATTGGACGGTTGACATGGCCGAGAAAGGGGGTTACCCACACTTCATGCTCAAGGAGATACATGAGCAGCCCTCCTCCCTTAGGAACACGCTTAGGCTTGAGGAGCGCTACTTAAGCCTCATGGCAGATCTGCTTATCTCAGCTAGGGAGGCCTTCATGGTGGCCTGTGGTACATCTTACCATGCTTGCCTTGCTGCCTCCTACATGATGAGCGAGCTAGCTAGGAAGCCCGTTCACCCAGTTATAGCTTCTGAGTTCATAGCGAACTACGGTAGGTTCGTGGGGACACAGACGACCCTGCTAGCCGTTAGCCAATCGGGTGAAACGGCAGATACACTAGCAGCAGTTGAATATGCCCTTAAGCGAGGGGCTACGATACTTGGCATAACGAACGTCCTGGGCTCAAAGCTAACACGCCTAGCCCGTGCCTACCTATGCCAGCAATCTGGCCCTGAGATAGGTGTTGCAGCTACGAAGACATATACAGCCCAGCTCTCGGTCCTAGGCCAGCTAGCCATAAAGATGGCTGAGAAGAGGGGTAAGCTAGGCCATGTGGAAATGGAGGAGCTATGGGGTTGGATCCACTCCATGCCCAACCTCATTGAGGACACAATAAGGGCAGCTGAGAAGGAGGTAGTAGAGTTAGCAAGCCATTACGCAGGCGCTAGTAGGTTCATCTTCCTAGGCTCTGGCGTTAACTTCGCTACTGCCCTTGAGGGCCGTCTAAAGCTACTTGAGATAGCCTATGCCCCCTCGCTAGCTGCCCCGAGGCTAGATGGGCTTGCCCTTCGGTGCCTTGGCGATGGCACTATTGCAATATTTGTATGCCCAAGCATAGATGGCCCTAGCAAGGAGCTACTAAACGATGCTAATGAGGCATCCCACGTTGGATTTAAGGTGGTCATCCTAACTAGGGAGTGCTATGCAGAGGAGCTCAAGGGCCTAGCCGATCACACCATCTGCCTACCAGTGCCAGAGGGCCTACCAGAGGTCCTCACGCCCCTCCCCTTCATTGTGCCCCTCCAGCTATTTGCCTACTACGTGAGCGTTAACAGAGGCCTGAACCCAGATAAGCCAAGGAACCT
>Ga0116200_10001044_pt1 | contig 10376 bp, 11 predicted proteins | sample Mar14436cmmetaG_FD_94478 | JGI IMG/M metagenome (GOLD analysis project Ga0116200, IMG submission 94478) | Marine hydrothermal vent microbial communities from Guaymas Basin, Gulf of California to study Microbial Dark Matter (Phase II) - Marker... ... | reverse complement strand
CGTAAGGAGAGCGCCAAATGGCTAAACTATACAAGACAGAGATTGCATCCGAGGCGGATTTGAAGGTGTTCGTCACAGACACCCGTTCGGAGGCCGACAGTGAGTGAGAACAGCGGATTGACAGGATGAACGGATCAGTTTGCCAAAAATCCGCCAATTCTGCCTATCCCTGTTCTATGAGGAGCAACGCAATGAAAATCAAAAAACTGTTTACGGCTTTTGTCCTTGGCCTGGGATTGACCGTGGCCCTGGTGCTTGCCCTGAGCATAGTCGAAGGGTGGCTGCCGGGCAGCGGTCTGCCGGTCGTCCGCGCCGCGAGTTTCACCGTGGACGTGACCTACGACGAGAACGACGGCAGTTGCACCGACGGCGACTGTTCGCTGCGAGACGCCATCATTATCGCCAACGGTAACGGTGAGGCCGACACTATCACGCTGGGGAGCGGCACGTATGAACTGACCCTCACCGGCACGGGCGAGAACGTCGCCGCCACTGGCGACCTGGACATCACCGACGTCCTGACCATCACCGGCCTGGGGCCGGACCAGACGGTCATTGACGCCAGCGGCGTCATCTCCGACCGGGTCTTTGACATCCGCCCCGGCGCGGGCACGGTCGTCATCTCCGGGGTGACGATCATGGGAGGGGACGTCACCGGCGACGGCGGCGGAGTGTACAACCACGACGCCGATCTGACCCTGATCAACACCATCGTCGTCAGCAACACCGCCACCGACGGCGGCGGTGGGGTATACGTAGACGGTGGCAGTGCGACGTTGAACGGGGGCCAGATCGTCAGCAACACCGCCGGCAACAACGGCGGCGGGGTGGGCATCCTCGGCAGCACGGCAGCCTTCACCCAGACCGGCGCCAGCACCATCGCCTACAACGCGGCCAGCGGCAACGGCGGCGGGGTGTACATGGACATGGGCCGCGCCACGTTGGGCGACGGGCAGGTCTTTAGCAACACCGTCGGCAGTTTTAACCGCGGCGGTGGGGTATACGTCCATCGTGGCCACGTGACGCTGAACGGGGCTCAGGTTATCAGCAACAGCGCCCACTCTGGCGGCGGGGTGTACGTCTACCTGGGCAAGGCGACGTTGAGCGAGGGGCAGATCGTCAGCAACACCGCCAACAGCGGCGGCGGAGTGTATATCAGCGCTTCCGGCGGCGTCTTTACCCAGACCGGTGGGCTTGTGGCGCACAACTCCGCCAACTCTGCTGGCGGGGGGATATACCTCAGCGATGGCCGCGCCACGTTGAGCGGGGGACAAATCCTCGGTAACAGCGCCAGATTTGGCGCCGGTGTGGATGTCGTCAACACCAATGCCTTCTTCATCCAGACGGGTGGCGTCATCAGCGGCAACACGGCCGCCAACCGGGGCGGCGGGGTGATGGTCATCTATGGCAGCGCGACGCTGAGCGGGGGGCAGGTCCTCAGCAACACCGCCGGTGACGACGGCGGCGGCCTCTTCGTCAGTAGTGGAACGGCCTCGCTGACCCTGGTCAACACCACCGTCAGCGGCAATGCGGCCGGCGACGACGGTGGTGGCCTCTACGTCAACGACGGCACGGTGGCCATCACCTACACCACCGTCGCCAGCAACACGGCGGCCGGTGGTGGTGGAGAGGGCATCCACCAGGCGGGCGGCACGGTCGCGTTGCTAGACACCATCGTCGCCCACAACGGTGCGGCCAACTGCGTCGGCACGCTGACCTCCAACGGTCACAACCTGGACAGCGGCGCGACCTGCGGCTTTGCCGCCAGCGGCGACATCACGGACACCGATCCGCTCCTCGGCCCGCTGACGGAGGAGAACGGGGCCTGGGTGCATCCTCTCCTGGAGGGCAGTCCGGCCATTGACGCGGGCGCTTGTGTGGCCGGCATCACGACCGACCAGCGCGGCACGTCCCGGCCCCAGGGGGATGGCTGCGACATCGGCGCTTACGAACGGGGTAGGGCAACGGTCTACCTGCCGCTCGTGGTGCGGAGGTAGCACGCGGATTGCAGGACAGTAATGGATCAGGATTGGCTCCGTTGCCACCCTGGAGAGCACGCTGTTGGGCTTGACACTCCCGCGCTTTCCGCTATACTGGATAACGAGAGGGGATTTTGAGCCACTATTGACGACAAACCTCAAAGCGTGGCACCTGGCAATCTCGTAGGATGGAGCAGGAGAAATGGGCTTGGCTGAATTAGAGTCGCCTCTGCTTTCAAGTGGGCTCATTGTCGCGGTGGCGGCCCTTGGGTTGGTCGTCATACACCTTCTCACCAAGCGGTTTTTCCACATCCTTCGCTCGGCGGAACACCTCCACGAAGAACGCCGGCAACAACTGGTCACCCTGGTCGGGATACTTCGGTGGGGAGGCGACGTTCTCATCGTAGGGGCTGCTCTGCTGATGCTGTTGAGCGCCTTCGACATCAACATCAGCCCGCTGCTGGCAGGCGCAGGTGTGGCAGGGCTGGCGTTGAGCCTGGGCGCACAGACCCTCATCCAAGACCTCATCGGCGGCTTCCTCATCCTAGTGGAGAATCAGTACGCCGTCGGCGATTCCATCCAGGTGGGGGACGTGGCGGGCACGGTGGAGCGGCTCACCCTGCGCGCCACCTACGTGCGGGACATCAACGGGCATCTACATATTATTCCCAACGGAGAGGTGCGCGTTGTCTCCAATCGCACCAAGGATTGGTCGCGCGCACTGGTGGAGGTGGGTGTGGCTTATGAGGAAGATTTGGACCGCGTTCTCCGCGTTCTGAGGGAGACCGCCGCAGCCTTTGCTCAGGAGCCGGACTTCGGGCCGCAACTGTTGGAGCCACCACAGGTAGTGGGACCAGTGAGCCTGGGGGATTGGGCCATCACGGTGCGAGTGATGGTTAAGACGCAGCCGGGGAAGCAGTGGGAGATCGCCCGCCAACTCCAGAAACGCATCCTCGCTACTTGCGAGCGAGAGGGTATCACCCTACCTTATCCACGGCAGGAGGTGTGGGTGCGCGGATTGGGGCAGAGTTGACAACGGACGGGAATAGATTATAATAAGGCGCATAAGGGACGGTGTGTCGCCATACTATCGGCCAGAGATTAGCACCGTGTGATAGGCGGCATTAGATAGTTCTCGGTGCAAAGGAGGGGCGGAGGCCTGGCTTCAGCCGGGAAATCCCCGATAAATCGGGGCCTCCGTCGCGTTTTGCACCGCAAACCAGTACAACCGAACATTGTAAAGCATTGACCGGGACGAGTACCGCCCGGTGAAGGTCCAAGAGAGAGGGGGTCCCAGGCTGTGAGCCCCCTCGACCGGACAGGCGGGAAAACCACCCGTGAGTGGGCCCCTCAAATCGTATCACGAAAGAGCGCGAAAGTTCGCGAAAGAGCGCGAAAGTTCGCGAAAGGGTGCGAAAGTATGGGGCCACGGGACGGCCCGTTATCGCCGCAGAGTGCCACAACGCTCCGTTGATTCGTTGATTTCCTAATTCTTCGTTGATTTCCTAATTCGTTGTGGAACTTGGGTGGAACCACGTGGGATGACCCCCGCGCCCCAGGGTGCGGGGGTCTTTGTATATGGCAAGGAGGGAAACTATGGCTGAACAAGAGAGATATGAGGAAAGTCACCTTTACCGGCTGCGCCACTCGGCGGCGCACGTGATGGCCCAGGCGGTGCTGGAGAAGTTCCCCGAGGGCAAAATCGCCATCGGCCCGCCCATTGAAAAAGGCTTCTATTACGACTTCGACCTGCCTCGACCGCTCACACCGGAGGACCTGGAGGAGATCGAAGCCCGCATGCGCGAGATCATTGCCGAGGGACACGATTTTGTGTATCAGGAGGTCTCCGAGGAAGAGGCGCGCCGCATCTTCGCCGACCAACCCTACAAGTTGGAGTTGATTGACGACATCCTCTCCGCCGGGACGGATGAATACGGGGAGCCGCTGGAGGAGACTCCCAGACTCTCGATCTACAAAAGCGGCCCCTTCGTAGACCTGTGCCGGGGGCCGCACGTGAACAACACGCGGGAGATCAATCCCGACGCGATCAAACTGCTCAGCGTGGCCGGGGCCTACTGGCGCGGCGACGAACGCCGCCCTATGCTCCAGCGCATCTACGGCACAGCCTGGGAGACGAGCGAGCAATTAGAGCAGTACCTGGCCTGGCAGGAGGAGGTCGAAAGGCGCGACCACCGCAAACTGATCAAGCAACTCGACCTGATCAGTTTCCACGAGGAGGGTGGAGCAGGGCTGGCTTACTGGCATCCCAAAGGAGGCTGCATCCGCCAGATCATCGAGGACTTCTGGCGGGCCGAGCATGCGAAGGGCGGCTACGACATCGTCTTCTCCCCTCACATCGGCAAGGCAGAGTTGTGGGAGCGCTCGGGCCACCTCGACTTCTACAAGGATAGCATGTACTCTCCAATGGACATCGAAGGGGTGGAGTACTACCTCAAGCCTATGAACTGCCCCTTTCATATCCTGATGTACAAGACGCGCACCCGTTCTTACCGTGACCTGCCATTGCGCTGGGCAGAATTGGGCACGGTCTACCGCTACGAACGGAGCGGTGTGTTGCACGGCCTCCTGCGCGTGCGCGGCTTCACGCAGGACGACGCACACATCTTCTGCACACCGGAGCAGATAGAGGATGAAATCCTGCGGGTGCTGCGCTTCTCGCTCGACCTGCTGCGGGCCTTTGGCTTCACCGAGTTCCAGGTCTACCTCTCGACGATGCCGGAGAAGCACGTGGGAGAGCCCCAACGATGGAAGCAGGCCCAGGAGAGCCTGCGCAAGGCCATCGAGGCGGAGGGGCTGTCCTATGACGTAGATGAGGGAGGTGGGGCCTTCTACGGACCCAAGATTGACATCCACGTCAAGGACGCCCTGGGTCGCACGTGGCAGTTGACAACGATCCAGTTCGACTTCAATCTGCCTGAGCGATTCGATATGACCTACGTGGGGGAGGATGGGAAAGAGCACCGACCCTACATGGTACACCGGGCGCTGCTGGGCAGCCTGGAGCGTTTCTTCGGCGTCCTCGTAGAGCACTATGGCGGCGCTTTCCCGGTGTGGCTGAGCCCGGTGCAGGTGGTGCTCATCCCCATTGCCGATAGGCACGTGGAGTACGCCCACTCCGTAGCGGAGCAACTGAAAGCCGAGGGTCTGCGGGTGGAGGTAGATGATTCGGGCGAGCGCATGCAGGCCAAGATCCGCGATGCTCAGATGCAGAAGGTGCCCTATATGCTTGTCATCGGCGACCGAGAGATGGAGGCCGGGCAGGTGAACCTACGGCTACGTGATGGCAGGGTGCCCGGCGCAATGTCCGTGGATGCTTTTCTCGCACTGGTGCAGGAGGCGGTGAAGGAAAGGCACCTGCTCTGAGGAGCAGAGTCGCCAGGGGCGATTTGACACCTTCCTGCAATTGTGTTATCATCCTTACACACACCCAGTCGGCTCACATACGGGGAGGTAGACCGAATTAGTAAAAAGAAGTATCGTCCCGACAAACGAGTGAAGTATCGCATCAACCATCAAATCCGGGCTCCTCAGGTTCGTCTCATTGATGCAGATGGCACTCACGTGGGTGTAGTGTCGTTATCTGAGGCTCTGGCGGCTGCTCATGCTCACGATCTAGACCTGGTGGAGGTGGCACCGGCTGCAGACCCCCCGGTTGTCCGGGTGATGGACTATGGAAAGTTCCTCTACCAGCAAGCAAAGCGGGAACGGGAGTCGCGCAAGGCACAGAAGCAGGTCGAGATCAAAGAGATCCGTCTGCGTCCCAAGACAGCCGAGCACCACAGAGCCTTCAAGATTCGCAATGCCCGGCGCTGGCTGGAAGAAGGGATGAAAGTCAAAGTGCGCATCCACTTCCGGGGTCGGGAGATTACCTATCCCGAGATCGCTCATGAGCAGTTGATGGAAATCGCTGAGGAACTATCTGACGTGGCGGTGATCGAGCAAAAGCCAAACCTGGAAGGGCGTACAATGCTGATGATTTTAGCGCCGATGAAGAAAAGCGGCGCGAAGAGGTAAGAGAATGCCGAAGATCAAGACACATAAATCCACATCCAAACGATTCCGCCGGACGAAAGGCGGCAAGGGTAAATTGATGCGTACCAAGTTAGGCAAATCTCACTTGCGGCGCAAGAAGAGCGCACGCGCAAAGCGCCTCTACGACGAGATGATTCCGGTGGAGGCGAAAGGCGTACAGCGGCGCGTACGCCGCCTGGCACCATATCTGAGGCAAAAGGGGAAATAGTGCCGTGAGAGTCAAAGGGGGAAGTAGAACACGCTATCGTCACAAAAAGGTACTCCGCCAGACCAAGGGGTACTACGGGACACGTCACCGCTTGTTCCGCCGGGCCAACGAGGCCCTGATGAAGGCTCTGTGGTATGCCTATCGGGATCGGCGACAACGGCGGCGGGACCTGCGGCGGCTGTGGATTACGCGCATCAACGCGGCTGCACGCCAGAACGGGCTCTCGTACAACCGCTTCATCCATGGGCTGAAGGTGGCCGGGGTGGAGTTAGACCGTAAGGTCCTGGCCGATATTGCTGTGCGGGACGCGGAGACATTCGCCCGGCTGGTGGAGGTGGCGAAGAACGCGGCGGTGTAAATCGCAGAAACGGCAGGATGGCACGAGGGGGGAGCCGAAGGGTGGGCTCCCTTATTTGTTGCTACTTGTGGTGACGAAAGATGACCACCTCGTCGCTGACCATCGGGATCGAGGAAGAGTACCAGATCATTGACCCTGCCACACGGGAGTTGCGCTCTTACGTCCAACGCTTCCTTGAGCAGGGTCAGACGGTGCTGCCCGATCAGATCCGCCCTGAGTTCCTGCAATCGCAGGTGGAGGCAGGCACACGCATCTGCCACAGCATCCAGGAAGCACGCCGTGAACTGATTCGTATGCGGCGCTCGATCTGGGAACTCGCAGAAAGCGAAGGGCTGTGGGTGGCGGCAGCGGGAACCCATCCCTTCTCCTCCTGGGCACAGCAGGAGGTCTCCCCCTTTGGCCGCTACCCCGAACTGGCCCGCTTTTTGCAGGACGTGGGACGGCGATTGCTGATCTTCGGTATGCACGTCCATATCGGTATCGAGGATCGAGAATTGCTCATCGAGGTGATGAACCAGATACGCTACTTTCTACCTCACCTCCTGGCCCTCTCGACTAGTTCCCCTTTCTGGCACGGTCGCGATACAGGATTGAAGTCCTACCGTAGCGTCGTCTTCGAGAGCCTGCCTCGCACCGGCATCCCCCCGCAGTTCGGCTCCTACGCCGACTATCGCAGAACCGTGGATACGCTGTTGGCAACGGGCAGCATTGCTGAGCCCACCCACATCTGGTGGGACGTGCGCCCCAGCGAGAAGTTCCCCACGTTGGAGGTGCGCATCCCCGATATGTGCACGCGGGTGGAGGAGACGCTGTGCCTGGCGGCGCTCGTGCAGGCCATCGTGGCCAAACTGGTACGTCTGAGACAGGCTAACCAGACCTGGCGCGTCTACCGTAAACACCTGCTCGATGAGAACAAATGGCGTGCAGTGCGCTACGGCATCACGGGGAAACTGATTGATTTCGGTAAGACGAAAGAGGTGACGCTTCCGGCGCTGATCGAGGAACTGCTGGCATGGGTGGATGACGTGGTGGACGAACTGGGAAGCCGGGCCGAGGTCGAATACGCTCACACCATCCTCAGCCAGGGCACCAGCGCCGACCGTCAACTCGCCGTCTACCGCCAAAAGAAGGATTTCCGGGCGGTGGTGGATCGGATGGTAGAGGAGACGCGAGAAGGACTGTAAGGACTTAGAGAGTTCGGTATTTCCAGAAGGGTGTGGCTAAAATCAGTGGGACGTCCGGCTTCAGCCGGAAAATCCCCGCTGAAACGGAGCCTCCGGCCTTTTCTCCCCACGAATTTTAGCCAGACTCTTTCCAGAAAGGGGCAAAATGAGCGGTGTTAAACTATTCACAGTGCGCGGCATCGCGGTTAAGATGCACGTTACTTTTCCGTTGATCCTGGTGTGGGCAGCCGTGCAGTTCGGTTACCTGAACCAAAGAGGTTTCTCGCTCTCAGGAGCCGCCTTCGGCATCGTCATCACTCTGCTATTATTCATCTGCGTCGTGATCCACGAACTGGCGCACAGCCTGACGGCAACCGCGATGGGCTTTCCGGTGCGCGACATCGTACTCCTGCCACTGGGGGGCATTGCACAGATGGAGCGTATGCCGGAACGTCCGGGGCAGGAGTTCCTCATGGCCATTGCCGGCCCCCTGAGCAACGTCGTCATTGCCGTGCTACTGGTCGTGGGCGGCCTCTTGTTCGGCCTGGATGTAAGACCACGAATGGACCTCGCACGTCTGGGTTGGAAGGACACTCTCCCTTACCTCATTGCCACCAACCTCGGACTGGCCGTCTTCAACCTCATCCCCGCTTTTCCGATGGACGGCGGGCGAGTGCTGCGTGCGCTGCTGGCTACCGTGATGCCTCACGCCCGCGCCACAGCCCTGGCCGTCAGCGTGGGGCAGGGACTGGCCTGGATGCTGGGACTGATGGGGCTGCTGAGCGGCAATTTTCTGTGGATTCTGATCGCGTTCTTCGTGTACGCCGGAGCAGCCCAGGAAGGGCAACTGATTCACGTCAAGAACGTGCTCCAGGGCCTGCGTGTGCATCAGGCTTTCTCCCGTCACGCTTTGTCCCTCTCCCCCGACGATCCGGTCAGCCGCGCCACCGACCTCACGCTCGAGAGTTTCCAGGCCGATTTCCCCGTCTGCGATGCTGAGCAACTCGTGGGTTTGCTCACCCACACCGACGTCCTCCGAGCCCTCAAGCAGCGCCGGCCCGATACGCCGGTGCGTGAGATCATGCGGACGAAATTCCCCACTATCGGGCTGGACGATGGGCTGTTTGAGGCCCATCGGCAGATGACAGAGGCAGGGCTTGACGCATTGCCCGTGATGGAGGGGGAACAGTTCCTCGGCCTGCTCACCCGCCGTGACGTGAATGAGGTCTACCAGTTGCTCTCGGTCAGTCCAGAACTGCTAATGCAAAGACGAGGTGTAAGATCACTGTCGCCGAAGCACGACGTTACTACGAAGATGCCGACGTGGTACACGATTTTGACCACGTGCTGCGGGTGCTGGCACTGGCGGAGCGCATCGGGCGGGCGGAGGGAGCCGACCTAGAGATTGTGCGGGCGGCGGCATTGCTGCACGACGTGGGGCGGGAGCAGGCCGAGGCAGCCGGGCTCGACCACGCCGCCTTCGCCGCCGAGCGGGCACGGGAGATATTGGCTGCTCACCCCCTTGCGAAGGTGGAAGCCGTAGTTCACGCCATTGCCGCCCACCGTTTCCGCACTGGCCCAGAGCCGACCACACTGGAGGCACAGGTGCTCTTCGATGCTGACAAACTGGACGCCATCGGCGCGGTGGGGGTAGCGCGAGCCTTCGCCCACGGCGGTGCTCGCGGGCAGCGACTTTGGGTCCCCATCGAGGCCGTAGACGTAGCCCGCTGGACAGAGGAAGGTGATGACCCCCGCAACCACACTCCAGTTCACGAGTTCGTCGTCAAACTCTCCCGACTCAAAGAGCGGCTTTTCACTCCGACCGGACGGGCCATCGCCGAGGAACGTCACGCCTATATGGTCGCCTTCTTCAAGCGGTTCGATGCTGAAGTGCGGGGGGAACGATGAAGGGCTATATGGACTGGAAAGTCGCCACCACTATCGTCGTCTCCACACTGACGATAGTGGTAGACCACTACCACCGCCTCTTCGCCTACAAGATCTACGATCGGTTGCTCCTATACCTGGGCGTGCCGCTGCTCGTCATCTTGCTCGTCTTCCGCGAGTCGCCCGCCAGGTACGGCTTCCGGCCGGGCGATTGGAAAGCAGGGCTGGCGCTCACGGCGGCCGGGTGTGGTGGGATGGCACTCGTGATACCGTTTCTGGCCCGCACCAGGGAGTTTCAGGGCTATTACGCACCTGTGGCCGATTCCCCCATCCCTCTGCCACTCTACGCCGCCGCTGACCTCTTCGGCTGGGAGTTCCTGTTTCGCGGTTTCCTGCTCTTCGCGCTCTACCCGGTCTGCGGCCCTTACGCCATCCTGCTCCAGGCCGTCCCCTTCACCATCGCTCACCTCGGCAAGCCGGAATTGGAGACACTGAGTTGCATCTTCGGCGGCTCTGCCTTCGGCTACGTCGCCTGGCGCACCCGTTCATTCCTCTATCCTTTTCTCATCCACTGGTTTCTGATGACCTTCACGGTACTGCTCGCCAGCGGCGCGATACAATGTTTGTAATGGCGACTTCAGTCGTCAGAAAACGACTAAAGTCGTTACTACGAGTGCCAACTACCGCGCCAGCACACTCCGGTAGACCTCCAGCGTCCTGCGGGCGGT
>Ga0116200_10001041_pt1 | contig 10383 bp, 13 predicted proteins | sample Mar14436cmmetaG_FD_94478 | JGI IMG/M metagenome (GOLD analysis project Ga0116200, IMG submission 94478) | Marine hydrothermal vent microbial communities from Guaymas Basin, Gulf of California to study Microbial Dark Matter (Phase II) - Marker... ... | reverse complement strand
CTTTAAAACTCTGGGAAGAAATTGCTGCTCAAGGATTTGAGGGGGAAAATAAAGATCTCAAGGATAAGATTAAAACATTAAAAGAAGAAATTGGCAACTAAAAGACCGGATATAGAATTTCTGACATCAAAAGCAAGACAGATAAGGAAAGATATTCTTAACATGCTTGCTTCTGCTGGTTCTGGTCATACCGGAGGTTCTTTGTCCTTGGTGGAGATACTTATTTCTCTGTATTATTATAAACTTCAGCATGATCCTCATCAACCTGACTGGGAAAAACGAGATCGCTTGATACTTTCTAAAGGCCATGGTTGTCCTGCCTTGTATGCTGTTCTTGCTGATTGTGGATATTTCCCTCGCGAGGAGTTGTGCACCCTTCGAAAATTTGGCTCTCGGCTTCAGGGACATCCTGAAAGAGGCTTACCCGGTATTGAGGCATCAACTGGTTCCTTAGGGCAGGGAGTTTCTATTGCAGTAGGAATGGCGCTTTCTGCCAAACTTGATGGCCGTGAAAATAAAGTATACTGCATTCTTGGGGATGGAGAAACCAACGAAGGTCAGGTGTGGGAAGCTGCGATGACTGCTGCTCATTATAAACTGGATAACTTGATTGCAATTGTAGATCACAACAAATTTCAAATAGATGGTCCTGTTCATGAAGTGAAAAATCTTGAACCTTATAAGAAGAAGTGGATAGCATTCGGCTGGAGAGTAAAAGAGTGTGATGGTCATGATTTCAATTCCTTGATGGATGCACTTGACTGGGCAGATAAAGTTAAAAATCATCCTGCTGTAATTATTGCTCACACCATAAAAGGTAAAGGAGTATCTTTTATGGAGAATGATAATCGCTGGCATGGAGTTGCCCCTGTAAGAGAAGATTTAGAGAAGGCGCTCAGGGAATTGGAGGAGGAATGAAGCCTACCAGAAATGGATTTGGAGATGCTATTGTGGAATTGGGGAAAGAAGATGAGCGTATTGTAGTTTTATCTGCAGACCTTACAGAATCAGTTCGAGCAGCAGGATTTCGAGCACGATTTCCTGAAAGATTTTTTTCCTTCGGCGTTTCGGAACAGGATATGATGTCAGCAGCCGCTGGTTTTGCTTTAGAAGGAAAGATTCCCTTTGTCTGTACATTTGGAGTATTTGCTACTGGTAGAGCTTGGGAACAGATTCGTACCTCTGTTGCTTATATGAATTTAGATGTAAAGATAATCGGCAGTCATGGTGGAATTACGGTGGGAGCAGATGGCGCTACTCATCAGGTTTTGGAGGATATTGCTCTTATGCGTATTCTGCCTAATATGACAGTAGTTGTGCCTTGTGATTATTATGAAGCCAAAAAAGCAACAAAAGCCAGTGCATATTATCCCGGTCCCGTATATTTGCGATTTACCCGTAACAGTGTGCCATTTTTGACTTCAGAAGAAGATGAATTTGAGATTGGTAAAGCCAGGGTTATGCGAGAGGGAGAGGATTTAACTATCATAGCCTGTGGACAGATGGTTCATCATAGTTTGAAAGCCAGTGATATTCTGTCTCAGGATGGAATATCAGTGGAGGTAATAAATCTTCATACCATAAAACCCTTGGATAGAAATACAATTCTGGAATCAGTATCTAAAACTGGAGCAATACTTACAGTTGAAGAACATCAAATTTTTGGAGGTATGGGTTCTGCCGTGGCGGAATTTATTGTAGAAAATAATCCTGTGTCCATGAAACTCATGGGGATAAGGGATCGATTTGGGAGAAGTGGGGAACCCGATGTTTTACTGGAAGCGTTTGGACTTACTGCTGAATATATTGTTAGAGAGGCAAGACTACTTTTGGAAAAAAAGAAACACTAAAAATAAATGCTGAAATATTACCCTCCTGCTAAACTCAATCTCTTTCTGGATATCCTTGCCAAACGCCAAGATGGTTATCATGATATTTTATCTCTAATGGTTAAGGTAAATTTGTGTGATAGATTAATTATAGAAAAAGAATCGCCGGGAAAAATAATTCTGGAGGTGGAAGGAGATGCACCTTGTGGGGAGGAGAATATCTGTTTTAGGGCTGCGAAGTTGATGATTGATAAGTTTGGCATTAAAAATGGAATAAAAATAAAATTGATAAAAAATATCCCTGTGCAGTCAGGATTAGGAGGTGCAAGTTCTGACTGTGCTGGAGTTATCAAACTTATAAATCAACTCTTTTCACTGGGTTTATTAGAAGAACATCAGATGGAAATTGGCCTTGAGTTGGGATGCGATGTTCCGTTTTTTATTCAGTCGGAATCATGGGCAATTGTGGAGGGGAAGGGAGAAAAAATTAAGAAACTTTTCCCTGATTTTTCATTTTATGCTTTAGTAATTGTTCCTTCAACTGGTATCAGCACATCAGAGGCTTATTCATTATGGAACCCTTCATTGACAGGAAGCAGATGGCGAGATAAAATTAAATTTTGTGAGTCACAGCAAATTAATTTGAATTTTCTTAAGGATATTTCCTATAATATTTTTGAATATGTGGTTAAGAATTCCATTTGTGAGGAATATCGCCAAATGTTATTTGAAAATGGAGCTGAGGTTGCAAGAATGACCGGGAGTGGTTCTGCAATATATGGAATATTTTCAGATAAGCAAAAAGCAGAAAAAGCTGGTGAAAAACTGAGACGGAAGGGGTACAGAGTGTTCTTGGTGGAACCGGTTTAAAACAAACAAGGAGGTGCTTGCATTGGAGATCACAGAGGTAAAGGTTTATCCCAGGTTGAGAGGCAACAGGAAACTCAAAGCGTATGCAACTGTAACTTTTGACAACGCATTTGTGGTTCGCAATGTGAAAGTCATCGAGGGAGGAAAGGGATTATTTGTAGCCATGCCTTCCCGCAAGGTTCAGAGGACCTGTCCCCGGTGCAGAAAGAGTAATGCCATTAGTAGTAGATTCTGCAACTTCTGTGGTATACCTTTGGAACTTCCCAGGAATTTCAATCCTCAGCAGGAGACCAGAGACATTGCTCATCCCATTACCCAGGAATTCCGCAGCTATCTGGAACAGAAAGTACTGGAAGCATATGAACAGGAAGTAAAAAAAAGAACGCAAGGTAATTCTCAGTCAGTTTAATCTATAAGTTCTTAAAAGATTGGGGAATGGTGTAACGGTAGCACAGCGGCCTTTGGAGCCGTTAGTGGAGGTTCGAGTCCTCCTTCCCCAGCAGTTAAAATTTTTTTATTTATGAAAATAATTGGAGTGGTATTATCAGCAGGTGAGGGAACAAGGTTAAAATCCAGCCTCCCAAAATTTTTGCATAAGGTTGGAGGGCTGGAGTTAATTTCTAATTGTATAAGGATACTTAAATTATCTGGAGTAGATAAGCTCTTTTTTGTTCTCGGGCACGATGCTGATGATGCCCAAAAATATATTGGGCACTATCCTTATGTGATTCAAAAGAAAAGAAAAGGAACTGCTGATGCCTTTTTGCAGGCAGTAGATTGTTTATCTTCACAATATAGTGATATTTTAGTTATTTATGTTGATATTCCTTTAATTCGTCCTCAAACAATAAAAACTATCATCGCAGAACATAGAAAAAATGATGCCGATATTACTCTGGCTACAGCAATCATTGATGACCCTTATGGTTATGGCAGAGTTATCCGAGACCAGGATAAAAATATTGCCTGTATAAAGGAGGAAGATATATTGTCTAGGGATGAGAAAAAAATAAAAGAAGTTAATGTTGGAGTATATATATTTAAAAATTCTCCTTATCTTAAAACCTATTTAAAAAAAATAAGCCCTAAGGGAAAGAAAAAGGAGAAATATCTTACGGAAATAATTCCTAACTATTATCGCGACCGTAAGAAAATATGTTCGGTTGTAGTAAAGGATCCTCAGGAAGTATTGGGAATAAATACCCGCAATGATCTTGCAGTTGTCAATAAAATCATGTTTCTGAGAAACGCCTGGGAACATATTGATCGGGGAGTAACTGTTGTCTCTCCTGAAAATACTTATATTGAACTTGACGTAAAAATTGGCCGAGATACAATAATTTATCCTTTTGTGTATATAGAGCGGGGTGTTAACATTGGTAAAAAGTGTTCCATAGGTCCCTGCAGTCGGATAAGAGGAGGGTCTGTTCTTAAGAATGAAGTAAGTGTGGGAAATTTTGCCGAGATAGTTCGTTCTCATATAGGGGAGGGTACAAAAATAAGGCATTTCTCATATATAGGGGATGCCAGAGTAGGAAAGAATGTCAATATTGGAGCAGGGACAGTTACCGCTAACTACGATGGTCGCAATAAAAATAAAACATTTATAGGCAATAATGCTTTTATTGGCAGTAACTCCACAATTATTGCTCCCGTTAAAATTGGAAATAATGCAGTGGTGGGAGCAGGAGCAGTTGTTACCAAGGGAAAAAATGTCCCTGCTAATAGTGTGGTTGTTGGGGTGCCAGCAAAATTATTAAGGAGGAGAAAAAATGGATAGATTAACTATCTTTACTGGCAATGCTAATCCTCAGTTGGCGGAGAAAATATGTGATTATCTTGGTATCGAACTCGGGAAGGCTGTGGTTGACAGATTTAGTGAAGGGGAGATCAGGGTAAAAATTGAGCAGAATGTTCGTGGTAATGATGTATTTGTAATTCAGCCTACTTGTCCTCCTCCCAATGAAAATTTGATGGAACTTTTAATAATGATTGATGCTCTCCGTAGAGCATCTGCTGCCAGAATCACTGCAGTTATCCCTTATTTTGGTTATGCTCGTCAGGACAGAAAAGATCAACCCCGGGTACCAATCTCAGCAAAATTAGTTGCCAATCTTATAACTACTGCTGGGGCTAATAGGGTTTTAACTATGGATTTACATGCTGGACAGATTCAGGGCTTTTTTGATATTCCTCTTGACCATCTGTTTGCGGTTAAGATTTTTGTCGACCATTTAAAAAATATTTTGGATGTTTCCAGTCTGGTGGTGGTTTCTCCTGATGTTGGTGGAATAAAAATGGCTCGGGCATATGCTAAACGGTTGGGAGTGCCTCTGGCTATTGTAGATAAGAGAAGAATTAGTATAGAAACTGCAGAGGTAATGAATATTCTGGGAGATGTGGATGGAAAGGATGTATGTATAGTTGATGATATTATTGCTACTGGTGGTTCGCTTATTGAAGCAGTACAGGCATTAAAAGAGAAAGGTGCCCGAGATGTATATGCCACTATCACTCATCCTGTGCTTTCCGGTCCTGCTATTGAGCGGCTCAGAAAATCAGAGATTAAAAAACTTTATGTTACTGATACTATCCCAATTCCTAAGGAGAAGAAAATTCCCAAAATAGAAGTATTATCAGTTGCTGAACTTCTGGGAGAGGCAATAAAAAGAATCCATAAAGAGGAATCAGTAAGTGTATTATTTGATTGATTTTGGGAGGAGGTGAAAATATGAAACGATTGAAAATTTGTGCCCGAAAAAGAGAAAAAGTTGGGAAGGAATATGTCAAGAAGATCAGACGGCAAGGGCTGGTTCCGGGCATAATTTATAAGAAGGGATTTGTTCAGCCTCTGGAATTAAAAGAAACTGATCTTATTCACCTGCTTCATCAGGCTCATTCTGAAAATGTAGTGGTAGAGGTGGAAATATCGGATAATGGGAATAAAGAGGTGAGGACAGCAATAATTAAAGATGTGGTTCATGATCCCTTAAAAGGTAGAATCACTCATGTTGATTTTCAAGAAGTATCGCTGGAAGAAATTATTAGAATTAAGGTGCCGATTGAGATTAAAGGAGAGCCAGTGGGGGTTAAGGTTGATGGCGGTCTTTTAGAGCATCTATTGTGGGAACTGGAAGTAGAATGTAAGGCCGGAGAAATACCTGAGAAGCTTACCATAGATGTCAGTGAATTGAAAATTGGAGATTCAATTACAGTGGCAGATTTAAATCTCCCTTCCGGCGTAAGGGCTACTGGGAGTGGGGAGCAGGTTATAGTTCACGTTCTTGCTCCTAAGGTTGAGAGGGTTGAGGAAGTAGTAGAAGAAGAGGCAGGTGCTGAGCCTGAGGTTATCACAGAGAAGAAGGAAGAGCAGGAAGAAGAGTCCCAGCAAGGATAAATATAGATGTTTTTTATATTCGGGCTGGGTAATCCCGGCAAAAAATATAGGTTTACTAGACACAACCTTGGTTTCTGGGTAGTGGAAGAAATGGCTAAAAGATACGATGCCCGTTTCTGGCGTCGAAAATGTTTCTCCCGAATGGCAGTAATACCCAAAAAATTTGATGAACCTATTGTTTTAATAAAACCTCAGACATTTATGAACTTAAGTGGGAAGTCGATTTTCTGTTTTCAGAATAAATACCAATTTTCATTGCATAAGGTTCTAGTAGTGACTGACGATTTTAATCTTCCTACCGGGTATATAAGAATCAGAGCCCGGGGAAGTTCTGGAGGGCATAAAGGGTTGGAATCAATAATTTCATTTCTAAATACAGAAGAATTTCCAAGATTGCGGATTGGAATTGGTCCGGTAACTGAGGGAATGCCTTATGAGGAGTTTGTACTTGAGGAATTAGGAGAGAAATACAGGGAACTTTATTCTAAAATTGTGGAAACTGCAGTTTCAGCGATTGAAGTTTTTATTACTGCGGGTATAGAAAAAGCAATGACAGAATATAATGGACGGAAAATAATTTAAACTTGCCTGGTTATAGGGACTATGTTATTATTTAGCCTTAGTCAGAGGTAGATGTTGTGGTAAAATCAATTGCAAAAATCTATTGGGTTAGATACTATTAAGGGATTTATAGTTGACAAATTAAAGGGGTGAAAGAAAAATGAGAAGATATGAGGTGATGTTTATTGTTAAACCTGATCTGGATGATTCTGGACTTCAACAACAGATGGATAAGATAAAGAAATCTGTATCCAAACATAAAGGTGAGGTCGAGGAATTAAGTTTCTGGCAGAAGAGAGAACTTGCTTATCCCATAAATAAAATTAAGGAGGGGATATATCTTCTGGGATATTTTAAACTTCCCGAGCAGGGACCTCAGGAGTTGTCTCAAGAATGGCGTCTGGACAGTAATATTTTGAGATTCTTGATCTTAAAAAAGGAGAGAAGAAATGGCAAGTCTTAATAAGGTTTTTTTAATTGGTAATCTTACTCGCGATCCCGAGTTGCGTTACACACCCAATGGAACTGCAGTGGTTAGTTTTGGGATTGCAGTAAATAGAGTATTTAGAGACTCCAGTGGTGAGAAAAAAGAAGAAACCTGTTTTGTGCGAGTTGTAACCTTTGGGAAGCAGGCTGAGTCTTGCAATCAGTATCTGACCAAGGGTAGATTGGTATTTGTAGAAGGAAGGCTTCAGAATAGAAGTTGGGAATCAGATGGCCACAAGCATAATACTCTTGATGTTATTGCTGATCGTGTTCAGTTTTTGAGTAAGGGGAGAGGAGAACCTTCAGCTGTTCCAGAATTAGAAGAGGAGATTTTACCTGAACAAGATATTTCTGCAGATGAGGAAGTGCCATTTTGAGGAGGGAAAGGATGGTTAAAAAAAGGAAGAAGTACTGCAGATTCTGTGTTCAGAATGTGGAGGAGATTGACTATAAGGATGTTGATCTCTTGCAGAATTTTATTACTGATAGGGGTAAAATAAGAACTCGTAATTCTTCCGGGAATTGTGCTAAACATCAGCGGAAATTAGCCCGGGCAATAAAGAATGCTCGGATTATGGCACTATTGCCTTTTGTGTCTGAAGGATGAAGATAATTTTGATTCAGGATTTTAAAAAATTAGGTAACAAGGGCGATATGGTAGAAGTTAAAGATGGTTATGCCCGCAATTATCTTATTCCTCAGGGAATAGCTCGGGAGGCTACTCCTCAAGTTATAAAGGAGATAGAATTAAAGAAAAAGATTGAACAGGAGAAACAGAAAAGGCAGATAGAGAGACTTAAAAAATTAAGAGACCAGCTTTGCCGATTATCTTTAACTGTAACTGTTCGCACCGGAGAGGAAGAAAAACTATATGGAGCAGTAACTAACATAGATATTGCCAAGGCATTGCGCAATGAGGGATATGAGATAGACAAGTCAGCAATTATCTTGGAAGAACCAATAAAGGAACTGGGAGTTTATCAGATTCCTGTTCGTCTTCATCCTGAAATCGTTGCCAAGGTTAAAGTCTGGGTGGTGAAGGAGTAAACTTTGGGAACCAAATTGGGTAATAATAGTGGTTTTCCATTAGAGCAAATCCCCCCCCAGAATATTGAGGCTGAGATTGCTGTTTTGGGGTCAATGTTAATTTCGGAAGATGCAATTGCTCAGGCAATAGAGGTTTTAGCCTCCAATTATTTTTATAAAGATACTCACCGCAAAATATTTGAGACTATTATAGAACTCTATGACAAAGGTTCTGCGGTAGACCTTCTCACATTGTCCGATGAGTTAAAGAAAAAAGGAATACTGGAAGAGGTAGGCGGTCCTGCCTATCTGGCATTAATTGCTAATTCTGTACCCAGTGCAGCCAATGTTACTCATTATGCCAAGATTGTAAAAGAGAAATATATCCTCCGGTCTCTCATTAACATCTCAACTGAGATAATAAAAAAATGCCATCAGCCGGTGGAAAATGTAGATCAACTTTTGGACTCAGCAGAAAAGTCAATTTTTGAAATCGTCAGTCATCGCATTGAAGGCAAGGTTATTTCCATAAAGGAACTTATCAAGTCCAGTATCGCCACTATTGATAATCTATATCAGAGAAAGAGTCAGATTACAGGGATTCCATCAGGATTTATTGAATTTGATTCCTTAACTGCTGGATTTCAAAACTCTGATTTAATAATAGTTGCTGGTCGGCCAGCAATGGGGAAATCAGCATTTGCCTGTTGTATAGCCGAACATATTGCTGTTGAGGAGAAACTTCCAGTTGCAATATTCAGTCTGGAAATGTCCAAGGAGCAATTGGTTCATCGCATGCTGTGTTCTCATGCCCGGGTAAATGCCCACAAGGTTCGCAGTGGTTTTCTCTCTCCTGAAGATTGGCCAAAATTAACTAATGCTGCTGGCAAGTTGGCTGAGGCTCCAATTTTTATTGATGACACCACTGGTATAAATGTTTTAGAATTGAGAGCAAAAGCCAGAAGGTTGAAGGCACATCACGATATTAAACTTTTAATTGTGGATTACTTACAGCTTATGAGAGGTCTATCTCGGGCAGAAAACAGACAGCAGGAAATCTCAGAAATTTCCCGGAGTTTAAAAGACCTTGCGCGGGAATTGAATATTCCTGTGGTTGCTATCAGTCAGCTTTCACGAGCAACCGAACAGAGACAAGATAAAAGACCTCAGTTATCAGACTTGAGAGAATCAGGAGCAATTGAACAGGACGCGGATGTGGTGATATTACTTTTCCGAGAGGAATATTATTATCCCAGTGAGGAGAATAAAGGTATTGCTGAGGTGATAATTGCCAAACAGAGAAACGGACCTGTAGGTACAGTTAAACTGGCATTTATTAAAGAATATACCAGGTTTGAAAACCTGGCGACACTGGAGGTAAATATACCTTGAAAGTGAAAATTTTCATTATTTTTTTATTTTTATCAGCACTATTTTTAAATGCTCAGGAAATTCCCCAGTATCAAAAGAAAACTGTTATTGATGTTAGAGTGGTGGGGAATAAGAATGTCAGTTCTGCTTCTATCATTGCCAAGGTGAAAGTCAGGCCTGGGCAGATATTTTCTCAGCAATTAATAGATGAGGATATAAAAAGGCTTTATGGGACTGGATTTTTTACTGATGTTGCAGTTGATGTCGAACAGAAGCCAGAAGGAGTAATAGTAATTTTTAATGTTAAGGAAGCCCCCTATGTGGAAGAGGTGGTATTTGAAGGAAATAGGGTTTTCCGATCTGAAAAATTAGCACAGTGGATTGAGACCAAAGCTGGTCAATTTTTGGATAAATGGCAGTTGAAAACTGATATAGAAGAAATTCGCAGAAGATATTTGGAAAAGGGGTATGCTCAGGTAGCAGTGGATTATAAACTGGATGTTGATAACAAAACCAATCGTGCCAAGGTAAAAATAATTATAAATGAAGGGGGAAGGATTAAAATTTCCAGAATAGATATTCAAGGAGTAAAAGCATTTAAGAAAAAACAGGTTTTAAAATTGATGAAAACCAGAGCCAGAAATTGGTTTTTCTGGAGGGGAGTGTATAAACAGGAAGTCCTTAAAGAAGACTTGGAGAAAATAGAAGATTTCTATAAACGTCATGGTTATCTCGATGTTAAGGTAGATTATGATAAAAAATATACTCCGCGAGGGGATATGATTATAGTGATTAAAATTGATGAGGGGAAACAATATCGAGTAGGAGATATTACCATAGAGG
>Ga0116200_10001040_pt1 | contig 10383 bp, 8 predicted proteins | sample Mar14436cmmetaG_FD_94478 | JGI IMG/M metagenome (GOLD analysis project Ga0116200, IMG submission 94478) | Marine hydrothermal vent microbial communities from Guaymas Basin, Gulf of California to study Microbial Dark Matter (Phase II) - Marker... ... | reverse complement strand
GTGGTGAGCTGGCTCGCGTTCCTGTTGGCCTTCTCGCCCATGGGCCAGGCCCAGCGCGATCTGGTCCTCCTGGCCTCCGCCTTCAACGCTTACATGTCCCTCACGTCCTTGCTGCCCTTCGCCTTCTGCGATGGGCTCACCATATACTGGTGGGACAAGAGGATATGGGCGGTCCTGCTCGGTGCATCCGTGGTCCTGATAGCGCTCTCGAATACGGGGCTCCTGCTGATGGCGCCTCGTTGACGGCGTGGCCCCTCAATACCTGCACTCTATGCGGACCTCATCCGGCACCCTTATCCTCATCAGGAGCCTCATGGTCCTCTCGTCGGCGTATATGTCTATGAGGCGCCTGTATATCCTCAGCTCCCACTTGTCCCATGTCTTCGTCCCCTCGCCACAGGGGCTCCTCATAACCGGCACGACCAGCCTCTTGGTGGGTAGCGGTATTGGCCCCGACATCTTAACGCCCGTCCTCTGGGCGATCTCCTTTATCTGCCTGCATACCTCCTCGAGCTTCTTGTAGTCCGTGCTCGTTAGCTTTATCCTCACCTTCCTCGTCATGCCCCCTCCCTCGATCGGGCTGAGCTTGAACGGGGGCCTTAAATACTTTGGCCGCGGCCTCCGCGTGGAAAATGCTTATTTAAGGCCCGCCCGTGGCCTGTTGGTGTTTATGAGGTGAGGGGCATGGAGGGGGAGCAGGAGCACAAGGAGAGGATAGAACAGGCGATAAGCATACTTGAGACCATAAGTGGCGATTTCACCACGCCCAGGAACATAAGGAGGGCCGCGAGGCAATCCATAGAGGCCCTCAGGGACGAGGCCCTCAGCCCAGCCGTGAGGGCGGCGAACGCCATAAGCATATTGGATGAGATAAGCCAGGACCCGAACATGCCCGTCCCCACCAGGACCAAGATATGGCAGGTAATATCCATCTTGGAGGGCATCAAGGATTAAGGTCGGTGATGGATTGAGCTCCGGCGATCGAGGGGAGAAGGGAAGATCGGAGGGAGGCGTTAGAGCAGCAGAGGTTCTGAAGAGGATGGCAGATGCCCTCAAGAGCGGGGCCGTGATGTTGGACCTCCAGTGCCCAGCTTGCTCCTCCCCCCTCTTCAGGCTCAGGAGCGGGGAGATATGGTGCGTTAGGTGCCAGAAGCGCGTCGTCGTGGTCAGGGAGGGGGAAGATGCCATAACGGCCATGAGCGACCTCCTCCTGGCCTCACTTGAGGAAACGTTGCTCAGGAAGCTCCAAGAGCTGAACGCCGCCCTCAAGAACGAGGAGGACCTGGACAGGCTGGTGGAACTCACCAAGCTCATGTCGGGCCTCCTGGACAACCTGGAGAAGGTGAGGAGGATATCGAGGCGGAGGCGCTAGTTGAGGCCTCCTATGGCCGGAGGAACTTCTCGAGCCCCCTTGAGCGCAGGTAAGCGGTGCCATCGCATATCGTGGTGTTCAGCTCCGGGAAGCCCTCCCTGCAAACGGCGAACTCCAGGCCCTCGGCTAAGGCCATCTCCCTCACGATGGACATGATCTTATGGCGCAGCTTAGCGGGCAGGTACAGGTAGCCCCCGATCCAGCGGGCGCCAGGAGCAGAGTAAGCTGGCCTAAGGAGCTCGTGTAAGTCCTCATCTGCTTCCTTGATTATGCTGAAGGTCCTCCTCACGGGCTTGAACGTGGAGCTCGTTACCTGCTTGGCGCCAGCTTCGGCAATAGCCCTCACGAGTTCCCTCAGGCCCTCTGGATCGTCGTTCAGGCCGGGTAGCACGGGGTCTAACCGCGCCGTGGTGGTTATGCCTAGCTCGGAGAGGCGCTCAAGGGCCTTAAGGCGCTTAGATGGACTTGGTGCTCCCGGTTCTAGGCGCCTGGCCAGCTCAGCGTCGAGCGTGGTGATGGTCATGGAGACCACGACGCGCCCAGAAGCCAGGATGCCCGCATCCCTCACCACCAGGTCCGACTTGGTCACCACGAGCAATGGGAAGCCGTGCTCGATGAGCGTCTTGAGGCAGTGGCGCGTGAGGTGCAATTTGGCCTCCAGGGGCTGGTAGGGGTCCGTGCAATCGCTTACCATGACGGGCATTATGGGCCTGGTGCGCCTAGCCATGACCAGGATGCGCTCGGCCAGGTCCTTCCTGGGCTCGGGGGGCCCTTCCCTAAAGGATGGGAACTTCACGCTGTAGCAGTAGAGGCAGCCGTGAGCACAACGGCCCTTGTAGACGTTCAGGTTGTATTTAGGAGGGCAGGTGCAGAAGGTCCCCCTCGCGGCCCTGAAGGGGCTTAGCTTCAAGTCCCCTCGGCTCCCTAGAGTTCTATCTCCTGCCCTCTCTTGGGCACCACAACGCGCCCTCCGTAGGAGGCCACCACGTCCTTGATGTGCCTAGCGAACAGGTAGGGCCTTGGCGTGTGGATGGGCAGCACGACCTCCGGCCTGAGCGCCTCGATGACCTCCCTGATGTGGTGTGGGTGAGCGTGGCCCGAGGCGTGTATGCGGTATATGGGCACCCCGAACAGCTCGAGCCAGTTCTTCAACCTCTCGAATTCTATTTCGCTCTCCTCTTCAAACGGCTCAGAAGAGCTGAGTATGAAGTAGCTGCCCGGCATGGGCTCGACTTCTATTATCTCCCGCTCCCTGAAGAACGCCGTGAGGAGCACGAACCTATCCTGCTCTGCCTTCAGCTCGTCCTTGACGTCTGAGTAGGGGAGCACGTCCCTGCCCACCTCCGGCAGGTCCTTGAGCCCTACATCGCCCTTCAACGCTTCGAGGGCGTACGAGAAGCTCTCAGGGGCTACCAGGGTCCTGCCCACCTCAGAGGCCACGTTGTGGAGCGTCCTGAGCCTATCCACGTCGTAAGAGGAGGTGTTTACTATGACCAGGCCATTGCAGCTCCTCATGCACCTAAGGAGCATGGATCTTACGTCCTCCTCCGTGAGCGGGTTCGCCAGCTCCATGTTCGTCCCCTCGCAGATTAGCGCTCTAACACGGCCTTGGCGGGTCTCGGAAGCCACGTCAAGTGCTGCCTCCCAGAACTGCTTTTCTACGGCTTGGCTGAAGGAGCCGTGGAGCCTGAAATCGCCCGTGTAAACGATCACGCCATCGGGGGTATCCAGTATGAAGGCGTAGGAGCCTGGGACGCTATGATCGACGTGCCAGGGCACCGACCCCACATCATCGAGCTCCAGGCGAGTTCCCGTCCTGAAGGTCCTGGCGTTCTGGTCGAGCAGCTCCCTAGCTCGCTCTACCACGGGCCTCCTCCTGGCCCTGGCGTACCTGGCCTTCATCAGCAGGTAGGCGGTCTCGCCGACGTAGAGCGCGTGGCCCCCCTCGCCTGGCTTGAGCGTGCAGATGGCGTCGTAGTGGTCCGTGTGGGCGTGGGATATGAAGCAGGCATCTATATCGGAGCGCACGTGATCTGAGCCGGGCTCCCTCAGCTCGTCTTGAACGAGGCCCACGCGGAAGTAATCAGCTGCCTCCCTGGGCATGAGCACGGGGAAGACGAAGAAGCGCCTCCACCGTGAGAAGTTGCAGCCAAAATCCAAGAGCAGCTTGTTCTCCCCGGCTTGGAGCAGCACCTGGTTCCCACCTACCTCCCCCTCAACTCCTCCGAAGAAGCATAGCTTGATGGTCATGCTACCGCCCCCTCACAGACCTCGTATATGGCCTCCATGACCTGGGGGGGCGTGAATATGCTGAAGACGCGAGCGAACTTAACGGAAGGGGCCTTCTCGACCAACCCTGGCGACCCACCTCCGCTTAGGTAGCCGTTGATGAATGCCTCAGCCAGCAGCTTGAAGGCCTCGGCGGAGGCAACGGATGGGACGTAATGGCCCGTGTAGTAAAGGAACTCAGCTACGTCCCATGCCACATCACCGCCCCTTGAGGCTTGCTCTAGATCTACCAACGCCAGCCTGCCGTCCGGCTCTACTATGAAGTTCTCAGGCTTGCAATCCCCTATGGCAACGCCAACTCCATGCGCCCTCGCGAGAACGCGCCCGGCTTCCTCAACGGGCCTCAAGACGCCGTCAGCGCCTATCTCGCCGAAGAGGAAAGCCCTTATCAGCTCTGAGAGAACGACGCCCTCTATGAACTCCTCCACCAAGGCGTTGTTCCTCAAGTCGACGTGGTAGATCTCAGGCACCCTGAAGCCCTCCTCGCCCAACAGCCTGCACATGGTGTACTCGCGCCTCAGCCTCTCGCGACCAGATATTATGAACTTCTTGGCTCCGAGGACCCAGAGGCGCAAGGATAGCCATTTGAGGTTATCCCAGCTCCTGAACTTCTTCACCACCAGCCTAACGGAGCCTAGTTCACCTCTCACCGTAACCAAGCAGACCAAGTTCAAGGAGCCTTCTACCTGGGAGATAAGCACATCGTCCCTTGAGCCCACGGGCCCTATGGCCCTAGCCACCTCTTCCAAGGCCACCTCCTTGAGGGCTGGCCTCAAGCCTAACTTGGTCTTGAGGAAGAAGAAGTCCTCAGGCCTCGGCATGGTCCATAAGGGATTGAGCTGAGCTCTAATGCCGAACCTCCTCGCGAAGACCTCCCGCTCCAGCACGTACGGCCTCATAAGGCCCGTTAGAGCTCTCGTAACGTACTTCCTCAGGCCCCTGAACAACTTCTCCACGCTCAACGCGAGGGTGCTGAGGAAGCGCATCCTGGTCGCCCTCAGGGCTGCTGGCGTCAACCTCACGAAGCCGTCCTCCCTCCTCACCCAACCCGCCTTAGCCAATCGCTCCAAGGCCTCCTCGAAGCCACGCATTATCCTGGGCTCGTGAGAGCGCCTATCAGACGGCCTGCCCAGCACGTTGGCGAACATGTAGGCCGAGGTGGGCATGATGCGACCTATCCTGCTTATGGTCTCGTACAAGAAGAACCTCGGGTCCAGGTATATCTCCAGGGCGAAGTCCCGGAAGTTAGAGGCTAGGTCGAGGAGGAGTTCCCGCGTTATGCGCTCCTTGAGTTCTACCTCGCGCTCAAGTAGGTAATCGCGCCCGAACAACGGCAGGTAGGGCAGCAAGAGCTTATCGGCCAGGAGCTCGCCGAGCAACCCGCTCCTCACGTCGCTCTTGAATAGGCCTTCATCAACCATCACGAGCGAGAAGGGCACGTCGTTAAAACGGCCTGATGCGTGCTTCACCTTCGGGCCTACGCCCCTGGCCACCAAGAGCAGCTCGAGTTCATCTTGAGGGCCTCCGTAGCCAAGGGCCCTAGGCCCAAATGCCATCAGGCCCCTCCAGCGAGCTGGCTCGACTTGCTTGGCCGCGAACTCCTTGATTACATCGATGGATACATCCTTGGGCTGGCCCATCGGCTCTGCCCTCTCGCGCCTCAAAGTGGGCTTGAGCCCCCAGCTCTTAAACCTCCCTACGGCCGTGGGGGAACGCGAGAGTGAAGGCGTGTGGCGGGCCCGCGGGGATTCGAACCCCGGACCAACGGGTTAAGAGCCCGCCGCTCTACCTTGCTGAGCTACGGGCCCCGCACGGGGCTTATTGGGGGCCAGATATAAAGCTAATCCATAGGCCGGGGCCCTGTTTGGTGGGGCCGCGGGGATTCGAACCCCGGTCACGAGGGCCCGAGCCTCGCAGCCTAGGCCAGGCTAGCCGACGGCCCCAGTACCCCCTCGTGCTCAGGCTGGATAAACATTTCCCAAAGGGATTTACGTGCTCATGTATATACAGACTTCTAGACTCCATGGTGCTCTGACCCCCTAGCCTGACATGGGGATTTTAGCCCGGAATAGCTATGATGAGTGAATATTTTACCCTACTCTCCTCCTATATGCATGGCTATCTGAGGCCTCATATATAGGGGCCCATGAGTCCTTGGCCCAAATGAAATGTGGGGAGCGGGGCTGAGGACGCCACCGAACCTGAGGGTCGTCAAGGCCATCGCATCTCCTCTCAGGGCGCAGATACTCGGGCTGCTGGCGAGGGGGCCTATGAGCTACACGGAGATAATGCGCAGCCTTGGCCTGAGCCCGGATAGGGACGCTGGCAAGTTCGCCTACCACCTCAAGATGCTCGTTAACACCGGCTTGGTGAGGCAGAACTCAGATGGCGGTCGTTACGAGATAACGGACCTCGGCAGGCTGGCCCACGGGATCCTGGAGGGCCTGGAGGACAGGCTATCGCCACGTAGGCGCAAGATGGTCGTCAGGACCTCCAGGCTGGCCATGGAGGAGTTCCAGAGGGAGAAGATAGCGGAAGCCCTGGTCAGGGAGGCAGAGGTCCCGGTTGAGCTGGCCAATAGGATAGCGAGGGAAGCCGAGCAGCGCCTCCTCGTGATGCGGGTGAGGTATCTAACGGCCCCATTGATAAGGGAGCTGGTGAATGCCATCTTGCTCGAGAATGGGCTTGAGGAGTACAGGCACAAGATGACGAGGGTTGGCATGCCGGTTTACGACGTAAGCCAGCTGTTGGGCAATTCCTCATCTTCCGAGGTCGCGAGGGCCGCCAAGGAGAGGGTGCTGGCCGAGTACGCGCTCATAGGCGTGCTGTACAGGGACGTGGCGGATGCCCACCTCTCAGGCTCGCTGCACATAGAAGGGCTAGGCCACTGGCCCCTCGGGCCATCCTCCATCTACCACGACCTGAGGCCCGTGCTGGCCTCTGGATCCCTGCCGAGCGAGGCCCCCTCGCTGGCCAAGGCACCAAGCGACCTAGAGGAGGCCCTAACGGCCCTGGAGCTCCTCGTGGCCGCTTGCTCAGGCGAGGTGGGGAGGGAGCAGGTGATCCCGTTCTTCAACTTCTTCTTAGCCCCCTTCGCTGATGGGGCGAGGCACGAGGAAATAGCCAAGGCCATCAAGCGCTTCCTGCCCAGGTTGGCCAGCCTCGCGGCCACCAACGGGAACACGGTGACCCTGGCCATCCAGTTGGCCACGCCGAAGGGCATGACGGAGCTCGAGGTGCCAGGCCCAGGTGGCCATCCACATGCGCTATCGGAGCTGGGGGAAGAGGCCGGGGAAATAGCTAAGGCGGTCCTGGAGGCGTTCTCCGAACTCCACATGCCCCTGCGGCCCCTAGGATTGGTGATCCACCTAGGCAACCGTGAAGGAAGGCAAGACGAGGAGCTCCTCATGGCCGCGCACCAGCTAGCGCACGAAGTCGGCTTCCCGGTGCTCACCGGGATGGAGGAGGTCCACACGAGGGCCTTCGATGGCTCGCTCCAGAACCCAGATTGGACGGGCGATTGGGAACTCGATGTCCTGAGGACTGGCAGGGTAGGTCGCGTGGTCCTCAACCTACCGCGCTTGGCCTACGAGGCCAGGGGGGACCTGGAGAAGGCCACAAGGGGCCTCGGCGAGCTCTTGGAGATAGCCGTAAAGGCGTCTGCGCAGAGGAGGAAGGTGCTGTGCGAGAGGGCTAGGAGGAAGCTGATGCCTACCCTGATGGCCGAGCTAGACGGCGATGCCTACTTCAGGCTCAGGAACGCCACGTACCCCGTTGGCTTCGTGGGCTTGATGGAAGCCTGCATGGCCTTCTCAGGCGAGCTGCCACACGAGGGCGGGAGTGGCCTCAAGGTGGCCTTAGAGCTCCTCAGGGCCATGAGGAAGGGCCTAGAGGCCTACTGGACCAGACTTGAGATGAGGTGCTCGCCATCTGCTACCTGCGCATCGGGGGTGGCGACGAGGCTGGCCAGGCTAGACGTGGAGAAGTACGGTTGGAGCAAGGTCAAGGTGCTGAGTTCAAGGGAGGAGCCTAAGTACACATCTGGGTGCTTGACGCCGAACAACGCCTGCTTGGACCTCGAGGAGAGGCTTAGGATGGAGGCACTGCTCCACCGGGAGACGCCAGGAGGGCACCTGCTCTTCGTGGCCCCAGATGAGCTAAGGGATGGGCCTGAGGGATTAGCACGGCTGACCATGATGGCCCTCGAGGAGGGCGTGAAGGCCATTGCTTATCCACGTGAGATCACGTACTGCTCTGCCTGCGCTAGGGCGTTCAGAGGGCATCACCCCAAGTGCCCTTCCTGCGGGCGGGTTAGCACCATATCGAGGTACGTCAGGAGGGCGGAGGGCTACGTCAAGGTCGTTGGAGGGGGCGAGAGGACATGGTGATGGAGCGCGCATCTGAACAGAAAATTCGTTATACACGGACGTTCAAAGGAAAGGCGTATCATCGATTGAATAATGACACGGACTTGCAAAATCAAGCACGACAGGGGGGCCGTGTAGTAAAGCCCGGTGGCAGGGACATGACCTTAAGCCTTGAGAAGAGCTTGAACGAGGTCGAGCTGAAGAGGCTCCTGCCGAAGGTGAGGACGTCGAAGCTCACCATGGAGGAGTTCGACCCAAGGAAGATCGCTGAGTCGCTGGTGAGGGAGGCTGGCCTCGATCGGCGGACGGCTGAGGAGGTAGCTGCTGAGGTCATGGAACTCGTCATCAGGGCTAAGCTGAGGTTCCTATCAGCCCCCCTGATAAGGGAGCTCGTGAACTACGCCCTCCTCGAGAGGGGCCTTGAGGAAGCCAGGAAGCGCTACACACGTGTCGGCATGCCGGTTTACGATGTAGATAGGCTCCTTGATACCGGCATAAATGAGAACGCGAACCTAATGGTGAACCCGGAGAGCATACACAAGTGGGCAGCCGACAGGCTGTTCATAGAGCACGCCCTCCTCACCATGCCTGAGCACATAGCAGATGCCCACATGAGCGGCCTAATACACATCCACGACCTAGAGTACTGGTCGGTTGGCCGTCCATTTTGCTTGAGCCACGACCCACGCTTCGTCCTCACGCACGGCCTCCTGATAGATGGGACTGGCCTCCACTCAGCCGTAGCTGGGCCAGCCAAGCACTGGGAGGTAGCCGTATGCCACATGTGCGAGTGGTTAGGCGCCATGCAGGTGCACTGCGCTGGTGGCCAGGGCCTAGAGTACTTCAACATATTCCTAGCCCCCTTCCTAGCGGGTCGGCCATACCGCGAGTACAAGCAGGCAGCCCAGATGTTCATATACAATATGGAGCAGATGTATGTAGCCCGTGGCGGCCAAACAGTCTTCAGCTCCATAGCCGTTCAGCCCGACGTGCCGGATTTCGTGGCGGAACTCCCAGCCGTCCTGCCCGGTGGCAAGGTAAGCGAGTCGCTGACCTATGGCGACTTCGCCGAGGAGGCGCGCCTGTTCTTCAGGGCCATAGTTCAGGTCTATTACGAGGGCGATTGGCGTGGAAAGCCGTTTAACTTCCCGAAGCTTGAGGTGAAGCTGACGGAAGAAGGGCTTAAGAAATCCGAGGATGAATACCTGCTCGTTTCAAAGCTGGCCGCGAAGTTCGGAACGCCTTACTTCCTGAACCAGATACCAGATTACATGCCGAAGATAAGCCACAGCCAGTGCTGCAGGCTCATATTCGGCGCCGAGAACGATGAGAGGGACATGGAGGACTTCTACGAGGGGCGCGTCAGGATGAGCTGCCTCCACTACACCACCATAAACCTGCCCCGGATAGCCTACGAGGCCAGGGGGGACGATGACCGCCTCTTCGACATACTCGCCGAGAGGCTTGAGCTGGCCAAGGAGAGCTTGCTCGTCAGGCGGGAGATAGTCGGCAAGGCCCTGAAGAACGGGCGCCTCCCGCTCCTCACCATGGACGTGGGCAACGGCGATATCTACTACCCATTCGACCGCGCTTGGCACAACATAGGCTTCGTTGGCCTGAACGAGATGCTTAAGGCACACACAGGCTTCGAGCTCCACGAGGACCGCGATGCCTGGCGCTTCGGCCTGAGGGTCGTGAAGTTCATGACTGATGCCTGCAACGAGTTCGCTGAGGAAACAGGCCTGCGCTGGGCCCTGCTCCAGACGCCAGCCGAGAGCTGCGCCCACAGGCTGGCCCTGATAGACCTGAGGGAGTTCGGCGATAAGGCCGTCGTCCAGGGCGATAGGAGGACGGGCGCCGTCTACTACACGAACAGCTCCCACGTCAGGCCATCAGCCGACCTACCGCTCATGAAGAGGCTGCTCGTAGAGGGCAGCTTCCACCCGCTCACCACCGGTGGCGCCATAGCCCACGTGTGGCTGGGCGAGCGCAGGCCGGACCCAAAGGCCCTCTGGGAGCTGACGAGGAGGATAGCGCTGAAGACCAATATATCGTACTTCGCCCACACGCTCGACTACACGGTCTGCCCGAGGTGCTGGGCCGTCGAGGCTGGCATCAGGGAGCGCTGCCCGAGGTGTGGCTACGAGGGCGTGGAGTGGTACAGTCGCGTGACGGGCTACTACTCACGCGTGTCGCGTTGGAACGCTGGCAAAAAGGCAGAGCTCTTGGATAGGCGCAGGTACTACATCGCCTGATGAGGGGGCCCGGTGGCCCTCGGCCCTGCCCCCACCCGGGGCCTCGGAGGCGCGGCCGCGCCCCAACTCCCCTTATGTTGCCTTGAGCGCAGCTCAGGCC
>Ga0116200_10001039_pt1 | contig 10389 bp, 7 predicted proteins | sample Mar14436cmmetaG_FD_94478 | JGI IMG/M metagenome (GOLD analysis project Ga0116200, IMG submission 94478) | Marine hydrothermal vent microbial communities from Guaymas Basin, Gulf of California to study Microbial Dark Matter (Phase II) - Marker... ... | reverse complement strand
GTGGGCATATAACCCAGACAGCGGTAGATCAAACCGGCCTGGGGATGATTATAAGATTCCTCAAGCGTGATCCTGCCTGCCGCCACCAATCCGGCCACCACAGAATGGTCCATCGTAATCTGCTGCAATTGGTGGTCACGCAAAAGATAAACGCGACTGTCGCCCACGTTAGCAATCAAGGCCAACGGTCCCTCGACCACGGCCATGGCCAACGTCGAGCCACAACCCATCGCCTCAGCCGGCCGGTGGCGGGCGTACTCGTGCACCGCAGCATTGGCCTTCTCCACGGCGGCGCGTATCCGCCGTTCCGTCATCCTCAGTGGTGGGCGCGGGATCTGCTTGTTGCCCTCTGCCAGCAGGGCACGCCATTCAGCGCCGGATAGATTCCAGGTCGCACGGGGGTCGCGTGGGACGAACAGATCAGCCAGTTCCCGCTTGAGCGTCTCCACTGCCCAGTGACTGGCTACCTCGCCCGCCAGGTGACCACCCATGCCATCGGCAACGATGAACAGCCCTATGGCATCCTCGTCCGACGACTGAAGCACTTGCTGAAACACGCGATCCTCGTTCAACTTGCGCTCTTTGCCAGGGTCCGTTCGGGCTACAGCTTCTAACCTGAAAGGCATCTTTCCCCTCCGCGGATCCACCCCCACAGCCAACGTCACCGTTTTGGTCAAACTATTCTCCATTTCGTATTATATCACAGATTTAACCGAATGGGCAATGATGGGGGCGTTCTTTTTCCCAAACCTCGACCTGAGCCCAGGCCGAGGGCACGGCAAGCGGCTTTTGCTGAAAGCGCAATTACGTGCTACAATAATTATTCGCGGTTGACGAACTGCGTTGAGAAGTGTATAATTAGCGTAGAACATAGGTTCTCAAAACCAGAGTGTGGACCATGCCTCAGGATAAGATCATCGTGCGCGGCGCGCGCGAACACAACCTCAAAAACATCACGGTGGAGATTCCCCGCGATAAGCTGGTGGTCATCACCGGCATCTCCGGCTCGGGTAAATCGTCCCTGGCCTTTGATACTATTTATGCCGAAGGCCAGCGTCGTTACGTCGAGTCACTCTCCGCCTACGCCCGCCAATTCCTCGGTCAGATGAACAAGCCGGACGTGGATCAGATTGAGGGGCTCTCACCGGCCATTTCCATCAATCAGCGGGGCGCGGGGCACAATCCCCGTTCAACGGTGGGCACAGTCACCGAGATATACGACTACTTACGCTTGCTTTACGCCCGCGTGGGCACGCCGCACTGTCCCAAATGCGGGCGAGAGATCCAGCGGCAGAGCGCCCAGCAGATCGTGGACGCTATCCTCGCCTTGCCAGAGGGAACCCGGCTGATAATCCTCGCCCCGCTGATCAAGGACCGCAAGGGGCACCACCGAGCAGTGTTCGAGGACGTGCGTAAAGCGGGCTTCGTCCGCGTGCGGGTGGACGGCGTAATATACGACGTGGACGAGGAGATAGAGCTCGACCGTTACAAGATGCACACCATCGAGGCCGTCGTTGACCGGCTGATCGTCCGTCGCGGGGCGGAGGACAGCAACGTGGCGCGGGTGACAGATTCGGTGGAGACGGCTCTGCGCCTGGGCGATGGGGTGATCATCGTCCAGAACGTCTCGGTTGAGCCCCCCAAGGACCTGCTTTTCTCCGAGCACTTCGCCTGTGTGCACTGTGGAATCAGTTTCGCCGAGCTCGAGCCGCGCTCGTTCTCGTTCAACAGCCCGCACGGGGCCTGCCCAGTCTGCCAGGGGCTGGGTGTGCGGATGGAGATTGACCCCGAACTGGTGATCCCCAACCCCGACCTCAGCCTGGCCGAGGGGGCGATCCAGCCGTGGAACTTTTCTGGTCGCGACGATGGGTACTACACCCAGCTTCTGCGCGCTGCTGCTGAGCGCTTCCACATCCCGATGGACGTGCCCGTGCGCGAGTTGACCGCCCAGCAATTGAACGTTATCCTGTACGGCGGCGGCACTGAGCGGGTACACGTCGCATATCGCAACCGCGAGGGACGGCGGCGCAGTTACGAGACCACTTTCGAGGGGGTGATCCCCAACCTCAGACGGCGCTACGAGGAGACCACCTCCGACTACGTGCGCAGCAAGATTGAGGAGTACATGGTATACTCGCCCTGTCCGGCTTGTGGTGGGAGGCGGCTCAAACCCGAATCGCTGGCGGTCACGGTGGGCGGGAAAAATATCGCCGAAGTGACCGAGATGTCCGTGTCCCAGGCATTACGCTGGGTGCAAGAGCTACGGGGGGCAGGCGGTGATGGTGGGAAGCCCATCCTCACCGAACGCCAACTCATGATCGCCGACCGCATCCTGAAGGAGATTCACGCCCGGTTAAGCTTCATGGCCAACGTGGGATTGGACTATCTCACACTCAGCCGCACTGCCGCGACTCTTTCCGGCGGGGAGGCGCAGCGCATCCGCCTGGCCACGCAGATCGGCTCGCGGCTCATGGGCGTGATTTATATCCTGGACGAGCCGAGCATCGGCCTGCACCAGCGCGACAACGCCCGTCTGATTCGCACCTTGCAGGGCATGCGTGACCTGGGCAACACTTTGATCGTTGTGGAGCACGACGAGGCCACCATCCGCGCCGCCGACTGGGTGATTGATTTGGGCCCCGGCGCTGGTGAGGATGGCGGGTACGTGGTCGCCACCGGGCCAGTAGAGGAGATCATCCGCAACCAGAATTCGATCACCGGGCAGTACCTATCCGGACGCAAGCGCATCCCCATCCCCAGAACGCGGCGTTCCGGCAATGGCCGGGAGTTGGTCATCTATGGAGCGAGTGAGCACAATCTCAAGCACATTGACGTGCGCATCCCGCTGGGAAAGTTCGTGTGCATCACCGGGGTGTCCGGCTCCGGGAAGAGCACGCTACTGGTGGAGGTACTGTACAAGCGGTTGGCGCAGATACTCCACGGGGCCAGGGAGCGGGCTGGCGCACACGAGAGCATCTCGGGGGCGGAATACGTTGACAAGGTGATCAACATTGACCAGTCGCCCATTGGCCGCACGCCCAGAAGCAATCCGGCAACTTATACCGGTCTTTTCACCCCCATCCGCGACCTGTTCGCCCGGCTCCCGGAGTCGAAAGTGCGCGGGTACTCGCCGGGTCGTTTCTCCTTCAACGTCAAGGGCGGTCGCTGCGAGGCGTGCCAGGGACAGGGCCAGATTCGAATCGAGATGCAGTTCTTGCCGGATATTTACATCCCGTGCGAGGTGTGCAAGGGCGCGCGTTACAATCGCGAGACCCTGCAGGTGCGTTACAAAGGGAAGAACATCGCCGAGGTGCTGGACATGACCGTGGACGAGGCGATGGGCTTCTTCGAGGCCATTCCGGCCATCCGCGCCAGGCTGCAGACCCTGTGTGACGTGGGATTGGGTTACATCAAGCTCGGACAGCCAGCGCCGACGCTCTCCGGAGGCGAGGCGCAGCGGGTGAAGCTCTCGCGGGAGCTCTCCAAGCGGGCCACGGGCAAGACGCTTTACGTCCTGGACGAGCCCAGCGTGGGCCTGCACGCGGCGGACGTGGACAAGTTGCTCCGCGTGCTGAACGAACTGGTGGACCGGGGAAACACGGTGGTCATCATCGAGCACCACCCGGACATCGTCAAGGTCGCCGACTGGATCATTGACCTCGGCCCGGAAGGCGGCGACGCTGGTGGGTACATCGTCGCCGAGGGCACGCCGGAGGACGTGGCCCGCGTGCCAGAGAGCTACACCGGCCAGTTCCTGAAACGGGTGCTGGCATTGGAGAACTGATCCGTTCGCCCCCCAGCAGCCTGCGTCTGAAACAGGGACAATAAGGTGCCCTCTTAGCCCTCTTAGGCGTGTTTCATCATCGCATTCTCAAATCGGGAGGAGTGAAGAGTATGCCAGACAGCAAAAACGTGTACGACGTGATCATCGTTGGGGCGGGGCCGGCGGGCATCTTCGCCGCGCTGGAACTAAGCCAGCGCCCCGACCTGCGTATTGCCATCCTCGATAAGGGACCAGACATCGAGAAGCGGCACTGTCCTGCACGGGAGAACGGCCACTGCGCTCACTGCCAACCCTGCGCGTTGCTTTCCGGTTGGGGTGGGGCCGGGGCTTTCTCCGACGGCAAGCTTACCTTATCGCCGGCCGTCGGCGGTCACCTGCCGGAGGTTCTGGGCGAAGCGCGGGCGCGGGAGCTCGTCGCCGAGGTGGATCGCACCTACGTGGACTACGGAGCCAGCCAGACGGTGTATGGCACGCGCACCGACCAGATTGAGGAACTGGAGAAGCGAGCGGCAATGGCTGGGCTGCGCTTCATCTCGGTGCCCATCCGGCACATAGGTACTGAGCGCTGTGCTGAGATCATGCGCGCTATGCGTGACGAACTCCTGCGCCGTGGAGTGCAGATCCAACAGCGCACTCCGGTGACCCGCGTGCAGGCCGTCGATGGTCACGTCGTAGGCGTGGAGACAGCCCGTGGGGAGACGCTCAGCAGCAGGTTTGTGATCCTCGCCCCGGGGCGCGAGGGTGCCTCCTGGCTAAAGGACGTGTCTGCGGAGCTGGGCCTGACCCTGGACCGCAACCCGGTAGACCTGGGCATTCGCGTCGAAGTGCCGGCCACTGTGCTGGAACCCATCACCCAGTTGGTGTATGAGTCCAAGTTCATCTACTACTCCCGCGCATTCGATGACCAGGTGCGCACTTTCTGCATGTGCCCCTATGGCGAGGTAACAACCGAGTTCGCCGGGGACGTGGTCACCGTCAACGGGCATTCCTACGCCGATCACAGGACGAACAACACCAACTTTGCCCTGCTGGTGAGCAAGAACTTCACCGAGCCATTCGACGATCCCATCGCCTATGGAAAATCCATCGCCCGCCTGGCCAATCTGCTCGGCGGAGGGGTGCTGGTGCAGCGCCTGGGCGATCTGGAGTCGGGCCGCCGCACCAACGACCAACGGCTGATGCGTTCCATCGTCACCCCGACGCTGAAAGGCGCTACTCCGGGCGACCTCAACCTGGTATTGCCCTACCGCTACGTGGTCAGCCTGCTGGAGATGATCCACGCTCTGGATGAAATTGCTCCCGGCGTGGCCTCGCGACACACCCTGCTCTACGGTGTGGAGGTCAAGTTCTACTCCTGCCGCCTGCAACTGAGCGATGAGCTGGAGACCGAGGTGCATAACCTGTTCGCCGCTGGCGACGGCGCAGGGATCACCCGCGGGTTGGTGCAGGCCTCCGCCACAGGGCTGGTCACCGCGCGCGCGATCCTGGCCCGCCTGTGAGCCCTGCCTCGCATTGTCACTTGTAGTCCTCGCGTACCGGATGCCAGGCGTCCAGGGCGCGGGTGGGCGCGTCGAGGATGGAGGCGCTGTGGGGCACGTTTGGGGGGATGCACACTCCGTCGCCGGGGCGAAGGGTGCGCGTCTCCTCGCCCAGGGTGAAAACCATCGCTCCTTCGAGGACGTAGGTGATCTGCTCGTGAGGGTGGGCGTGTTCCGGCACCACCGCTCCCGGCTCGAAGTCGAAGAAGGTGAGCATCACATTATCAAGATAGACCGCGCGGCGGGTGATGCCGGGTAGCATGTCCGCCGCCGGTAAGTCAGATACGGTGAAAAAAGTCATCGTCCTTCTCCTATTTTGCTCGAGCGAGAGCTTTCCTCAGGACAAAGTGCTCCCTGGGCGGTACTTGTTTTGCCTGGCATCTACGGGAGCTCGGACAGGAGCTCAGCCAGGGGCTCACGCAGTTCCTTGGGAGTCACGGCCACTGTGTAGTTCCGCCCGCCGATGCCCGCCTTGCCCACGAAAAGCAGCCCCCGCACGCGAAGCCTGCCCAGCGTTGACGTCGGCGGCTCAGTTTCACTCCAGAACCAGCCCACGTCATCCTGCGCTCCAAAACGGCGGGTGAGTGGGCCAATTTTGACCCAGCCACCTTTAGCCAGTACGTAATCCAGTGCTTCGCGGCTCTCTGGAGGCAATGACTCCAGCACAGCCCGCAGCTTCTGGGGATCGGTGAGGTGGCCTACGACGGCCTGCACCTTGGCCCTCCGCTTGCGCAGAGACTTGGGATCCAACCCCAGATTGATGCAGATACCGTCCACCCAGTGGGCAGGGCATTTATTGAGCGCGGCGGACAGTTTCGTGTTTATGTTGATGGGCTTACTCTCCTGCTCTTTGCGCCACCCGCTGGTCAGATAATCCATCATTATATCCGGGGTGATGAGCTGTGAAATCAGGAAGTCAGCCACCTCCTCGTCAGTCGGCTGCCAATCTTTCATCTTTTGCCTCGCTTTCTGCTGCAGTCCACACGTTGGCCGCCATTATACGCTACTATGATGCCCTTGTCAAAACGAGTTTAGCGAGGGGGGAGTGCAGCGATTCGGGATTTCACGCAAATTGTGCTTGACAGCTCGCCGGAGCTGTGCTATACTAGTGCTGCGGGGGTTAATGGGACGGGGGTGAGATGAATCTCACCTCTTTGTGTCTGAAGCGCTGATCGCTTTGACCGATAAACAAGGGAACAACGGTGTTCATCTTGTTACAAGACAATTTATGTACTTGCTCACCCGGTCCGCTCCACATTTCTTCAACACAGCGCTACCCGGTCCCTCCACGCTCGCGAGGGGATCAGGGTGAATTGCGAGGAATGTTACAGGCCAAACCTGCGTATGTGGGGCTGGCCTGTTTGTTGTGTGGTATAGACGCAAATCTCTGGTCAAGGGGAGGTCAACGGTGATTTCCGAGAAAGAGTTGAGGACGCTGAAAGAGTTTGATGGACAGGACAGTTTGGCTTTGAGTGTATACTTACAGCTTGACACTCCAGAGAAAAAGCGGAGTGCTTACGAAACATTCAGACGTCAAATCGCGCCGCATTTGCATGGAAACGGCACAGAAGCAGCCCTGCGCGAAGACTTAGATCTGGTGAAGCTATATCTGCAAACCAATGGGGGCAAACGGGGAGCGGGCTTGGCCATCTTCTCTTGCGCGGGCAGACTATTCTGGCGAGCCTATCAACTCCCGGTGCCTGTGCCCGATCAAGTTGAACTGGGATCAACGTTCAACGTCCAGCCACTGGAGGAAGCGCTGCAAGAACAAGAACACCGCTTGGTCAGGCTGCTCCAGAGACAGAAAGCAGCCTGAGCTCTTTGGAAAAAGAGCGACCTCCGAGGTCTCCAAGACCTCGGAGGTTTGGCTCCCGGTCTGGCATTGCCGGGAGGTTGTCCGTGCTTTTGGAGGGCGACCCTCGCGGTCGCCCGGCACGATAAAGGTGCGACGCACTCCCCAAGTGCGTCGCACCTTATCCTGATTCCCCCGTGACCTCGACCACTTTGGCTTTGGTGATCGCTATCAGTGCCTCGACCGGCACTCGCAGGTTGAGCCCCCGCCGCCCGGCGCTGACGTAAACGTGGGATAGTTTCGTCGCCGGGCGGTCAATGTAGACCTCGAATCCTCGGTTGAGCAGTGCCAGCGGGGAGATGCCCCCTACCTGCAAGCCAGTCCACTCCTCGGCCTGGTGATAGGTGGCCATCTTGAGCTTCTTCTCGCCCACTGCCCGGGCCAGCCGCTTGAGGTCCAGCTCGCGGTCGCCGGCGATCATCACCAGCAGCGGCTTGCCCCGCTCGCGCCGCACGACCAGCGTCTTGTAGACCTGTGCCGGCGGGACGCCTGCCACTTCGGCCACACCCCCGGCGGAGTGGATGTCCGGCGAGAAAGTGATGACCTCGTAAGGCACCTTCCGGGCGTCCAGTATGCGCATCGCATTCGTCTTCTCCACCATGATCACGACCTCATTTTTCATGATCGGGTGCTCGAAAATCCACCACGAAGGCACCAAGACACCAAGAATCATGAAAGCCGCTTGCTCTTTCACCACTTCGTGCCTTTGTGTCTTGGTGGTTGTACCTTCACGAGCGGGCCGGATCCGCCCGGGCGGGGATCAAGGTTGTCGCGTCCGCGCGGGCGAAGTAGGCACGGTAGGCCGCCGTCTCCTCCAGCAGGGCAACGACGCGGCGCTGCCAATGGTCCGCTGCTGCCGAGACCTGCCCGTCACCGGGGGCCAAGATCACCTGCCCACCCTCGTCCTCGACGATCCGCACCTGTCCCCGCGTCGCCAGCCAGTGCAGACCTGCCTGCACCGTCCCCTGGCGCTGGGCAGTGGCAATGGCCAACGCGGACAAACTCGCCCGTCCCTCGTGAGCTCGTAAGCAGTGCCGTACCAATCCGGCCAGCCGCCGCAGAAACACCGCCGGTTCGTCCAACCCAGGGTCCACGGCGAACAGAATTACTTTCCGTGGTGAAACCCGCTCCATCGCAGCTCGCATCTCGTCCGCGCCGGGCGGTGTGCTCCAGATGACCAGCACGTCCCCTGCCGACAGTGCATCGCGGCCCAGGGCCGGCACGCCACGGGGAACCTCCCCCTCGGCCCACACCTGGACGTTGTCAGCGGCCAGCAACCGGCCAAGCTGCTCCTCCGGGTTTGGGACTCGCCGGTAGTCTACGACCTCGGCGGCGGGGGCCGGCTCCCGCACGACGACGGACGGCTGTTCCACCTCCCGCGCGTCCAGCCACTCAAGCTGGACTTCCGGTTGCCCCCGGTAGTCGCTGGCCCGCGCGATGTAGGCCAGGTCGAAAGAGCCCTCCGGCAATGGCCAGTTTGCTCCCTGCCACCAAAGAACGACCTGGGTGATGCCCGCTTCGTCCTCAATCACGAGCTTGCGGTGTTCACCGGTACGCCCAATAGTTGCCACGCTAGCTATGCGCAGGTTACGGCTGACCAGGCACACCGGCGGATTGCCCGGCCCGAAAGGGGCCAGACGGTCAAGCTGGGCCACCAAGTCGAGGGAAAGATCGGCCAGCGATAGATAGGCGTCCACCTGGAGCGGCGGGCGGGCCGGCACTCCGCTGGTCATCGCCTCCACGGTGCGCGCCAGAGCAGCGCGGAACTCGGGGATGCGCTCCGGTTCGATGGAGAACCCGGCGGCCATTGGATGCCCACCAAAACGATGGAGCATTCTCGCCTGGGCAGCGATGGCCGCGTGGATGTCGCATCCGGGGACGGAGCGGGCCGAGCCACGGGCCAGTTCCCCCGGCGGTGCGCTGATCAGCACGGCTGGCTTGCCGAAGCGTTCCGCCAGCCGGCCGGCGACAATGCCCACGACGCCCGCCGGCCACGTCGGATGGGCCAGCACCAGGACGCTGGCCTCCCGCAAAGTGGGATCGTGTGCGATCTGGGCCAGGGCTGCGTCGAGCACTTGCTTGGTGAGCAACTGTCGCCGGCTGTTCAGACCCTCCACCTCGCTGGCGATAGTCCGCGCGCGGGTCAGGTCATTCGTGGTGAAAAGCTCGACGGCGAGCACGGCCTCCGCCAGACGGCCCAGGGAGTTGAGCCGGGGGGCCAGGACGAAGGCGATGTGATCCTCCGTCAGGCCAGCCGGGTTCAGCTCGGCGCTCTGGAACAGGGTTTGCAGGCCCAGGCGTGCGGTGCAGCGCAGCACCCGTAGCCCCTTTTGCAGCAAATAGCGCACATCGCCGGTCAGCGTGGCTACGTCTGCGACCACACCCAGGGCCACCAGGTCCAGTGCGCGGTCGGCCTGTGCTGCCAGACCGCCGCTCTCGTACAACGCCTCGGCCAGCTTGTAGGCGGTGCCCACGCCGGGTAGCTCGCGCAGAGGATGGTCAGCGGGTAGGCGCTTGGGGTTGATCAGGGCGTAGGCGGGGGGCAGCGTGGATGGCAGGTCATGGTGGTCGGTGACGATCACGTCCACGCCCTGTGTCCGCGCGTAGGCGATGGCTTGGTGAGCGGTGCTGCCGGTGTCACAGGTGATGACCAGCTGCGTTCCGTCGGCGATGATCCGCTCCAGAGCCGGGCGGTGGACGCCGTGTGAGTCGCGGCGACCGGGGATGTGGTAGACGACGTCCGCGCCCCGCGCGCGCAGAGCCTCGACGAGCACCGTGGTCGCCGTCTCGCCGTCCACGTCGAAATCACCCCACACGCACACCCGCTCCCCACGGGTGATGGCCGTCTCGATACGTTCCACGGCGCGGGAGAGGTCGGGCAGATCATCGGGAGGAGCAGGCACGTAGGCATTGGGGTCGAGGAAAGCGCGCGCCTGCGCCGCCGTGAGGATGCCTCGCCGGGCCAGTGTCCTCGCTACCAGCGGATGCCCTCCCACGGCCTCGCGCAGCGCTTCCGGGACAGGGGTTGGTTGCGGGTCGAGCCAGGTTATCTCAGCCACAGGGTTCAACGACCAAATCTACCTAGACCAAATCGTAACTGCTCAGGCTACTTCTGTTAGCGATTGAAATCGCCTCTAGAGGGCTTGCAGCCGAGCGTCCACCTGCGTGGGCGCGCCTGTCCACGCAGGTGGACAGCCAGCTTTAGCTCCTCAGGC
>Ga0116200_10001037_pt1 | contig 10396 bp, 17 predicted proteins | sample Mar14436cmmetaG_FD_94478 | JGI IMG/M metagenome (GOLD analysis project Ga0116200, IMG submission 94478) | Marine hydrothermal vent microbial communities from Guaymas Basin, Gulf of California to study Microbial Dark Matter (Phase II) - Marker... ... | reverse complement strand
GTCATGTTGTACACGTAGATGTGTTTCATGTCCTCATATTTTATCTTCAGAACCACCACAAGCTGGGAATCCTTGTCGAATGAAACTGGATCGACCCTAGCAGAGGCAGTTTCCGCACCGTAGAGAAGATCTTGGATCGGATCTGCATAGTATTCACTATAATAAGTAGTCCAGATCTGAGTATCCGACATTATGAGAAATATTCCGAAAGTGCCAGTTCCATCATGCTGAACAAATCCACACAGCGTTGCCGCGGATCCGCTCGCTATGGATATCTGGGAGAAGAACATGTAGATGTAGAGGACTGTATTTTCAGGAACTTTGCTAGGATTTATCACATGCCACGAGATGAAGTCGATCTTATCATTATACTGGAGGGTGACTGGAAAACCATTAATTGATGATCCAGCATTACTTCTTATATGATCGTTAGGACCTCCTGCACCCTCACAAAGAGTTTGAGACCAATTAGTAGGACTATATAATCCATAGGTGGGAAAATTTGTTCTGTAGAGAACAGAAAGGTCTTCATAAGTTATTGATGCAGAGATAATTAAGACTAGAAATAATCCGATAAGTCCAAGTATTCTCTTCACTTTCGTCATGACGTCTTCCTCCCCGTGAAGAAATAAATCATATAGAGTCCTACTGCGAGGAACATCACCGTCTGTATCGCCCATGCTAATGGGTCAGGAATTCCCAGAATGGTTAGGACAGTGGGAATGAATGAAACTGCCTTCACTATCCATCCGATTAGATAATTATATCCCCAAATAAGGTATCCCGCTAGTTCGGATCCCGCAAAACCTGGATTCGGCGCTTCTGTTCTTGGATCAAAGGGAAGATCTAAAGGTGAGACGACAACCGAATACTTGTAGGGTGATATCTGCATCACTACCCCGCATGCGATGCTTATGCAAAATATGAGGATCAGTATTTGGATTCCCCGCATAGATTATCACCTCCTCTTCCTGTATCTTTTTCTACGCAACTGAATATATCCCATGATCTCTGAGAATTCGTCGGCAGAGAACTCAGCCAGCCCTTCCGTTTTAATAAACTCGAATCCTAATTCTTCTAGCTTCCTACTAAGAATAGGAGGCAACGACCTCCTCCAGAATGCCCTTATCTTGCCGCTTTTGGTTCTCCTGCTTTTCAGTGTTCCTATCCTTACGAACGGAGCTATATATCTAAGAAGATAGAAGCTTTCATCGGGTGCTATCGTCATGTCATGAAGTACTGCATACTTCCCGTTCTTTTTATCTATCCTGGCTCCAATTAAATAGACCTTTCCCATGTTTCACACCCCATAATATTCACTTTCAGGCTGTCGCTTAAAAACATAAACCAGGATCATTATGACGAATACTCCTATAATGAAGAACGGATAATAGTACAGAATTAGATCGAACTGACTCTTTATGTTCTCCTTGATTGTATACCATACAGAAGAAGACGGTATGGAAAGATTTGATTCAAGCATCGGAATTACTTTATCCCGAACCCACATGATCAAGTAGAAGCTGAGCGATGTGACTATGAGGTAGATGAAAAGAAAAACCAATATTCTCACTCACCACCACCTATTATTTTTTCTTCCTCCTCCTTTTATGTTTTTTCCGTCGATATGACTGCCTCTTCTTTCCAATTAGGAAATCTTCGATTCCGCCAAACCAAGTACTTACCCATTTTCGCCACAGACCTGACCTCTGCCTCCCTCCTATATATCCTCCCCCTGGTGGCAGTAATATTGGTGGTATTGGAGGAGCAAGATCCTCTTTTCCTTTTCCTGTTGGTGGAGGTGGTGATAAATCTGGAGTTACTTTAGGAACTAATGGTGTAGTTTGCTTGGGTGTTTCAAAAGGAAGTTCTTCTTCAAACCACGAGATATTCGGAAAGTCCAGTTCATAGGGGAAGGTAATTTCAGGTGTCCTACTGGGAATTGTAGGTTTGAAGGTCATTCTTCTTCCTTCCTTTTCTTCGGAAATAAAGATTATAGGCTTAGTCCTCGATACGACTGAAATTTTTTCCTCACCTTCTAAACTTAAATCAATTCTAGGAAGTTCGACATCAATTAATGAAACACTTGGTTTTGACAGTAATGAGGGCGTTATTTTAGGAATGACTATGTCGACTGGCTTTGTTTCAGTCGTGACACCCAGGAGGATATTTGTAATATCCACACCCTCAGATCCTCTAGAAGCATTCCTTATGAACTGAATAAGTTGTTGACTATCGGAAGACAATATAGTAGCACTATATCCCTCAGGAAGTCCTTCACCTCTTCCACCAAGCCCATATTTTTTCTTTCCTTCTTCTAGTTGATCCATGAACCTCTTCAAAACTTCATCAACATCTTCCACTGCAGATGGTTTTCCTAATCCATATTTCTTCTTCCCTATCTCAAGTCGCTTCGTCCAATATTTGTACCACTCATCAAAACCTGCATCTTCACTAGGAGGCTTGATATCGAAGAAATCTTCTTCTGGCTTGAATTTTATGCCTCTTGGCTTGAATTCATATTTGAATGCTTCCATTCCCTCTTCGAGATATTTTAGAGGAAGCTCATCTTCAAACAGTGCAGTCGGAGTGAATGCTGTGACCTTTATTCCTTTTTTACCAGGATGAACTTCGATGATGCTGGGAACACGAACCCCTTCTTCATCAACAAATCTAAACATTATGCCTTCATCTGCACCAATTTCCTTTAGCCTCCTGGTGAATTCTACTATATCTCCTATCTCGGGCATCTCGAATTTTTCTAAAGATCTAGCCGCAAACTTTACATCACCAGCCTTCGATAGGAATCCTCTGGCTTCCTTATATTCCCCTACTAGGATATCACCTTTTCCAAGAAGACGAGAAGCATCGGCCAAATCATCTAATTCCTTCTTCGACACTCTGATAAATGATTTGGTAGCGCCTCTTATTCCTTCGTCCAAGTCCATGAAGAATACTCCTCTTCCTTTGACATCCTCTAATACTTCAGCAACCTTCTTCTCATGAACTAAGAACTTCTTTGTCTTCTCGAGGAACTTAAGAACATTCCTTGTGACAGGAGGATAATGCTTGACAATCCACTTCCCCTCAGGAGTCTTGGGAACTTTAGATTCGATCCAGCCGAAGAATTTAGATATTCCCTTAGCGGCTGCTTTTCCAAGAAGATAATCCCAGACAACCTCGCCAACTAATGTGCCGACAGCATAGGCTGGATATTTCTCGACCATTCTAATTTCCTCAGTACTTCCGGTGACCATTCCACTTATCATTCCCCCTAACATAGTAGGAACATTTGGCTGCTGAATGCCAAGGTAATTTCCCATCTCCCTATATTCTTCAAGAGGACCGAAGATTCCAACACCGAACTGTGCTGCTTCTCTAATTACTGGAGGAAGACCTTTCGTCCATGCGATTCCTTTTCCTGCTAAAGTATCCTCAGGAATTTCTGGAGTCGGAAAGTATTTTTCCAAGGCATATTCTAATTCTGAATGAAGTGACGCCATAACTCCAGGAAGTTCTTGAGGACTGAGATATTTCTCGAGGTCTTTTTCAAGTTCAATCAACTTAGACATAGCCTTCTCATGGAGTTCTTTTCTAGTCAGGATGAAAGCAGGTGGTGAAAATAGGAATTTCTCGAATTCTCTTCTTATTGATTCCACATCAATTCCTTCTAATTTTGTCTGGTCGACCTCTTTCAATACTTCTTCGAAATCTCGGAACATCATATAAGCCTTGTGGCGCTCTCTAGCAAATTTCCTCAATTCCTCCTCTGTATAAGGAATTCCCCTTTCTTCAAATTGTCGCTTGGTGAAGAGGTACCAGTAATAAAATTCGGTAGGACGCCAGAATACTAATCCTCCTTGACTGTACAGTCGTTCAGGCATAGTTTCGAAAGTGAATTCAGGTTTTGTCTTCTCCTCGACAAGCTCTTGATATGATTCCTCGACTATTTCAGGAATCTTTTCCAGTCCAGGTGTTTCATACGTTTCTTCTTCCTCTTCTTCAGGATGCTCTACTTCTCCTTCTGGAGTTCTTTGAATAAACCTTTTCGACATCTCAGAATAAGGTGATGTTTCTTCTTCCTTCTTCTCTTCTACAGGATATCCAGCCTCTTTCTCCCGCTCTGTTTCGTAATCCCATGCTCCCTTATCTTCTTGAGGCTCCTCTTCACTAGGAGGCTGTTGTGGTTCTTCCGGTGATTCAGGTTCCTGGGAAAAAGTATTATCGACATCCTGGAGGTCTTTATCTATATCTTCAGTCGAACCGACATCCATATCGACGTCTGCTTTAGGAAGATCGGATCGAATAGGATCGTAGCCAGAGGAATAAGGTTGTTCGGAAGATGACTCCTCAACTGCTTCTTCTTGTGGAGGCTTGGATTCTGAAGTTGATGGCTGTGATGACTCATCTAAATTTTCTTCTTCCTCTTCCACCGATTCAATATCCTCTTCCAGATCCTCTAGTTCTTCCTTGGTAGGCATCTACCTTCTCCTTCTTCTTCTCCTTTTTCTAGGCCTCCCTCCTAAATTTATATCAAACCCTCCCAATAAGTCTAATCCTATTTCTGAAGGAGACAAGTTCAAATCGGGAGGATTTAGATACGGCAGTGTTCCTCTAGATTTTTGATCACTCCGAGGAAGGCTAAAATACGAAAGAAATCCCTCTACGTAAGGCTCTAATGATCGCTTATATTTCCTCCTTAGTCTTGCGTAATTCTGAGCTTCTCTTCTTCTATATTCCTGGAAAGATTTGATTCCAGATCTGATTTTTTCTATTAGCCCAGCTAGTTTTCCTTTCTTCGTCGGTTCTGTATTTTTCATTACTTACTTACCTCGATTTTCTTCTTCTTGAAGACCCGAACTCGAATATTGGAACTTTTAACAGCAGCACTATTTTATTTCCTATTAGCACGGCTTCGGCACTTCTTCCAAACAACCTCTTATATGATATCGGCTTCAGTCTTCTGAGGCTTGGATATATCTTTCTCAATTCCTTTAAGCTCGGATAAAGACCTATTATCCATCCACGGGCTTCTGTACTATAGACACCGTAGAAATTTTTGGTTCTTCCAGTTTTCTTATCCTTGACCGTAAGTTTCACTAAATACCTCGGCATAGCCTATCACTTCCCCTTCCTCCACTTCTCGAATGTTATAGCCAGATTTATCGCGGACAGTAGTGATTTTCTTCTCTTCCCAGTATATTTCTTCATTACCCTCTTCTTGGCTTTGTAAAGATATTGCTGCTTTATCTCCCCAGTTTTCGTAAATGCTTTCGATCCGTACCATCTTTTAAGAAGCCTGCGAACTCTTCCAGGACGCTTTATCGCTCTCTGAATCCAAAATCTTGGGCGGCTCCTTTTTCTTCTCCTACCCCTTCCCGTAAGTCTAACTTTTCTTCTACCCACATACATCACCTCCCCTTAGCTATATCGACCAGAACTGATAATGGAATTCCCTCCTCATATATTAGCCATCTAGCGATCTGACGTTCCTCCTTACTTAGCCTCTTCATAGCAGCTTTAATTTCTGCCTCAGTAAATTCCTGTTCCAAAGTACCGAGATCTAGAGACACAGCAAATAAATTGAAGTCCTTAAGATCTTTTATCAGCTGCTTAAGTAGACGAACTGCCCTACTTGTATTCTTCTTTCTTCTCCTTCCCATACTCCCTCACCCACTCCGCATCTTGCGGGGATGAGGAAGAAAATAAAAAACCAAGATAGATTTTTTCACGATCCTGTGAGATCAGTTCCAGGTGTCAGATCCTCCGCCGATGTCCCTGAATTCAAGGAATCCATGAAAGCAGCGATCTTCTCTGAATCAGTATTGAGTGTCCAGCTCTGATGTCTTTATCTGCCGCCGCCGCCGTATACCCAGCGCATCAGTATAGCTAAGACGAACCCTGCAACCACTACGATGATGGCTACAGGAAGTAGGTTAAACACCGTCTGGATGGTACTGACGAACTGCTGATATATAGTATACCAGGAGCTCTCATTGAAGTTCCCTGTTGATACCATGGCATTCTCGATGGAATATACTATGAAGAGGCCGCAGACTACAATGCACACCAAGATTATCACAGTCATAGCAGTGGATATCACTGTAGTAGTTTGTCCTCTCTTGTTCTTTAGCACCTGAACCGTATACATATCCACTCTCACCCCCTTCAGGGTTTTACTTCGCTATAATATGGAGTCACAGGACCAAATAATATTTATCTTCCTTCGTGGACTTCTTCGCCAGCTAATTTCTTCATAAATTTAATAATCTCAGACTCCGGAATCTTATATCGACCACCTATTCTATAAGCTTTAAGTTCCCCTCTCCGAATGGCATTGTAGATGGTTATATAGGTCAGGTTAAGTTTTTTCGCTAGCTCATTGACTCCATAAAGCCTATCCTTTAGCATATTTTCGAAATCCTCCAACTTATCTTTGTCCTCCTCTTCGTCCTCTTCGAACACCTCTTCTTCTAATTTTTTCCTAGCTCTTCTCTGAGCTAATTCGACTAAATCTACATAAACACCATCGAGCTCGTCGAACAGAACTCTTTGAGGAATATATGGAACCATTCCCCATCGAATTCTATTATCAGGAAGACGAAACAACGTCATCCCTTTAAATGTCTCATGCCAAGACGAATCAAGATAATAGTTTAATTTCAGAAGTTGCATAGTATATGTCCTTCCAAGAATTTTAAACATTAAGTGTTGTTCGGAGAGGTCGGAGACGGTCGTAGCTTTAAATCCAAGAATATCGGCGTTCCGGCAGAGGATAATTAGATTCTTGAACCTCTGAGTTAAATATAGAAGCTGGACGACACCTGCATTGACTCCGCAAGATCTAAGAAGGTGACGAATCATATCATGGGCTAAAATTAATTCAGTTGTAGCACGGCTTCTTGTGTAGTAGCTTAGAGCATATCTTTCGGCATCATCGACTATTATGAAGAAAGAAGAATACCTAGGAGGATTTAACTTTCTTACCATTCTCACCGCATCGGAAAGCCTGTAGGCTCGAATAATATAGTTTGTCAATGTCGGCTGTCGTTCTGCCATGAGATGATGTGCTATATATGCCAGCGCAAGTCCAGTCGATGTCTTCCCCGACCCAGGCTTGCCGAAGATAGCCATGTGTCTAAAAGCTATATCTCTTAGTCTTTTTCCAGGAGGAGGAACTAAATAATCCATCACCCTTCTTAAAGTCGGATCAAGCTTATAGTAGATTGACAAGAAGAACACCACCTAAAAAAATTATTCGAATTCTTCTACCACCTCTTCCTCTGCTTCTTCTGAGAATATTTTCCGGAAATCGGTGTAGTCGATGGTCGGAGGCTTTATCTCCTGCGGAATCAGATTTAGCTCATAGAAGATATCAGTTATCGCTCTGATCATAACTTGATTCTTGAATTCTATCTCAGTCAACTTTAGGGTTTCCATAGTCTGCATGCAGTCTTCTTCATCGTCGAATACCGAGAATATCTCATTATCTTCCCCTTCTTCTTCTACATCTTCCGAAAAAACATTGCTTCTCGATCTGATCATCTGTTCTTCGTACTCAGCGGCTCTCTTCTCTATTTTATTTCTGATGTGGCTTGGAATTATCGCGAGAAATCTTCCTAATTTAACGGCCAGTTGCTCTGGATCATCTATAGCGATTATGAGGCGGTAGAAATCAGTTAGGATCGACGGCCAATCCATGAACACCCAGAATTTTCCTGCCCTGTCGCCTGCTAAAACTTGAGATAATTTCTGGACCTCATCTCTAGATGGATAGATAAATCTCGGTTCCGACTTCCCTCTTTCCATATCAGATGCCACCAATAATCACCTCCCTTAATTTTTTATCAATCTCCCTCTCTTTTATCTTTCTCCTCTTAACTCTTTCCGCCTCCACTCCGACTCCACTTCCCATAAGAAGATCATAGTATCTTTCAGCAGTGATGAGAAGTAATGATCTGGCAAAGATCTTGGGACATGATAAGATGAGCTCTGCTTCTTTTCGGGAAAACCCTGCTTCGATAAAGGAATTAATTGCTTCCTCCCGCTTCATCGCGAAGTGATATCTAAGTGCTAGAGTTACAAGGAAGATCGATATGAAAGATAGAGTCATCAAGTCCTGATAGGCCGATCCTGGGTTTGTTATTCCAAATATTATCGAAAGAGCGAATAGCGTTCCTCCGACCACTGCTGCACATATTAGCGCCGTGTCTCTAAGAACTTTTATCAGTACATCCACTTCCACTTCACCTCCCATACTTCAATTCTGAAATACGGAACTTCAGTAATTCTTGGAGGAGTTCGGTTTAAAATTTTATACACTCCTGCTACGAAGATTATTGATGCTAAAAGAATGGCAACGTTCTTTAATATTGAAACCACTTCTTTCTTCACTTTTTTCTCACCCCTTTACAGAACTCTTCGACTATTTTTTGAGCTTTTTGTGGATCCTTCTTGGCGACATGATCTACTAGATCTTCGATTCCTTTCCTTGCTACCTTCATCATGAACAAAAAGGTATAGATCAAAGCTATTCCTTCCAAATAATCATCTTCTTTTCGTCTCCTTCCCATGATCTCTCGCCTCCTTCTCACTCATTTTATAAGCAAGCCCGACAAGTCCAGTTAAGATCAAGGTAACAATAGGAATCTTCAAATAGTCTTCCCATGTGTAGACTACTCCGTAAGCTGCTTCTTCGACTTTGAAGCAGATTATTAGCCCAGAGGATATCAGGAATGCAAAGATCCCCATCGTTACATAGATTTCCTTGCCTCTAATTCTTTTCTCGATGGAATTAGATAATTTCTCTAGGTGCGGCTGGAAATACGTGAGTGCTATGGATATAATTGCGCCGATAGTCCAGAACATTGCCGCACACTTAAATATCTTGGGGTCGATGACGATCCAATCGAAAATATATATGGGTCCGGTGCTGAGGGTTACCATCCAAAGAACAACGAAAAGTAGCACTGGTAAGCACATGACTGCTGCTTCCATCCAATTCCTTATATCTTGCTTGCCCAATTCACATCACCCTCCTCAACTTCCTCTTCTTTCTTTTATTCGAGCCTACTATGATGAAGTAGGTTAGAAGAAGTATACCCAGAAGTATCCATCGCTGAACCTCAGTTAAACTTTCAAGCCACGGATATAAGAAGACTACCGCAAAGTAGCTAAAGATAGCACCCGTTGCAACTCCGGCCAAGAATTCCAGTATTCCTCTTCTATCCATCCTCATTCCTCTATCACCTCAATTTCAAACATGGAATAATTCTCAGGCTTAAGATGACCTCTATGGCTATTGCAGAGACTGCCGCTATCAGGAATAAATCGATGAACCTTAAGACTTCTTCTCGACTTATTGTCACCCCATACTCACAGGTCTGCAAGGCTATAAGCTCTGCAAAGACTTCTTTGTTTGTCACCATCAAGTGGCAGAATCCAAGAAGGATCAATATATGAACAACGAAAATCGCTAGATATAGATGAGTTGGAGAGATTTTTTCTATCCAGTATTCGGTACCGCTCATCTTCCCACCCCTTGACCTACTGGTGGTGCCGGTGGTTTAGTCGCAGGCGCCAACGCTGGGAATATAACCATGAAGACGAAGAGCAGTACAACGGATATGAGAAGTATTGTAAGCAAGGCTTTCCAGTTAATTCCTTTGAGTGCTTCTAATTTCTTGAGGCCGATGACTCGAAGTTGAAGCTCAGTCTCGTACTGTTCAAGAATAGAAAATAGTTCCGCTGGCTTCTGATAATGATGCTCAGACAAGAGGTATTCAATCGAATAGGGTGAATTCTGGTAAGCCAATTTACTTGCGAGGAGTGCCTTTGCAAAGTTCTGGTCATGTCCCATCATATTCAGCATTTCATAAGGCGTCTCGATGGTGGTTTTAATTCCACACTTCCTGGCTATTTCATTGACGTGATCTTTAAGAACAGTCTCCCAGAAGAACTGATCAAGGAACTTCTCGCTAGCCACGATTTCCTTGAAAGATAATGCAGGAATTGCCATGTCGGTTACAATATATGTCGGCACTCCTCTGAAAAGAAATCTGGTTCCCTTCTTGAGATTAAATAAGAATCGTTTGCCTCCCATGATAACCTCAGCAAATCCAGACCTTATCGACTTCGGAACCTTTGCAAAGATATATTTGTCTGCAGTCAGGACGATGAAAAGAGGAAGATGCTTCCGTTCGGCTGTTTTTAATGCCCATGCAACACCCAGGTATTTTCTTAAGAGGAACCAAATTGCCAAGACTGTAAAGAGGATTCCGAATCCCATTCCCGTAAGAAAAGCTATATCTAGAGGTGTCATTCCTCTACCTCACCTCCACCAATGAATACTGGTCGCATTCCTTTAGGCCTCTTGACTTCGGTGACATGTACTATC
>Ga0116200_10001035_pt1 | contig 10403 bp, 9 predicted proteins | sample Mar14436cmmetaG_FD_94478 | JGI IMG/M metagenome (GOLD analysis project Ga0116200, IMG submission 94478) | Marine hydrothermal vent microbial communities from Guaymas Basin, Gulf of California to study Microbial Dark Matter (Phase II) - Marker... ... | reverse complement strand
TTATAACTCTTTATTTTAAAGTCGAACCTCCACTCTTCAAAGCGTTTATACATTTTGGCATCTTCGTAATAAACATCGGTAATCATGCCTTCGGGACATTTCTTTGTTATCCAAACTTTTCCATCTTTCTCCCAGACAACTGCAGGAACTACATCACGTGTCTCTGGGCAAAGAGACCATGTCCTATGGGGGAGAGGACCTCCATAGTTTCTACTGGCGTTGCTGAGGAGCTCGTGAAATTCTTCCTCAGTTATCTCAGGGTATTCAACAATATCACGAAGGTGTTGGGTTAATTCTTCAAATTCTTTCTCTCCGCTTGGAGTTCCTTCAGGTACCTCTTCCATACTTCTCACCTCTAAAAGTTTTTACAAATATTAAATATAAAAACTTTTGCTTAAATATGAAAATTTAACTTCAGAGGTGTATCAAGAGATTTTATCTCAGTCTCATTTGTATCTAATCGTTAAGGTATTTATATTTACTTCCTCATATGTGTGGCCTATTGAAAAGTGTTAAAAATAGAGTCGTACCACATAAACTGGTGGTAAAAATGCCTGCAAGGGAAATGAGAATGGAAATGTTTCTTAAAGCTTTAATGCGTGGAGATTATACTAAGGCCAAATCTCACATTAATAAGCTTGAGAAGATAGTTGGCGATGATGAATGGGGAAGGGGGTATAGTCGAGCTATAAATGGCTTTTTTTCAGCTTTAAAAGACAACGATACAGACTCCTTGATAGTTCAGCTTATAAAAGACCCAAATAATGAAAATGCCCAACAACTCCTTGAACGCTTTGAGAATATACTTCAGCATGAATTTAGGGATGATTATGAGAAAGGATACTATACTGCGTGGAAGGAGCTTTTAACGGCTTATCTCTCTCAAGAAAGGTTGGGTGTTAAAAGTGACAGGAAAAAGTGAATCAATGAAGAAGCTTGAAGAGAAGATAATAAAATGCAGGAAGTGCCCTTTAGGAGAACTTAGAACAAATGCTGTTCCGGGGTCTGGGAGCTATGAATCTAAGGTAATGTTTGTTGGGGAAGGGCCAGGATATTGGGAAGATCAGAAAGGTCTTCCATTTGTAGGCCGTGCTGGAAAAGTTCTAGATGAACTTCTGGAAAGTATTGGGTTGACGAGGGATAAAGTATATATCACAAATATTATAAAGTGTCGTCCCCCGAACAATAGGGATCCTACCGAAGAAGAAATCAAGGCATGTTCACCATATTTAGACATGCAGATTGATTTAATCAGGCCCAAGATCATAGTCCCTTTAGGAAGGCATTCAATGGCCTACATTCTCAGAAAATTTGGGTTTGATCCGGAACCCATAAGCAAAATTCATGGAAAAACATTTGAAGCAAGAACACTTTTTGGCAAAATTGTCATAATGCCAATATACCATCCAGCGGTTGCTCTTTATAGGCCTCAACTTAAAGAAGAACTACAGCAGGACTTTAAAAAGCTTAAAGAGCTTTTGCAGGAATTAGGTTAATTTCATGATGAATTTCGAAGTCTTTTTTGTTGTTCTTTATATCTATCCTAATAAACTTTGGATTATCTTTTAAAATTAGTAAAAAATCTCAGGAAAACGTTTTTATGTAATAAGGGCAGTACTGTATAATGTTAGGCACAACATACTATATACCTGCAGTGGAGCACATGGATTTGCAACAATCCACACATAAAAATTTCGGTATTTAGGCATATTTTGGCAAAAAAATTCTAGTAATTGTAGCAAATACAAGAAAATTTCAGAAAAACTTATAAGGTGCTCTAAAAAGTTAGAGTCGCAAATGTATATGTGGAGGTGTTTAGGGAATGTCGGATTTCGGGATCTTATCGTTGTTGCCTCCTTTGGTGGCCATTATACTGGCGATATGGTCGAAAAGGGTGTTGTTTGCTCTGTTTGCTGGTGTATGGATTGGTGGAGTTATGGCTTCTGGATGGAATCCACTAACAGGCACCATAACAACTTGGCAATGGGTTATTGAGAACGTAACAGACAGCTGGAACGCCACGATATTGGTTTTTGATTTCCTGATTGGTGCGGGTGTTGGATTGATTTACAAATCAGGAGGCGCTCATGCAATCGCAAGAGCATTAACAAAGAGAATGAACAGTAGCAGAGCAGCTTCAGTGCTTGGATGGCTTCTTGGTATCCTTGTGTTCTTTGATGATTATACTAACACAATCATAGTGGGTAACACAATGAGACCAATAACTGACAAAGCAAGAGTTTCGAGAGAGATGCTCGCCTATATTGATGATTCAACCGCAGCACCTGTAGCAGGATTAGCAATTGTCTCTACATGGATTGGTTATGAGATAGGACTTATCGGTGAATCCTTTGATGAACTTGGGATTACACTTGGTTCATATGCAGCATGGCTTTCTAGCGTTCCATACAGGTTCTATTCAATCTTGGCTATAATACTGGTGTTTATTGTCGCTTACACCCATAGACATTATGGTCCAATGCTTCACGCCGAGTACAGAGCCAGAACAACTGGCAAGGTTCTCCGCGATGAAGCAAAACCATTGATGACAACTGAAGTCGATCTTGGAGCACCAAAAGAAGGTGGAGACATATGGAACTTCATTCTACCGATCCTGAGCCTTGTCTTCATAACACTCTATGGAATGTGGTACACTGGTGGTGGAGGCGCAACTTATGCAGAAGAGGGCCTAATGGGAGTACTTTCAAACTCTGATGCGGCCACTGCACTCCTATGGGGTTCATTCAGCATGGTATTAGTAGGATTAGTCCTAATTCTTGGAAGGAGACAAATGACAGTTGAGGAAACCGAAACTGCAATTGTACAAGGTATGAAACAGATGATGATGGCAAGTGCAATCTTAGTCCTTGCATGGAGTATTAAAAGTGCTACAAGTGCTGTTGGAACAGCAGACTATGTGGTGAATTTAGCTACCAGTGCAAACATTCCAGCAGGTATAGTTCCAATGATTGTATTCTTGGTTGCAATGTTCATATCATTCACAACAGGGACTTCATGGGGAACATTCGGCATTTTAATGCCAATTGCAATCCCGTTGGCCTACCAAATTACAGGTGGGGAAATTGGGCCAATACTATATGCATCAATAGGTGCAGTTTTTGCTGGTGGTATTTTCGGTGACCACTGTTCGCCGATAAGTGATACTACAATTATGAGTTCAATGTTCTCAGGAAGCGACCACATAGACCACGTGAACACTCAGATTCCATATGCAGTAACAGCAGCTGGAAGTGGAATAATACTTTACCTCCTATTCGCAATAGGGGTTCACAGCTGGCCAATTTTACTTCCAATAGGTATAGTACTCTTAATAGCTGTATGGTATGTCCTCAGTGAGTGGTATGGCAAGAAATATGGAATTCCACATGGAAAAGTGCCGATATATGTTGTAGAAGAATGAGATGGTCTTCTTTTCTTTTCAATTTTATACCTCTAACAACTCACTTCTCATCTGCCCTGAGGAGAGAGACTCTCCAAAGAAAAAGTAACTTTCAAACACAATCTTTTTTAGGTCACTCTTTAGTACTATTAGTGGTTTCCTCTATATATTTAACCTAGGGGGGAAAAGCATGAAAATTTGTGTTTTAGGTGCTGGGGATGTTGGTAGATTAATAGCATACGATCTGAGTAAGGATTACGAGGTTTCTATCGCTGACAAAAACAAAGAGCGCCTAAAATTGGCCGAGAATTTTGCAACAACATTTGAACTCGATGCATCAAGATTTGAAGATCTAGTTGAATTCATGAAGAAATTTGACCTTATTATTGGAGCTCTGCCCGGAAGGTTCGGATTTTCTACACTAAAAGCCGCAATAAAAGCAAGGAAAGACATCGTAGATGTCTCCTTCATGCCGGAAAATCCATTAGAGTTGGATGATCAGGCCAAAGAAGCTGGAATTAGAATGGTTGTGGATGCGGGGTTTGCTCCTGGCCTTAGCAACATTTTAATGGGCCACATACAAGTGGTCCTTGGAAAGCTTGATGAAGGAGTTATAAACGTTGGAGGGCTCCCAAAAAATCCCCAACCGCCCCTTTATTATAAAGTCGTCTTTTCTCCATATGATTTAATAGAGGAATATACGCGTCCTGCTAGGATTATAAGGGATGGTCGCCTTATAAGGGTGGATCCATTGGAAGATATTAAGCAATTGAAGATCAGAGATTTTGAGTTTGAAAGCTTTGTTAGTGATGGGCTGCGAACCCTTTTAACCACAATTGAAGCAGAAAATCTATATGAAAACACTCTAAGGTGGAAAGGCCACTTAGAAAAGATGAAGGTGCTAAAAGAGCTTGGCTTTTTCAGGCCTGAAAATTTGGACTTCACAATGAAAGTTATTCTCCCACTAATGCAGTTTGAAAGCGATGATTTCTCAATAATGGAGGTCTATGGGAAGTCTGGAGACCAAAAGATAAGGTATTTCATGTACGATGAGGCACAGGGAGGTTTTACTTCAATGGCGAGAAGTACGGGATATATAACAGCAATAGCAGCACGTCTAATGTTAAAGTATGAATTCGAACCAGGGATAATTCCACCAGAGCTCTTTGGGATGGAAGACGAGCTTTTTGACGGAATAATGAAAGAGGTCAAAAAGAGAAATATAGTCTTGGAAGAGTATCACAAGGGCTTATAGAATGGCAAATTTAGGCAAGTTACACCACCATCTCCCTTCCAGAACTCTGAAACGTTAACTAACACTGGTTTAAAGCCTTCTCTTCTCAATTTTTCTTCAGTTTTTGGATACCCTGCAGGAAGCAATACCTTCCTCTCTCCTAAATAAAGCATGTTGTTTGCATAAAGTTCATCCTCGGCGATTGTTATGAACTTGAATCCCTTGAAATACTCAATGTCAACTACATGCGGGGATATGACAACTGTTTTATTTCCCAGATAATTTACTCCAGAGAGTAGATGGAAGATCTTTGATATGGGAACACTTATAACTTTCACTTTGGGAAAGAACTGGGCCAGTTGCTTTATGCCCTCAGCGTTGGTTCTTTGAGAGAGCCCTACAAAAACAACACCTTGATTTGTTACTAGGACATCTCCACCTTCAATTGTTCCAGGTTCTTCAACATGCTTTATCTCAAAACCCTCTTTTTTCAGAACTTCTTTGATACTTTCCTCTTCTCCTCTTCTACTAGGCTCTCCAAACCTGCTAAGCACTGCAAGGTTTGAGTTAACCCCAACTATAGCAGTATCTTGAACAAAAACACTATCAGGATGGTTTTCAAGTGGTTCAAGTTCAATAACTTCAATCCCGTTTTCTTTAAGAATTTTTACATACTCTTCATGCTGCTTTTTGGCCAAGTTGACATCTATACTTCTATGCTCAGGATTGGTGGAAACACAGCTTTTGTAGCTTTCTCCGGGACGCCTTACTATAACAGTATCAAAAAGTCTGTCCAATTACTTTCACCCTCTTTTGTTAGATTCCCTGTTTTGAAATATTTTTTGCTCTTTTAGGGGCTCACATTTAAAAGCATGAGATGCAAGTGTTTAGAAGGAGGTGGATAAATGCTGATAAGGGCATTCGTTCCAGCCCACATTACTGCATTCTTTGTTCCTGTATTCAATGAGAATCCTCTTTTAGCTGGCTCTATTGGGGCAGGTGTTAATCTGGAAAAAGGCACAAATATTTTTGTAACTACAGAAAATGGATCAGACCGACATATTCATATCGCCTTTAATGGAGAACCTGTGGGGAGAAATAATGCCATAATAAGTTATTCAGTTGCCGAGAAAATGATACCTAAGGACTTTTCTGGAGAGATAAAAGTTTGGCAATACTTTGATTTTCCAAATGGTTATGGATTTGGAAACAGCGCTGCCGGAGCTTTAGGGACGGCTCTTGCATTGGCTTTTAATTTTAAAGAAAAAACCTTTCTACAGGCTTCCCAAGTAGCTCATAAGTATGAAGTGCTTTATAAAGGTGGCCTTGGAGATGTTATAGCCCAGTTTTATGGAGGTATAGAACTCAGAATCAAACCCGGAGCTCCAGGAATTGGAGTTGTGGACAACATATTTTTTGAGGGTTACAAAGTTCTCGCACTCCCTCTGGGAAGGCTCTCAACAAAAGAAGTGCTTGATAGTGATGTCATTAAACTAATTGAAGAGGAAGGCAAAAGATCCTTGGAAGAAGTGTTGAAGTGTCCAAGAGTTGAGGTTTTAATGAAGGCCGCTAGAACATTTTCCGAGAGAACAGGGTTGCTCACTGGAGAATTGCTGGAAATTGCCCTAGAACTTGACAAAGATTTAAGGTTGCCTTCCTCAATGGTGATGTTTGGTAAAAGCCTCTTTGCTCTTTTAAGAGAAGATGAGATAGAAAAGATAAAAGCAACACTGGCGGATCTCACTATAGAAAAGTATCACATTTGTGATGTTTATACTCAAAGACCGAGTGTTGAAAGATGGATGGGGGGAAGTTTATGAACACTCTTTACCTTGCACTCACAATTGTTGGTTTGTTCATTACAATATTTTTGAACAAAAGTGGTCAAAGAGAAATTGGCCTTATAGTGGCTGGGTTTACTGGAGGCTTTGCTTTTTTGGCTGCTTTTGAGGACACTGGGTACCCTCTTCCACTAATATTTGTTGGGGGCTTCATAGCTACGGTATTCTTTGAATACATAAGGTTTAAACCAAGACTTAGGGGGGATTAACCTTTTTATCTTTTAATGCAGTAGTTCAATATTGGTGGTATGAATGCTTTATAAGGAACTGGCTGAGTTATATAAAAGACTTGAAAAAACAACCCTAAAGACTCTTAAAACAAAGTTTGTATCTGATTTCTTGAAGTCAGTCGAAAAACCTGAGCTTCTGGAGGTAATCCCTTACCTGATTCTTGGGAAGGTTTTTCCGGACTGGGATGAGAGAGAGCTTGGCATTGGTGAGAAGCTTCTAATAAAGGCCGTGTCTATGGCCACTGGAATAAACAGTGAGGAGATTGAAAATTCGGTAAGGGACACGGGAGATTTAGGAGAGAGCATCGCCCTTGCCTTGAAGAAGAGAAAACAAAAAAGTTTCTTCTCTCAACCACTTACCATAGAAAGAGTTTACAATACCCTTGTTAAAGTAGCCGAGGCTTCGGGAGCAGGAAGTCAAGACAGAAAGCTCAAGTACCTTGCCAACCTTTTTATGGATGCCTCTCCCGATGAGGGCAAATATCTCGCAAGAACAGTTCTTGGGATAATGAGAACAGGCGTTGCCGAAGGTCTCTTGAGAGACGCCTTGGCAGATGCATTTAAAGTAAGAGTAGAGCTCGTTGAGAGAGCTTACATGCTTACAAGTGATTTTGGTTTTGTAGCTAGGGTTGCAAAGCTCGAGGGTAACGAAGGGTTGGCCAAAGTAGAGATACAGGTAGGAAAGCCAATAAAACCCATGCTGGCTCAGATGGCTGCAAACGTTAGAGAAGCCCTAGTGGAGATGGGTGGAGAGGCAGAGTTTGAGATTAAATACGATGGTGCCAGAGTTCAGGTGCACAAAAATGGAAATAGGGTTCTCATTTACTCAAGGCGTCTTGAAAACGTTACTAAGTCAATCCCAGAAGTTGTTGAAAGAGTGAAAGAGGCTCTAAAACCTGAAAATGTTATAGTTGAAGGTGAGCTGGTTGCAGTTGGAGAAAGTGGTCGACCCAGGCCCTTCCAGTATGTTCTTAGAAGGTTCAGGAGAAAATACAATATAGAGGAGATGATAGAAAAAATACCCCTCGAACTTAACCTTTTTGATATTCTTTACATGGATGGCCAAAATATGATAGATACACCATTTATGGAGCGGAGGAAGGTTCTCGAGAGTGTTGTAAATTCCAATGAATGGATAAAACCTGCAAAGAATCTCATAACAAAGAGGCCTGAAGAAGCAGAGGAGTTCTACCATAAAGCCTTAGATTTGGGCCATGAAGGCCTTATGGCCAAAAGATTGGACTCAGTCTATGAACCAGGAAATAGAGGGAAGAAATGGCTTAAGATTAAACCTACAATGGAGAACTTGGATCTGGTCATACTTGGTGCAGAATGGGGAGAGGGCAGAAGAAGTGGCGTTCTTAGTTCGTTCCTTCTTGGGGCATATGATCCGGTGAAAGGTGATTTTGTCCCAGTGGGTAAAGTAGGGAGTGGATTTACTGATGAAGATTTGGTAGAATTTACGAAAATGCTTAAGCCGCTCATAAAGAAGGAACACGGTAAGGAAGTGGAATTAGAACCCAAAGTAGTTATAGAAGTGGCCTATCAAGAAATCCAGAAGAGTCCAAAGTATGAGAGTGGCTTTGCCCTTAGGTTCCCGAGATATATAGCACTTAGGGAGGATAAAGGGCCAGAAGATGCTGATACAGTTCAAAGGGTTGCTGAACTTTATCAATTCCAAGAGAGGCTAAAAGGTGGGAAGTGAGGGGAACCCTACAATTGAGAGTGAACTCTTTTTTCTTGCTTTTATACTTGCCAACAAAAGCTTACATGGAGTTGGAAAATACCCATGATAATTACCGAAAACTTTATAAAGTGGCTGGAACCCCTATATTTTGGCGTGTGGGCCGGTAGCTCAGTTTGGGATGAGCGCTGCCTTGGCAAGGCAGAGGCCCCGGGTTCAAATCCCGGCCGGTCCACCACAACTTTTCGGGCGGGCCCGTGGTCTAGACTGGTTATGACGCCACCCTGACAAGGTGGAGGTCCGGGGTTCGAATCCCCGCGGGCCCACCAAAAAGAATTTCTATTCTAAATCCCCAAGCTATCTTGGTGGTGCCTATTATAGGCAAGCTGTTTTATGCTTCAAAAATTTATTTCTCTAGTTACGGGGTTGCTTGGTTCGACAGTGAGACGTTTTTAAGACTCCTTAGATTCATCAATGCAAAGCAAATAGTAACTCCTAACGAAATAGGGTTCTTCTTAAAAGCAACCAGCAAAAATCCTTTTGCCAAAACTGGGAAGGAGGGTTACTATTTCACCAAATTACTGTGGCATTTGGGAATTCTAGTCAAAAGTGGTGGAAAGAATTATCAAGTAAGTACCTATGGTAGAAGGATCGTATCTTCCCTGGAAAATGGCAATGAAGAAGATTACAAAGAAGCACTCGCAAGAATTTTCAAAAGGTGGTACCCTCTAATTGTTTTCTTGAGATATATTGATGACGCTGGTTCGGTAAGTACCCAAGATATAGTTTTAGATCTCGGGGGAGAAATGAAGTACTGGACTTCTATACTTTCACAACTGGGTGTCATTAAGAAGGGGAATATAGCTAAGCCTTACAATGGATTTGTAGTAAATTCGCTCTTTGTACCTTTGTCCTTAGAATTGGGACTAGCTGAAAAACGGTCTGGGAGGTTAAGACTTACAAAGGCTGGAAAGGAGTTTATAATGTCCTCTACCCCTGGGGATGCTCCAGAAATAATTCGCACAATGCCAGGTGATTACACCATATACGGTGGAATAGCAGATGTCCTTTACGATGCTAAAGAACCTGTAATAGTATCACCATGGATAAACGGAACTCTTGAGAGATTGATAACCACAATACAATCCATCAACAGCAATCTTTCTAAAATAACACTTGTTGTAAGGAACACAAAAAAGAACAGAACCTTTGTGAAAAAACTGCTGAAAAGAACTCCTCTGCAAATCGATGCCCGCTATTATCAAAATTTGCATTCTAAGATTACTTCGAACTATGCGGGTTCAAGTATAGAGTCCTCAGCAAACCTGCTTATTACAAGCCTTAAAAGAAACTACGAGGTGGGCACTTATTATCCCAAAACTCCTGAAGAACTCTCATTAGCCGTGGAAGAACTAGTTTCGATCTCAAAACCTTTGACAATATTCTAAAATGTAGCCCGCCCGTAACGACCGCCCTCATTGAAGCCATAAGGCACTCTCAAGCGGCTTAACCCAGGCGGGCCAGAATAGTGTACTCGGCCAGGGTTTCCCACGGTCATTGTGCTCCGTAACGCGGAAGGCCCTTCCGTGGGGACCTCGCTATGGCCGAGCTGTTGCCCCCGCATCGCCCCCACCCTCATTAATTGGGCGGGTCCTCGCACGGGGGCATTATAAATTAGGACAACCCTTTATAAATCCTTATCTCTCAATGAACGCATCAACTGAAGAAGTTCCCTCAAGTCTCTTATATAATAATCTGCACCTTCTATTCTGCCAAACCTCATAACTTGCACTGCCTTAACTCCGGCTCTGTGTGCGGCTATTATATCCGATAGGGAATCTCCCACCACAAGGGCCTCTTTTGGAGATACTCCAAGGGCATTGAGGGCTTTGTTTATGAGATATGGATTTGGTTTAGCACCATCAAGATACCTGTAATCTTTCCCAAAGATGACGTCGAAATATCTTTTTAGATCAAACAGCCTCAGCACGAACTCAGTACACTCCTGAGAAGC
>Ga0116200_10001034_pt1 | contig 10406 bp, 11 predicted proteins | sample Mar14436cmmetaG_FD_94478 | JGI IMG/M metagenome (GOLD analysis project Ga0116200, IMG submission 94478) | Marine hydrothermal vent microbial communities from Guaymas Basin, Gulf of California to study Microbial Dark Matter (Phase II) - Marker... ... | reverse complement strand
TGTGGGTGTTATCTTGGTCATTGCCTTGTTAACGATCCCGGCGGCGATAGGCAGACAGTTTACCTATGAAATCAAAAAACTGATGCTTCTTTCAATCTTTATCGGAATCACCCTGACCGTAATTGGTTTGTGGCTTTCCTATCTGCTTGATCTGGCATCGGGGGCAACTATCGTTTTGGTCTTAGGAACTGCCTTTCTTCTGTCTTCATTCGCTAAAAGAATAAGACCTGTATTTTAGAGTTAGGTAAACTTTTTTTCAGCGTATTATCCCAGCAGATAATTGCTGCCGAATCTGTGCGATACCCAGAAGATCAGAATCGAAGCGACTGCGGTTATTAGAAAGCCCGTAATGGTGCATGTGCCGAGTCCGGAGCAGGCTAATTTTGTTATCAGATAGGCTGGAATAATATTTACCAAAAATCCCAAATTCTTTATAAAGGAATCGGGCAAAGGGAGCAGAAATATAAATACAATAACCAGGAAAATGGTGAGAATGTTCTGCGCATTGTCCCTATTCTTTGCAATATAAATGGAGAAAATTCCCAGAGAGGTGAATACCATTCCATAAAGAATGGAGAGCAGTATCAGGAGAGGAGCGTTCTGTAAAGTGAAACCGCCCGCTGAGAGTGCCATTATCCAGAGAGAGAGCTGCAGGGGAATTAGAATAATGCACGAAATGCTCTTGCTGTAGAGGAAATCCAATCTACTTACCGGTGTCGACAGGATAATGTCGATGGTTTTGTTTTCGACCTCCATGGTAAATATATTTATAAATAAATTTCCAGAAATGGCTACGGTGGAAAGGAAAAATAGCGGGAGAAGGAGGGAATAGATTATGCTAGATGGGATCTCTGTTGATGGAATATCGGGTATCCGAAGCAATTTAATTTCTAGGGGATACTCCTTAATTCTATCGTTTCTTATTTTCTTTTCCTTGTCTTCCAGTATCCGTTTTATTCTTGAGATCAGCAGGGAAGACGGGATATCTTCTTTGGCATATATATCTATGACAATCGGTTTTCTTCCGGAGGGATAGTAATCTTTACAGAAGATGATTGCGTTGTGCCATCCATTTTTAAAGTGGATGAGAGCGGTTTCAAGAGAATCATATCTATAGACGTCCAGATTAAGGGAAGTGGTCATGAAGTCATAGAATGCATTATTTCCGACTATCGCCACACTCACCAGCGCCGATGGCACATTTTCGCCATAAAATACTGCGGGAAAGGTATTAAAAGCGGTAATGGAGAGAGATATAACTATTAACTGTGATAGGATTACAAGTCCGAAGGACTTCTCCCTGATGAGTTTCTTTAAATCCTTCCCCACCATTACCGCTATTCTTCTTAGTCTCTTCTTCATTTTCACCCCGTCATATTGTTCCAGATTACCATGAAGTTGAAAATGGCGTGAATTGTAATTGCGATTAAAAGGAATGCTATCGATCTATATTCCCATCTTCCAGAGGTTCCTGAGAACCCATAGGCTGCTATCGATGAGCAGAGAATGTGGATGAATAAAGCAAAAAGAAGGAGCTTCGTTATAAGGAATAAAACCCCGGATTCCGTAAAGAAGCCAAAGTAGGCCCACACAAATGATTTTTCGACGAGAAAGAAGCTGGCCCCCGCGATTCCCCCGTAGAGCCATTTTTTGATCTTTCTGCTTTGTATCAGGGCGGAGATCCCGAGTATCTTCCCCGTCTCCTCTGCAAAGGCGGCAATAATAACCAGAAAAAAGAGAATGGAATTTCCCAAGGGAAATAAGAGAAATAGAAATGCCAGTTCAATAAAATATATCACTGGAATGAAAAGAATGCCGGAAAGAACTGCTGCAATAAATGGAGCTGACCCTCCAGATCGTTCTATCCAGATGATCTGGAGCAGATCATAGATAATTGAGGGAAGGGACCTCTGTGTAAAGAGAACATCGTCTTTGAATAGATAAACGCCGAAGAGTATGGAAACGATGGCGAGAAGTGAAACTGGAGACAGAATGAATATAAAGTTAATTATGGATATATTGCCTTTAGTGGATTCTTCCATTACGCTTAGAGGTGAGATCATGGAGATGGGGTGTATACCAGAGAACATTGCCGGATAGAAGAGATACGCAAAGAAGATAAGATTCACAAACAGCAGGGTAAAGTTCATATCTTCCGGGCTCTTGGATAGTACCGCTATTATCAGCGAGATACCCATTATGGCCAGTGTAATGACCGCTATAGTTATTAAAATCCATAAAGAGAATTTTCCCATGGAAATGGATGCAAATGATGTCATAATCAAAACTGCAAGGAAATAAGGGAGTAATTTTCCCATAATGATCTCGCCGCTCGAGATGGGTGAGGACAGAAGATATGTACCTCTCCTGTTAACCTTCTCCCTGATGATGCTGGAAGCAAAGAAGAGACAGAAGAAAAATACTGGCGCAACTACGGTGAAGGATGAGACAAGGGAGCCGAAAAGGAGGGGGATCTCTATCCCCGATGGAGTTACTGCATCCCGGGGGATTTCAGTAATCTCCCTTTCTGTTTTATTTTCTGGTATTTTTGTTTCATTTGTTATTGTTTCATTTGTTGTGGATCTATTTTCTCTAATGTGTTCTTTCTCAACTCCAGAGACATTCTCTGGCATGGAATGGAGAATCCTTACCCAGATTGGCTTTAGTACATAAACGGAATCAGGATTTGCAAGTATCTCAGCTCGCAGTTCTTTTTCATTGAGTTCTTTCAGGCTTTTCGCCACCTCCAGAAATGCAGAACGTCCCTTTACGCTTTTTGGAGCCATTATATCGGCAGTATCGTTTCTGATTAGGACTATCGCATCCCTCCCCTCGAGATCTGTGGATGCTTCGATTTTTGGAATCTCATTCAATTTTGTTACCAGTTCCACATCATTACTCCCAACGCTGTAGAGTTTATACTCCCCCACGGGAATGGAAGAGCTACTACCGAAGGACGGCATGAGAATCGAAAGAAGGATTACGGTGATGGATAAAAGCAGTATGGCAGAGACGGAGGATTTCGAGCCCAATGGCCTTTTAATCTCCCATTTCGCCTGTAGAAGGATGTTCTTAAGTTTCACCCTATGAAGTTATTATACTGAATTACTCTAATATATCTTATGACCCTCCCCATGATCAGAATAAAAGATCTAAGCAAGTTTTATGACGGCTCCATGGCAGTTGATTCACTAAATTTAGAGGTGAACAAAGGGGAGCTTTTTGGTTTGATAGGACCAAATGGTGCCGGAAAGACAACCACTATAAAGATGCTCTGTTGTCTGATAAAGCCCACAAAGGGCACCGCCATTATTGACGGGATAGATATACTTGAATCGCCCCTGAAGATAAAAGAAAAGATAGGATATCTTGCGGAGGGAAGCCATCTTTATGAGGATATGAGTGTAAGACAATACCTCTCTTTCTTCTCCGAGTTATACGAAATTGAAAGGGAAGTTGCGTGGGAGAGGATGGAGAAATACCTTAGGGATTTGAACATTCTGGATAGAATAGACAGTAAAATTGGAAATCTATCCAAAGGGATGCAGAGAAAGGTGGGTATCGTAAGGGCGCTCCTGAATGAGCCAAAAATTCTGATCTTTGACGAACCGACCACCGGATTAGACCCCATAACGGCACACTTCGTGAGGGATTTCATGAAGTCGCTGGTAAAGAAGGGAAGAACCGTTCTTATGTCGACCCACTACCTCCATGAAGCGGAAAGCATCTGCGATAGTATAGCTATTCTGGACAAGGGGAGATTGATAATCAAAGGAAGGGTGGAAGAGATCAAGAATAATTTTGGCAATGGCGATCGGGGTCTTGAGGATATATTTATCAGATTAATGAAAAATATAAATTAGATTAGAATGAAAACCCATAAGGGGCTTTTGAGGTTCATCATCGCCATTGTCCTCGCAATTTATGGTTTAACGGGCCTGATATTTGTAATAAGTTACCTCCTCAATCGTATTTCAATATACCCCATAAACCTTCCAGATGATGTTATAGTTCTCTCGGTTTCTATTATCGCAATAGTTCTTCTCATTTCAGGATTCGGGATATTTATGAAATACAGGTGGGGTTTTTATGCCGCAGTTATGGCTCTTGGCTGGGATTTGATCGCCTCTCTAATAATTCTCATAATGAACCGGTGGCTTTCGACAAGCATGTTCATTGACATGCTCATAGACTGGTTTCTGATCGTTTCCGTGCTGTATATGATGGAGAATTAGATTATCCTCCGACTTCGCCATTGACCTGCTCACTACCAGACTCTCCATCCGGTTCAGAAAATCGATTGCAACTAAATGGACATCATAAATCTCTCAATTCTCTCTAAAGCTTCAGATATCGTCTCCCTCGAAACCGAGTAAGAACATCTGACATAGCCCTCCCCAGATGCCCCGAAGGTATTTCCGGGGATTACAGCAACACCCACCTCTTTGAACAGGGCTCTGGCGAATTCCTCCGAGTTCATCCCGCTTTCCCTTATATTTGGAAAGGCATAGAAGGCCCCCTTGGGCATTATACACGAGATATTCGGTAATGAATTTAAACCCCTCACCAGTAGCTTTCTCCTCAGGTCATAGCTCCTTACCATATCACTGACATCTTCTCTGAGATCAAATGCATCCAGTGCAGCATACTGGGCTATGGAGGATGCACATAACATCGTGTACTGGTGAATCTTCATCATGGCCTCAATTATCTCCGAATTTCCAGCCGCATAACCCAGCCTCCATCCCGTAAATGCATAGGCCTTTGAAAAACCATTCAATGTAATTGTTAAATCCTCCATGCCATTGAGGGAACCTATTGAATAGTGCCTTTCACCGTCATATATCAATTCCTCGTAGATCTCATCTGATATCACGATAAGATTCTTATCTATAACGAGATCCGCAATCTCCTCCAGGTCTTTTTTTCTCAGTACAGCGCCGGTTGGATTGTTCGGGGATGAGATTATTATTGCCTTTGTCTTTTTCGTTATCCTCTCTTTTATATCCTCGGACTGAACCCTGAATTTATTCTCCTCGGTCGTTGGAACGGGAACTGGATTCCCGTGAGCGAACCACACATCAGGTTTATAGGATACGTAAGCTGGCTCCGGAATGAGGACATCATCCCCTGGATTTATGATTGCCCTTATAGCCAGGTCCAGTGCCTCACTAACCCCGGTTGTTATCAGAATCTCCCTCTCCGGGTCCCTCTCAATCCCATTCTTTAACTTTAATTTCCTCGCTATTCTCTCTCTCAATTCCAGAATACCGTAGTTGGATGTATAGGATGTGTAATCGTTCTCAATTGCCCTGATTCCAGCATCCTTCAATGGCTCGGGAGTCGGAAAGTCTGGTTCACCAACCCCCAGACTCACTACATCTTTGCTCTTCTGTACCAATTCAAAGAATTCCCTTATCCCGGAAAATGGGATTTCCTTGATGCGGTTCGAGATCATTTTAGTTTAATCTGTTGGTATTCTATTGAAATATCAGAAAGATAATCTCATCAGATACTGATCTTCAATCTCCCCGCCCCGTCATCAAATGAAATGACGCCATCACGTTTGTATTCCTCCAAAACGATATGCGTATATGTACCAACTATGTCCTTCTTGGGAGCCAATTTCTCTGTCACGAATTTGCTTATCTCATCTATATCTGTTGCCTCTACCAGCAGGATCAGATCGTATTCGCCAGTTGCAACGAATAGGTCCTTTACCCGTGAATCCTTCGAGATTTCTTTACAGATTTTCGAGAAGCCCGCCCTCTGCTGTGGCACTACCTTGACCTGTATAACAGAGAGTACTCGATGTTCTCCTGCCTTTTTCCAGTTTATACTCGTCCCGAATTTTCTTATAATCCCTGTCTTTTTTAATCTATCTATCCTATTTTTAATCTCTTCCTCATCAATATCGAGCATGGTGGACATCTCAGAGAGCGAGATCCTGGCATCGTTCTCAAGGAGTTTTAGTATCTCGTTATCTATATCCTTTTTACTCATTCAAACCACCAAGGAATTTAATGGCATATATAGAAATGGAAATCACATGCCTAAAAATCGTCCATCTAAAAATCGTCTCTTCTTTTTATTGAAAATTAGGACTAAAAGGGCCCCAGCAACGAAGCCACCTATATGGGCAAAAAAGGCTATTCCTCCAGTGTCTGCTGTCATATATCCCAGAGACCCGATACCCGAGAATAACTGAATAATAAACCAGAATCCGAGGACGAATAATGCCGGAAGCTTGACCCATCGGACAAAATACCCGAAGAAGATCAGTGTATGTACCTTAGCCCCTGGAAACGTCAGGAGATACGCTCCAAGCACCCCCGCTATTGCGCCCGATGCCCCTATATTGGGCACTGTTGAATGAGGATTTATCGATATCTGCAAGCCAGAGGCCGCCATTCCACAAAGAAGATAAAACAGGATAAATCTCCTATGCCCCATTATGTCCTCTATATTATTCCCAAAGATATACAGATAGAGCATATTACCGAAAATATGCATAAATCCACCGTGAATGAACATCGATGTAAAGAGGGAGAATAGACTCTGCCCATTGACAATCTTCTCTGGGATTAACCCATAGGTATCAAAGAAATTGATCAGGGCCTTCTCATCTAAGGATAAAGACATCTCATACCCGAAGACCAGAAGATTGAGAATAATAATCCCATAGGTAACCCAGGGTACTGTTGATGTCGGATTGTCATCTTTTACTGGAAACATTTAAACTTATCAGATCAATTTTTTTTCGCGCGCCAGTTCCGCATTAAGGATGCTTGCCCCGGCAGCTCCTCTTATCGTATTATGGCTAAGACAGATAAATGTTAACAGCTTCTTTCTCTTCCTTCTGATTCTTCCGACAGAAACGCTCATTCCCGCCCCGAGGTCTCTATCAAAGAGTGGTTGAGGCCGATCCTCTTTATCCATCACGACAATGGGTCTCTCCGGTGCGGTCGGAAGTCTGAGTCTCTGAGGCTCTCCCTTAAATTCGGAAAATACCTCCTTAACCAGATCAGTACTAAAATCCCTCTTTGTCTTTACAAAAACGGCCTCCGTATGACCGTCCCTGACCATTACCCTGTTGCAGGAGGCAGATATATAAAAATCTGCGAATTCTATCCTATTCTCCTTTAATTTACCAAGTATTTTCAAACCCTCGAGTTCTGCCTTCTCCTCCTCATTCCGTATAAATGGGATTACATTATCCACGATCGCCATGGAGGGAACCCCCGCGTAACCCGCTCCGGAGAGGGCCTGCATCGTTGCAACATTGACCCACGAGATCCCGAGCTCATCCAGGATTGGCTTTAAGGGTATTACCAAACCAATGGAGGTACAGTTTGGATTCGTAACTATAAACCCATTCCACCCTCTGTTTTCTTTTTGAATTTTAATCAGTTCGAGATGATCGGGATTTACCTCGGGAATAACCAGGGGCACATCATCCTCCATTCTATAGGTGGCGGTATTCGAGAAAACGGGTATGTACTCGGCAAAGCTGCCCTCCACCCTCTTTGCTATATCGGATGGTATTGCCGAGAATATAAGATCCAAGTTACACCTATCAATAACCTTAGTATCTATCCTCTCAATGACCATCTCCGATACATCGGAGGGAATCCTGCTGGTTAGATACCAGCTCGCTGCATCGGAGTATTTTTTACCTGCACTTCTCTCGGATGCAAATAAAGCCTCTATTTCAAACCAGGGGTGGCCCTTTAACTGCTCTATAAATCTCTGCCCGACCATCCCCGTGGCCCCCAATATACCTACCTTCAGTTTCATCCTAAGGTATAATAACTTATGCAGAAACTCATAAAAACCTCTTTACCCTCCTCTTGAGAAAAGCAGCCAGAACCCTCAGTTTCTTCACGTCGGCAACTATCTCGACGTTTCCCTTCAATATCGATTCAATTGGATCATTATCAACGACTATTGAAACACTACCCAGTTCATCCAGAGAGTGGGCGTCACTCCCTCCCACCTTAGGCAGTTTTATATTCTTCGCGATTTTTCTCATATCCCTTGTAGTTAAAATTGTGCGGCCATTAATCACCTCTATGGCATCAAAATCTATCTTATAAATAAGATCACCGACACCGGACCTGAATCTATCATATGGATGAGCAGCGATTGCAATACCCCCTAACTCATGTATTCTCTCCACCACCTCCTCTGCTGGAATTGCCCGCTCTATCAACTCAGTGATACCCAACCCCAGGATGTGCCCCTCCTTCGAAGAAACCTCTATTCCAGGAATCACAGTAAAATCCTCTGAATTATATCTCAGGGCCTTAATAGCACCGTCAATTACATTGTGATCGGTGATGGCAATACCATCCAGACCAATCTTCTTTGCATACCTGACCATCTCCCCGGGGGTGTTGGCACCGTCGGAATAACTGGAGTGTGTGTGGATATCGATTTTCATTTTCTTGTTCTATGCGACTAAGTGGTTGAAGGAGCGCATGTCGCACCCGCTATTGAATTCGCGAAGCGAATTCCTTTCTTTTGATCAAGATTTTCTTTTTGAAAGAAAAGCTTGAAACGGACCCGCCGGGATTCGAACCCGGGTCAGGGGATCCGAAGTCCCCCAGGATATCCCAACTACCCCACGGGCCCCAAAGCAATGACATTATGAGCTTAATCTTATTAATTTTATTTGTTATGTGTGACTAAGCGAAGCGCATGTCACACCTTAGTCGTCCGTTCGAATCAAAGATTCGAAGGACCCAAAACTGCTTTGCAGTTTTGCGGTCGGCTAACTCCGACCAGCCTTTAATAAAGGCTGGCGAAAGGTGGGGCATTCACTCCGTTCAGCCCCACTGAATACTAATGGGATCATATTAAGTGCGCTTGAGCCCGAAGGGCGAAACGCACCTTAGTCGTCGGCTAACTCCGACCCATGGCTACCCCACGGGCCCCTTAGTTATAATAGGGACATAGAGAATTAAATGTCTGTGCATAGATAGAAATTGGTCTATTTAAATACCTCTCCGGTCTCCCTGAACCATAGAAGCAGATCCAACTCATCCATTGGAATTTTAACCCTCTCTGAGAATCTCCTCAGGTTTTTCTCGATCTCCAGGTATCTTTTTCTACTCAGGCTCTTCGGCATATCCTCTATAACCCCAAGCCTAACCAAATTCCTGAGTATATGTCTATCCAAGATGGCCAGATCCTCTCCGAGACCAATATTCCTGAGGAAATGGCTCGCCTCCTTTAGACCCAAACCCTTCACATTTTTAACCAATAAATCCCTAAGCTCGAAGGCATTTTCAGATTCATAGATCCTTGATTTTATGCCCTTTTGATCAAAGAGCCTTCTAGCGAGGATAATATAATTGGCTTTTGTGCGATGGAACCTGACACCCGATTTCTTCAAACAGCTCATGAGTTCCGACTTACTGCAGGTCCAGAGCCCTCCAGAATTCATCAAGGGATAGATTGCATCAAACCACGCCGATTTTGCCCTCGACTGTGGGGTGCAGATACAGAAACACAACTCGGCAAAGATTCTTTCATCTGACCCTCTGCCCGTCTCTCTGAATTCTCTAAGCCGTTCCCTAATGACCCCCTTCTTGAGCTCATACAATGCCTTCAATTCACTAATCTCTTTATCCACTCTACCAGGGCCTTCTCTTGAGTTTCCAGAACCATGCAATGAAATTGGTAAATAGATGGATTACGGGGGTTATTACAATAATAACAAAAAACCTGTCGTAGTCAATAGTTCGCATTAAAATCCAGGCAAAAAAGAAGGCGCCGAATACGAAATCAAGCTGATCCAAGAGCGGGGCGGGATCCCCTTCTCTAAGCCCGGCCCTCCTCTTTACAAAGCTTGCGGCCATGTCCCCTACCAATGCCCCTGTACTCAGCATAAAAGCAAGCTCGATGGACATCTGTGGCAATGGAACCCGAAAAAATTCGGCTACATCTCGCTGAATTAATACCTGAATTAACCCTATGAGGGTCCCCATAAAGATCCCGGAGAATAGACCCCTCCAGGTCTTCCCGTCCCCGAGTATTCTGACCCCGAGCCATTTCCTCCCCCCATCGATGGGCCTTCCAAATCTCTCCAGCTCCCTGATCTTAGAAACATTTACTGGTACAGAATTTGCGACATATGCTGGCAGGATAAACCACAAGGCCTGTAGAAGTCTTATCTCAATACTCATGTTATTTAATGTAATTCAAATTTAATATAATTCTGTAATATATGTATCAAGGTAAAGATGAAATCACTTCTCATAGTCTGCGATGGGATGGGGGATCGTTTAACTGACGGTAAAACGCCCTTAGAGGCGGCGAAAACGCCAAATATGGATAAATTCGCCAAAAATGGGATCACGGGGATAATGGATACCGTACGTGCCGGAATACGTCCTGGGAGT
>Ga0116200_10001033_pt1 | contig 10408 bp, 8 predicted proteins | sample Mar14436cmmetaG_FD_94478 | JGI IMG/M metagenome (GOLD analysis project Ga0116200, IMG submission 94478) | Marine hydrothermal vent microbial communities from Guaymas Basin, Gulf of California to study Microbial Dark Matter (Phase II) - Marker... ... | reverse complement strand
TCCGTAGCGGTTGAGAAGGAGGAGAAGACTCGCGAGACCCTCCTCACACTCCCAGTCAGCAGGAGGAACATCCTCCTGGCGAAGCTCTCTGGGTCGGCAGTCGTCGCAGCCCTGGGCAGCATGGGAGTGCTCGCTGGTCTCGTGTACTACATGAAGATGGTGACGGCCGGTCCGGGAGAGCAGATCCCCCAGATAAGCCTCCTCGGAGCCAAGGATGTGGTGCTGCTCGCCGTAGCCCTGCTAGTCGCGAACATGCTCGCCCTGACGATGGCCACCGTGCTGTCAGTGTTCACCGAGGACGTCAGGTCGGCGCAGGCTCTGGTGGGGAACCTGTTCATCTTGGTCTTCCTGCCGGCCTTCTTGGTGATGTTCGCAGACATCTCCTCGCTCCCCAGTGCGGCGGCCCTGGCCCTGCAGGCGATACCCTTCTCCCACATAGCTCTCGCAACTCAGGCCGTCGCGTGGAGGGACTACGGCTCCTACGCCGTCAGCGTCGCCTACATGGTCGCCTGGTCTGCCGGAGTGGCCGCGCTCGCCGACAGGATATTCTCCTCAGAGAAAGTTCTGACGGCCAGGCTCAGATTTGGCAGGAGGCGGGCAATAGAGTAGCTCTCCCTCCTCCCACTTTTTGGACTCTAGGCGATCTTGGCCCGCTTCACTCTCTGAACCAGGATGACGTCACCCTCGGACAGCGCCTGGTCGGGCTTGAGGGCTTCCCAGACCCCTCCTCTCAGCCTCGCGAGGGCGGAGAAGCCGAGGGCCTCCAGATCTCTGGGGGTCCTACCCGCCAGGTCTCCCGCTATCCTGACCGGAGAGGGTATGGGCGCGGTTCCCACCACCTCCAGGTCTGAGGCCATGGTGAACAGGTCGGAGGAGATCTCGCTCGTGCTCAGGGTCACGCTGGCCACCCCGCTAGCCTCGAGCAGGTCGGCTATCTCCCTCCTGAACACCCTGACGATGATCCTAGCCCTGGGGTTCAGCTTCCTGACCCTCTCCGCTATGGTGGCGTTCGTGAGGTCGTCGTCCACCGTCAGGATCACTGTGGAGGCCCTGTCCACGCCGGCCCGGAGGAGGGCCGACTTGGTCGTCGCGTCTCCGAACACAACCCTCGCTCCCTCGCGCCTCACGTCTTCTACGGCCTCGTTTGACTCTCTGTCAGCTGGCAGGACGAGAGCGACAACCTCCCTCCCGCACGCCAGCAGGTCCCTCACGATCCTCTGGCCTAAGTGGCCGAGCCCAACGACCACGACGTGTCCCTCCATGGCCCTCACTCTGAGGACGGTCCTCTCCTCTCGGTCGAGCCCCACGACCTCGACGAACCCCAGGAGGGGGGCCAGCTTGAGGGAGAAGAACGAGGCCCAGATTATCCACTCGTGAAGACCCTCAGGAGCTTTGATCTCTTGAGCGAGCTCAAAGATGTCATGGAGGTTCTTCCCTCCAAGGTACGCAGATAACAAGGCCAGCGCGGCCATGAGACCGACGAACGTCAGCGTCCTCCTGAGAGCGGATGAGTAGACTAGAATAAGCTTAGCCATAAATCGAAGGCGTCCGAGAGGCACTCGGAAAACCACCACGTAGGTTCTCTCGCGAGTGCTTTATTGTATTTCTGCCGCGAGCTTTTGGTGGGTAGATCCTTTCAGCATCAAGGCAGATGCGTCGAACGTGGAACTCCATCATGAATCGGGTTTCGAGCAGTCGCCCCGGCCGTCCTGCCCCCTCCCCGAGTTCTTTCAGCCGGAGGTCGCGACCTCGACGACGCGAATGGCTGGCTCTCCGGGCCGCTTCTGGGGCGAGGCCACTATCGCGACTACCCCGAACTCGCCGTAGAGCACGTCGTCTGCGTAGGCCGTGGGCGATGCCAGGAACGCTCCCGTGCGCTCATCGTAGTAGGCAGCTGGAGGTCCGGCCCGCAGGCCCGGCGTGACGTAGATCAGATCCTCGGACCACCCCTTGATGCAGGAGTCTACCGTCTCGCCGAGCAGCTTGAGGGGAGGCGAGAGCGCCTCCCTAGAGAGGCTCCAAGATACCGGCCCTTGCGGCAGAGCCTCGGCCATCACTTCGGTTAGGCGGCGCCGGTCTGGAACCTTGGTCGGATCAATCCAGAGGAGGAGCTTCCCCAACCTCCTGCCGGAAGGGTCTGTTGCTACGCCGGAAGAGGGGTCTAGGAGCAGGACCGCCTCTCCGCAGATCGAGAAGTTCCCCTTGAGGGTGACCAAGCCGGGCTCCGCGAGGACCGAGAGTAGCTCGCTCTCTTCAATCCTCGGAATTGAAACGAAAGACAGGTTCCTCGCGGTCCGCGGGTCTATTCCCAGGTATTGCAGGCTGCTGCCCACGGCGCAGAATCGCACTCTGACCTTCGCAAGCTCGCCCTCCCACTCAAGGACCTCGAAGCCGTAGGTCCCCCGCGAGATGTTACTCATTAGCCCGCCATCTGCCAGCAGGAGGTAGACTTCCTCTCCCTCGAACTGCACCGTCAGCGAACTCACGGGGAGACTCTTCTGCCCGGTCGGAGTCCTCAGCAGCGTTATGGCTGCTGCCACGAGCAGGGTGGCCGAGAGCAGTATCGCCGCGACTCTCAGCGGCGAACACATAATAAAAAGTAGGAATAGGCTCCGAGAGCTGAACGGGCAGTCACGTAGAGAACACGAAGAGGGAAAAGAGTGTGGGGCTTGGGGAGGTCAGCCCTCTCTCGCCCACCTCGGGAAGAGGGCCACGGCCAATGCCGTGAAGATGATGGCCATCACGCCCAGGTACAGCGCCGGTCCAGCCACCTGGGAGAGGGTGAACCCCCTTAGGAGAACCCCGTCGAGGGCCTCGACGGCTTTCGTGAAGGGTAGAACCTCTGCGAAGGCTCTGAGCGGCCCGGGCAGGAACTGCACGGGGAAGTACATGCCGGAGAAGAACTGAAGGAGCACTCCCACAGTAACCGTGGCTTCGGTGGCTGCCTTCGGATCTGGAGAAGCCTCCGCCACCAGCAGGCCGAGGCTCGCGCTGGCCAGGTCTCCCGCGAGAATGAGAGGTATCAGCGACAGGCTCCAGTTGACCTCTGGCCTCAGGATCGCCACAGTCGCGACTACTAGAATGATCTGGGATAGCGTCAGCGTCAGCAGCTCTCCGGCGACCTTGCCTGCTAAGATCTCCCAGACGGACGCCGGGGACATCCTTATCCTCTTCAGACCTCCGAGCATCTTCTCGTACGCCAGAACTGCGGCGGCGCCAACCATGCCCGAGAATATGAAGGAGTACGCGAACATGACGCTGACCCAGTGCCCCTTGTTCTCCCAGTAGGCTGCCGTCTCCGCGGTCACCTCCGGCCTCGACAGAAGGGCCACGGTTATGTTGATCGGCTTGGCGAAGCTGAGCATCCACCTCTCTATCATCTCCCTGCTGACTTGGTAGCCTCCCCAGCTCACGTTCGGCGGGAGGTAGGCGGACACGTACTCCAGCATCCTCTTTCTGTACTCCTCGTTAAACCTCTCCACGAAGCCCGTCATGAAGGATGTGAGGACCTGCTGAACCTGGGGGTCCCCCTCTCTCACGTAGAACATCACGGAAGCCGTGAAGCCCTGGGATAAGTTGGCTGTGAACCCTCTGGGGATTACCAGCAGGCCCACCAGATCCTCCTCTCCCAGCCTGACCGCTTCCCTGGCCTCCTCAAGGTTCTCGAAGCGGTGCACCGCCACGATGCCCGTGGAGTTCAGCGCCTTAACCAGAATGCTCGCCATCTCTCCCCCGTCCTGGTCCACCACAGCTATGTCGTAGACCGCTGCCTCTCCGCCGCCGAAGACCGCGGAGAAGAACAGCATCATTATCAGCGGGAAGGCCAGCGTCCAGAATAGAGTGGACTTGCTCCTGAAGAACTGCAGGGCGTCCTTCTTTGCGATCCCGACCCATGGCCTCATTCTACCACCTCCACCAGCCTCTTGCCCGTCAGGTTGAGGAACACGTCCTCTAGGGTGGGCAGTCTCATCTCAACGCTCTCCGGGTGTATTCCAGCGGACTGGAGCGTGGACACGACGTCGGGCACTAGCGACTGCGGATCCTCAGTCGCTATCTCCAGGCCCTCCGGCGCCGGCTGCGGCGAGAAGGGCTTCAGGACCTCTAGGGCCCTGCCCAGTTGGCGCATCCTCACTCTCACGACGACCTTGGAGAGCCCTCCGTACTTGGCCTTGAGTTCGTCAGGAGGCCCGACCGTCACCACTCTGCCGGAATCCATGATCGCCACCCTGTCGCAGAGCTCGTCGGCCTCCTCCATGTAGTGAGTGCTGATGAGGAGCGTCCTGCCCTCGCCCCTCAGGCGCTCGATGAACCCCCAGAAGTCCCTCCTGGCGTCTGGATCGAGCCCTACAGTCGGCTCGTCGAGTATTATGACAGAGGGCGTGTGCAATAGCGAGGCCGCTAGGCTGAGCCTCCTCCTCTGTCCTCCCGACAGCTTGCCAGCCCTCCTCTTCAGCAGTTCCTCTAGCCCGAGCAGCTCGGTCAGTTCCTTGAGCTTCTCCTTGAACTCCTCTCTGCTCATGGAGAAGAGCGAGGCCACGAACTCCAGGTTCTCGTAGCCCGTGAGGTCGTCGTACAGCAAGGTCTCCTGAGGGTTGAAGCCCACGAGCCTCCTGATCTCCTCCGGCTCCTTCGCGGCGTCGTGCCCGAGCACGAGGACCTTGCCGGAGTCTGGAGTCCGCAGACCAGCTACGATCTCCATGAGAGTGGTCTTTCCCGCTCCGTTCGGTCCAAGGAGTCCGAAGACTTCGCCCTCCTCCACGCTGAGGATAACCCCATCTAGGGCGACCACATCGCCGTACCTCTTGCTGACATCCACGACCTCGACTGCCGGCATTCCGAACCGTGAGTATATGAAGCCGTAATATAAGGGGTGGTGAAACTCTGCGCCACAGAGCGCCGAGCAAGTTAATGAGTGCTTGGAACGCGAGGGCAGCTTGTGACTGAGGGGCTCAAAAACCTGAAGGAGATCGCGAAGACGCTTGAATCGGTCAGGAGGTACCTCTCCTACCAGCGGATCATGGCCTCCTCTAGGCTCTACGCCTGGTGGTCCGTGGCCTGCCTAGTGGGGGGCGCGATATCCCTCACGATAGGGGAGCTGGGGCTCTCTCCCAGAGCGGAGGGCACATCCATACTCCTGCTGTGGGTCACGATCGGAACTCTGATAACCCGAGCGTACTTCTCCGAATCCTCTAGAATAGCTGAGCTGGCTCGCACACTCCTCGAGGAGAAGACTCCAAGCGAGAGAGTTGGCCTCACGCAGGGGCTAGGCTGGGCGGTCTCCTTTGGGCTGGGATGCTCGGCGGGCTGGGTGGCCGCCCGTGCCGGATTGAGGGGTACTGGCCCTCTGGCTGTGGCCCTGTGCCTGGCCCTGGGGCTGGGAAACATCCTGACGTGGGCCTCGCTCAAGCGTTACTTCGAGAGAATCACGCCCGAGCCAGCAGTCGTTGGCGTGAGCCTACTCGCGTCGCTCCCATTAATTCTCTCCATAAAAGGAGAGGTCATCCAGTACTTGGCGCTCCTGCTGGCGATATCCCTGACATACGCGGGTGCCAGCGCGTCGCTAGCCTTTAGGGCCAGGAGGGTGCTCCTCGGTGGGAGCAAGTAAGTCAGAGGAGCTGGAGGGAGTCGTCAGAGAGTTTCTAGAGGCGATGGGTGAGGGGCCGCTCTCACACCCTTCTAGGCTGGCCATAATGCTCATACTGGTGATGAGGGGGAGGACCACATTCTCGGAGCTTCAGCAGATCCTAGGGCTCACTCCGGGCAACTTGGGCTCCCACCTCGAGAAGCTTGAGAGGGAGGGTTACGTGGAGAAGTTCAGGTGCCTCCGGGGGCTCAGGTACCTGACCTGCTACAGGTCCACGCGTCGAGGCTCTCTCGCCCTCGGGAGGGTTCTAAGGTCGGCGTCCAACCTGTGGGAGATCCTGGGCGCAGCGGAGAGCGCTGGAAGGGCTCCGCCGAAGGAGGCTGAGGGCGCAGTCAATCGCTCTTGGGGCTCTTCCACTTCTTGTAGACGCCTATGATGACCGAGGCCGCGGAGGCGGTTGCCGTGAGTAGTCCGAGCATTTCCTTGTACTTCTGAACGAACGACTCGGCCTCCTGAACCTCGTAGTCCATCTGGTAGTCTGGAGTCCAGTACTCCTCGTACCTAACGCCTAGAAGAGTCGCGGTGGTCTTGACCTCCAGGCGGGAGTAGTACCGACCGGGCGGGAGGTCTGAGGGCAGGGGTATCGAGCACTCCAGATCTACCTCCTTGCCAGGGCCGAGCGAGAACTCCTGCCCGGGCTCGAGACACTCGTAAAACTCGTCCTCGGCGAACTTCCCCGGAGGCCACCCGGTGTAGAGCCTCACATACTCGACATTGGCGGTCGCGCCGCCCTCGTTGGCCAAGTGGATCCTGAACCTGGCTTCTCCTCCCTGCCTGAAGGAGTATCCGCCCTCCGTCGAGTAGTCCACGTCGAGCTCTACTCTCCCCTTAGCAACGACGAAGTCTCTGTAGCCCTCGAGTGTGTAGGTCTCCGCGGTCCACTCTCCGCCGTAGAGGGTCTCGACATCTACCTCGAAGTAGTATGAGTAGATGCCCGGCGGGAGGTCAGGCGGAACCTCAACCTTAACCTTCCCGATCTCCTCCTTGCCACCCGGAGTGATCTTGATCTCCCGGGGCGGGACCAGCCTCGCGTACTCGCCCTCGCTCATCCACTCCATGTGAACCCTCAGCTCAGTGACCTTGAATGTGAGGTCGCACGCGTTCTCAATCGACGCCGACATAACGGCTATCGAGCCGGGAGTGTAGATGTAGACGATATCTCCGGCCGGGTCGAATGCCCAGTTGTCGAAGTCCCAGTACAGGGTAAGCTTGACCCCCTCCCCGAGCGCACGCTGGGTAGAGGAGAGGGCTGCCAGCGTAAAGAAGAGGAGAAGGAACAGGAGCATAGCCCTGTTGCGCATCTCCACTAGCAGGTTGAGAGGGAGTACAATATAAAGAGGCTCACCGAGGCAGAGTCAAATTCTGGACTTCAACGAACCTCAGCTGTGCGGCTGCTCACCCAGCGAGAGAGGCACACGTTCTCCGGCTTCTCAGGCCAGCCCTGCTGGGAGCACTCACTCGAGACGGACGAGATGTGTAGAGGGACGTATTAACCGTGGTTCTCTACGGAGCTAAGATCTTCCCTGTCCGCCTTATCAAAATGAGGATAACGGAAGGGTCAAAAGCTCAGGGCGCCCTGTCTAGCTCCTCGTTACTTGCCTTCTCCCTCCCGCCGGCTGCGGTGTAGATCAGCAGTACGGCGAGCGAGCCAGCTGCCACGATCGCGATGGCAAATATGGCGCCCGGCAGCGTGACAATTCGATCCCCTGGAACCTCCACGAGCGCGCTCGACTCAGATTCGTGGGTCTGTTCAGCTCCCAGGCCGAGTTCTCCCACGCCCAATCTGTCTAGCGTCTCGGAGGACAGGAACTCGGGCTCAGGCCCGAAGCACTTCACGAGAGGGAGTCCGGTCTCGCTGTAGGGGATCCACCTCCCCTCCCACCACACGATCCTCTCGTTCCACCCCGAGTTGCCGAGCCTGGCTCTCGCGACGATCTCGGAGATGTCCTCCTCGGTCAACCCCGCTGTGACCCCGAGGTCCAAGAGCTGCCTCAGCTCAGCTCGCAGGGCCTCCCTCACCTCGCTCTCGCTGACGTTGAACGCTGGAACTACGTCAGAGCCGACGCTCTCCTCCCACTTCTTAAAGGAGCCCTCATCCACGCTCACGTCGCTCAGGCCTATCGCGTCCAGGGCTGACCTGAGCTCCTTGAGATAATCTCCTCTCAGCTCAGGGGATCTCTCCACTCTCAGGACGAGCCTCAGGACCCCTCTCTCGTCTGCCGTGCCGCTCACCACCAGGCTAACTTCGCTCACCTCCTTCCTCATCATGAACCTCAGCCCGCCCTCGCCTCTGTCTGCGGTCACGTCCCACCCTAGCTCCTCGGCTGCCTCTGGCTTCAGCTCAGAGGGGCTCGCGCCTTCGTGGGCCAGGTCGCACTCGAAGACCGTGACTGTTTGCACCCTCTGAACGATCGGCACCTGCACCCTGACCGCCAAGTGCCTCTCTGCTCCGCCGCTGGACGGTCCGCGGATCAGGGAGTCCCTCACCATGAGCGGGTCTATGAGGTCTCCGAACTCGGGCAGCTCCAGCTCCGCCAGGAGAGCGTCAACCTCTGACTTGATTAAGGAAGCCAGTTCTTCGCTCAGCTCGCCCTCGCACGTGGCGCACGCGACCGACAGCCCCACCCTCACTTCATCTGAGTCCGCTCCCACGTAGACTCTCACGGCCGAGTCGTCAACGACCTTAGTGAAGGAGAAGCCCTCAACACCGTCTGAGAACACGTACCCGTTTACCTTCCAGCTCAGCGATCCCTTGCTCAAGGCCTCTCCCACCCTCTTAGCCAGCTCGCCAGCGTCCAAGCCTTCGCCGGTTATCGCGATGGTCGTGACGGGTCCCTCGGTTGGCTGCCCGGCGTTGGCCAGCTCGAGCCCCTGCTCTGAGATCACCACGAGCAGCCTGTCGTCGTGGCGGCTCTTGTAGACGTAGGCGCCAGAGGGCGTCTGAACGACCCCGTCCATCTGGGAGAGCTTCGGCAGGTCGTAAGATACTCCGGGCTTGTTCAGCAAGACCTCGACGGCGTACGGGTCAGCTGGACTGAAGCACGCGAGAGCAGGCGCTGCCAATGTGGAGGCTAAGATTAGGAGCGCCGCGAATACGAGCGCGAGTCCACTCTCCGCGGCTGCCGGTTTGAGTCCCTCGCTCAATTTCCCCAATCACCTCGAGTTAGCCTGAGCCGAGAGACACCTATAAATCCTCAATATTTACTGCGACAGTCTTTGAAGTTTATAGAGCCGTTGCAAGCGTGTAGAGTCTTAAAAAGAATAAACTCGGCTAGCTCGCCAGAAGGATTAGCAGCAGACCATAGCCAAGCTGATGCGCGAACCTAAGGGTCTCTCCGCGTCAGTCGGCCGAGTTGACTGCTCGCTAGGCAGCGCGGTCCGGTGGGCGGCGGCGTTATTCAGAACCCCGGCAGTCGCTCACGGCCCAGCTCCCACGTTTATATCTTTTCCAATCGGCTGAGCCCGGGCTGATCCCTATGAGGATCTCCGGAGGCTGGACTGGCCGGGTACTCAGGGTCGACCTAGAAAAGGAGAAGCACACCGCTCAGAACCTGGATCCCAAGGTCGCTGTCGAACTCCTCGGCGGCAGGGGCTTTGCGGCCAAGATCCTCTGGGACGAACTCGAGCCTGGGACCGACCCGCTGTCCCCAGAGAACAGGCTGATGTTGGCCGCCGGCCCGCTCACCGGCTTCGCGCTGCCAAGAAGCGGGAAGCTGGTCGTGGCGGCCAAGTCGCCCCTCACGGGAGGCTACGGAGACGGCAACATCGGCACCAAGGCCGCGGTCCAGCTGAGGAAGGCTGGCTACGACGTGGCGGTAGTAACCGGGAGAGCGCCGAACCCGAGCGTCCTCGTGATAGAAGACGACGAAGTGAAGCTAGAGCCAGCTGGAGACCTCTGGGGCAAGAGCGCCGAGGAGGTCCAGGACGAGCTGGCGGAGCGGTTCGAGGGAGCGGGGATACTGACCATAGGCCCCGGCGGCGAGAGGCTGGTCAAGTTCGCCGTCATAACCTCAGAGCACGGCAGAGCCGGCGGAAGACCGGGCATAGGGGCTGTGATGGGCTCCAAGAACCTGAAGGCCATCGTGATCAAGGGCACCAAGGACATACCGGCCGCGAACCCAGAGGAGCTGGCGGAACTCGGCAAGGAGGGGTACAAGGTCGTCAGGGAGGCGGATGCCTACGAGTTCTGGATGAGGCAGGGCACGATGATGACGGTCGAGTGGTGCCAGAAGCAGGGGACCCTGCCCACATACAACTTCAGGGAGGGCGTCTTCGACGGCTGGGAGGGCATCAGCGGCGCCACGATGGAGAGGGAGTTCAAGGTGGCCCAGAAGGGCTGCCCCAACTGCAACATGATCTGCGGGATGGTCAACGAGATAAAAACGGGACCCATGGCCGGAAAGAGGACCGAGCTCGACTACGAGAACTGCGCAATGCTCGGCTCGAACCTGGGGATAGACGACATGAACTGGGTCCTCACGCTGAACCTCTACGCCGACGAGCAGGGGATAGACACGATATCGCTGGGGAGCGTTCTGGCCTTCGTGACTGAGGCCTACGAACTCGGCATGGTCTCTGACGCAAAGCTGGAGGGCATAAGGCCGAAGTGGGGCGACGGAGAGTCCATGCTCAGGCTGGCCGAGATGATAGCGGAGAGGAGGGGATTCGGCGAGGCGATGGCGGAGGGCGTGGCTAAGCTCGCAGAGGGGATAGGCCCAGAGGCCCAGAAGTTCGCGATGCACGTCAAGGGCCTGGAGATCTCCG
>Ga0116200_10001032_pt1 | contig 10436 bp, 11 predicted proteins | sample Mar14436cmmetaG_FD_94478 | JGI IMG/M metagenome (GOLD analysis project Ga0116200, IMG submission 94478) | Marine hydrothermal vent microbial communities from Guaymas Basin, Gulf of California to study Microbial Dark Matter (Phase II) - Marker... ... | reverse complement strand
GTATATATACCGTATGAAGATGCTGACTATATCCTCAATAGCCTCGCCAAGGCAACGGACGTTTTCTGGGAAGAAGGATACGACGGCAAGGGGGAAACCGTTCAGTATCGCACCTAGAAAAGCTGATGCATCTTTATAGTTGAGTATCTTTCTAAGTCTAGCTATTTCCTTCTCAGAATTAAGTTTCTGCCATATCTCACGATTTTTATCTAAGGGACTTACTGGAGTAATCGAGCTCTCTACCACTTTTAACCGAGGCACAAACCATATAGGCTCACTTTTCTCCACGACGTGTATTTCAAGCTCCTGTATCTTCTTTCCTACGACTGGATCGCTATTGTAGACTGTAAACTTGACTTTTCTATCTTCCCCGGATCTTAAAATGTTGAAGGCAGAAATTATCTCTTTGAGGGAAAGATATGTTAAAGTTGGCATGAAGTTTATGCCATGCGTTAGATCTAGGTGAACCTCCTCAAGGGAGCGATAGAAGCCAACCATTCTCTTTGCAAGCTCCCAGCATATGAAATAATAGAAGTCAGACAAGTTCCCCTTGAAAACTCCATTTTTAAACCTTCCAACTCCTGGAGCCACGATAATTTCAAAGTCACAATTCTTCAACTCTTTGGTTTCGTTTCTAATGTATTCCTTAATATTATCCCTTACATCGTCGGTTAACTCAAGGTAATCGTGTCTAGAGCTCGTATTGCCGAGTGTGGTAGCAAGTGTGTCGAGAACTATTATCAAAACTTTATCTGGGCGGAGTTTGTAGGCCAACATGTCAAGGGAAGTTCTGGACTGTAGTCTGTCACCCTCGTATATATACTCTTTAGGCTCCCACCCCCGTGGAGATTTCCGTGAGGGCCCCCATGGGGAGCCCCATGGGGCAACCAATAGCTTCTCCACTCTCTGATCTGTACCATGCATTACTCAATCACCTACCAGAGCTGGATAGCTTCCCTCAAGACACCCTCCTGAAATACCCATATCCCACAGAGGTCTTCGCTCCAACACCGATCTTCTCGAGAGCCTCTATGAGCAAGGCCATGGCCTTATCCAGCAAGCTTTCATACCCTTCCTTTGCCAGAAGAGTAAACTTGAACTTTAAACCCTCAACCGCTAAAAAGAAGACTATGTTAGGATTCATCCAATCTCCTGGAAAAGCCCCGCGCTCATAATAGTCCCTGTAATGAACGTTCATGATATCTAAAACTAGGAAGTCTTTCTCCGGTCTTAATGGAACAGCATCTAGGAAGATGACTTTACCACTTGAATCCTTGTAACCAAACATGTCGATTAAATCCTTGAACTCTAACTCGAGCTTTGGAAAACCTCCCACGTTCAAGTTTAGGGATGCATCTATGTCTTCTCCTTCCTCAAGCTTCTTCTCTAATTCACTAGGCTCCACTTTCAAATGTTCTTGAAACTTCATCAGTGCCCAGCATCTGCACGCACCCTTCAACGCACTTCCCGGAATATATGGTATTGAGAAGCTTCTATGAAGTAAAATAGATGTCTCGTAGACGCTAGCTGCTCCAAGATTCACTACAAGTCTCCAGACTAATTCAAGAGTCTCCTGACGGGAACTGTATGAAAGCGAATTAGCTATGCAATCTATCCTCTTTAGAAGTTCATCGAAAGCCTCCAAATAAAAAAGCCTCGATGGTATACGGAGCGGAGCGGTTCTCCCCACAAGCCTACGTAGCTGATCTCTAAGCTCTATCTCCCCGGACTCATGAACAAACACATACTTGTCAAGTAGAAGGCCAACGTTAACCTTATCCCCACGCATAGCTGCACTAGAAATGAAGCGACGCACAATCTCACTGACTCTACTAGGGTACATCATCATGACACAACCACTCCGCTAAGAGCTTGACTCCTCCTGTAGCTCAGCTTCTGCAAATCGCTTTAACCAATCAAGCATAGCTAAAATTTCTCTAGTTGCCCGGAGCACATCTATTGACGTCGTGTTATCATCTCTTATCCAATCTAGTATATCTTTATCCTTCCTGAACACTTGTCTGAACCAACCGTCAATGTGATCATATAATGCTTTATATGCCCTACTCTTGCTAAATCTAGACCTATAGAAAGCTAACGTGTATCCTAAGCCATTTCTGTGAATCAATGCAGCGGCCCTCTCAACATAGCTACGGTACTCGTCTTTGTACTTTTTGCTCCCAACTTTTTTAACTTCTTCGATACATTTCCAAGCATAATTCGCCCTCTTTTGATGTAGAGTTTTAAGTCTGATCTGTTTTTCCATACAATTTCACCTCCGCAAACCCTTTGCCTACGGTTTCATCTCCTCCAATATTAAGGATTGTTCTCTCTTCCGCGGGTATAACTTTACGCAGCAACTCTTCAATTTCCGCAGTATCTTCCCTTTGAGGCAGCATGGTCATACTGTACATTAGCGTATCTGATGGAATGTACTCTTCATACCAAAGATTTTCGACTGTTTTAGTGCCATCATTTTTCAGCTTGACTCTGGCAACAATCTCAGTAGTCAACTCTACAAATTCAGCAAATAAGCCATCAGAAACTATGACAAGATTCTTCTTGAACAAATCTTGAAGATAAGATCTCTTCGGTATCCCTCTCTCAGCTAAGTGGTCTACTACAAGTGATAGATCTTTTGGCTCCGCATTTAGCATGATATCCTCTAGAAGGATGTTGCCATCGACAACTAGATTAGATCCTTTGTTGACTATAGCGCTCTCTTCGGAAGGTTTCAACTTATTTAAATTCCAGCCGACACTGTCATTTGCTAAGCCCAAGTCGCTCATATACCTGTCTAACACCATTGGACATGTAATCCATGTAAATACTCCTCTTAGGGATCTCACTGGAAAGGCAAGTATCCTAGCATCGCTTACGGCAATTCCTCCTACATGATCCTCTTTTCCAAAAAGAGTTTTAAGTTCATCGTCACTTAGTCTTCCAGCTAACTTGGCGTATGACCTGAGCACACCTTTCAGGGAAGATCCCTGTATTATTGGAAAGTTTGTGTGTCGCTCTCTCTGTATTGGCTGGTCTACTAGGCCGCTTAGTGACACGCCACTTCCGGGGTGTAGGGGGGTTAGGGCATAGATATACATTATAAGAGTTTTCCCATACATTTTACCACCTCCCGATAAATATGCATCTTAGGTCAAGTTGAGCGGTATCAAGCCCACGGCTGGAGGTGATCTCGGGATATGTTATGGGTAGACTTAAATCATCCTTTACCCTACCACTTTCACTTTCAATCTCATAGAAGAAGACTGCACCTGGATTCACCCATCTTCTCAAGGGCTTCTCCACATTTCTTGCAACGTCATAGCCTCCGATGAGCAATGGCTTTCCAGGGAGGGCAGCTTTTAGTTTAAGCTTTAAGTTTCCATCTCCTAGAAGTCTTTCAATTAGATCTGTAGGGGGGATGCATTCTTTACAGTAGGCTGGAGATGCGAAGTATATCTTCAACTTCCCGTCGCTGTTGACTTCACTTATTAGATTGTCCATGTTAAAGCTAAGATCACGGTAATCCGTCTTACAGTAGGCTCCTCTCCCCTCTCCTCCAAGCCTGATCAGAAATTCTTTTCCAATATAGTCTCTCAATTTTTGAATTGCCTCATCTGATAGCTGACACCATACTGTAAAGCTCCATCCCTTGTGAAGCCTCATGAACTCAGCTGTATAGAGAAGTCCTTCCTCCACAGTTTTGGACTTTCTCTTCAGCTTTATCCCTGTCCTATGTTCAATGCAAAATATGCTATTATCCTGAACTATGTCATCGGCTTCAATGGTCTTGCCACATAGATACTCCTTAAGCTTATCCGAGCTTATAAATCCTGTCGTAGCTTCAACAGACATACTATCATCTGAAAGGCACAGATTTAAATCCTCGTGATTCCACTTAATGAGGGGAAAAGCTTCCCTAGGCACGACCTTAGTCACATCTCCATCTCTACCTTTAACCTTGACAATGTCACTTGGAAGGGGGAAATATTCCATGCCATTTCTGCTGAAGAAGCACCCTATCACTCTTATCTCTGGTGAGGTGCCGTAAAGTGGATGACCTATTACCTTCAAAATGGCTTCTAAATAGTCATGCTCTTTAACGAGTTTATTCAAATGATCCTTGAATTCTTCCTCGCTCTGTCCCCTCTTCCTCTGGAAACTCTCTATTGGAACGCCTTCCTTCTCGCAGTAAGCGGACAACAGTTTAGCTTTGATTGCTCCCTCAAAGGTCGTGGGGGAGAGGGGGCCAAGTTTAGCTATGTGAGCTTCTCCAGCAGTAAACGGTCTCTCACTCCTGAACAAGACCACATCTATAGGATTAATCTCGATTTTGATCAGCTTCAACTCTAGTCACCCCTATAAGCATCATACAGGATTTTCAGCATGACACCTAAATCCGATACTTTAAACACTTCACTCTCGTGATACTCGCTTATAAGCTCCCTAAGGACATTAGATAGTTCATTGACATCATTATCGGTCGCAGCACTCGTCCTCCTTCTGCTTAAAATCCTGCATGACTCAGCTACAATCATTTCAATAGGTGAATCGGATAAGATCCCGCAGAGGGAGAGGAAATCATGAATGAATCCATGCGATATTTTACCCTCATCAGTTACAGCTCTAGCTAACCTCATTAGACCATTAACGTAATTCCACCTACCCCCGGACACGAGAATCTCGCCGGAGCGTTTTATAAACGTTGCACAAAATGCATTCCTTCCATACTTGTCCTTTGCCCTCTTAAGCGCTTTCCTAGCCCTCTCAAGAGCATCATATAGCGGCCACTTATAATGTGCAAACACTATTCCGGCACTCATTGTGGCTTTATTTCCCAACCCCATGTATATTCTGCCATCTCGCTCGTAGAAATCCTCTCTAAATGCCCTCTGTATCTCATATGCAGCCTCTAAAACCTTGTCAACGGGGAAAAGAGCTAAAACGTCGTCTCCTCCACTATACACTAGCATGCCCTCATACCTTTCAACAATTTCCGGCACCCTGTTCAGCGAAAAATCCTTCATCGCCCTACTTATGGCAATGTGATGTGAAGGTGTGAGCACTCTACTCCGATTGAGGAGATTTCTAATGGGGGCATTTACTCGTTCAATCTCCTCTACAAACGCTGGATGCAGGAAGTTTCTAAATGGAGGAAGCTTCTCTCCAGATAGTAGCCTCCCAATTTCATCACCATCCATCGCTAGAATAGCATAGTACTTTCTCGGGGAGATCTTATTCCACTTTTGCTCAAGTTCATTTCTCACGCTCTCTATACAACCTAGATCCTTAAGTTTCCTGATACTTGACTTCCTCTTTTCTTCCGAGTCCCACTCATGCTTGTACACCAGCTCAATGTCAACTAGTTTCAGAGTACCTTTGGTAACATCATCGAGCATTTGAAGAAAGTCTCTTGCAGCGATCTCAACAACTGATTCAAACTCTGAAGGATGGGCATTAAACAGTTTCTCGAATACCTCTCTGTACAGTCTTTTAACTAGGCACACTGCACACAAACGCTCTTTCTCCTTTAGGAAATGCTTTTCACTAATTGATTTGGAGATACTTTCCCATCTACCATTTCTCCAAACTCTGTACTCGTCTCCATCCCTCCATACTAGGGCATTTCTCCTACCGCACATTAAACACTTCCTAGCATTCCTCAGTGGACGCTCTTCCCATGTGCTCCACAGCCTAGATTTCTGAGCAAGAATGGCTGACAGAATCTGATAGGATAGATGATAGAAGTTACCTTCATTTACCGAGGTTGTATGTTGAAGCCATATTTCCATGGTTTCTCTTAAATCTCTGGGAAGGTCGCCCTTAATATTGTTAAAGTCACTATGATTCTTAGGTAGCTGATAATATGCACACACAACCTCTATGGCTGAACCAATCTGACTATCCCAAACATTCTCGTCCACTTCTATTCCATATTTCCCTCTTAAAATTTCTCGGGTTTTCTCAGCTATACACTTCCACTTCTCCTTTATGGCTTTAACAATTTTATCACATATGCGGTCACAGTCAGATGATGGAACAAAGCATAGGAACACGTTTGGAATACTGGCAATCCTAAGTCTATCCCGTACAGCTTCCCCATTTAAGATTCCTAACTGCTCACCATCATCCAACAGACTAAACCCACCAAAATCCTCTACATCAAGCATTGGATTTCCTCTGATCTGGGGAAATATAACATTGCTAGGTCCGAGCTCATCTACTACCACTTTTATCCCAGCAAAACAGAGCACGGAAAATATGTGGCTTGCAGCCCAAAGGTCGGAAAGCTTTCTCGAACGGGATATAAATTCTTGTACACCAACTATCTTCACCGCTAAGAGAGCCAAATTCCCTGAAAGACCACATATAGCAGATGCAACATCTAAGTGATCCCAAGTTCCATGATCAGGAACTCTGGTGTCAGCTGACAGGAAATATGCCTGCCAGTACAGCTCAGGGAGAAACCTCCACAAAATAAAGAATTTGTGCTTCCAAGCGTTTAGTCCAGTTAAGTTTAAGTATCTTAGAAAGTTCCTACTAAATTGAAAACCATATTTTCCAATGGCAACACGATAGCCAAAATCCTCGATGCATTTCACAATATCCCGAAAGTGGAGCCTCTCGCCAGATAGTGTATGGATGAAAATAGGCTTCCACTGATCGGAGAAATAAATGTGAAAATTCCTTAATTTACCGGGGAGATCAATTCTCTGCATGGCAGAGGCTATATGATCGGAGTCGACAACGCACCTTTTAAGGCATAACGATCTATCGATGCCAAGTTGGTTCAGTAAAGCATCTCTTCTTTCTTCATGACTTACACGCCCCAGTACAAGTGCCTTATCTGGCGGATCATGTAAGAAGGAGGCTATCTTCAACTCCCACTTACTACAACTCATGTCTTAACCTCCGGGATATTAACTGACAAATATTTGAGATTACGAGACGCGAAATAGTTGTCGAGTTCTCTCAAAAGAACATTTCTCCCATTTCTGACGTATCTTCCACAGATGCGCCCCACATTAGGGGGTATAGAGGAGTAAAATTTGACTATCCTAGTAAAGTAGCAGTTGTTTGCCCTCACAACTCCTATAAGTAGAGGAGATGCGAATCTTCTAACCCTAGTCTGAACACCTGCTATTGGAAGACCAAGCAAGCTCCTGCATCTTCTAACATATCTTCTCCTAAAACTTGAAAAATTGTTGGAAATGTCGCTTAAAGCCTGTGACCATTTGCTATATTTTTTATCTACTATCTCTATACTCGAGCATCCACTAGATAAGACGGGAAAGTTTGGACAATCTTTAGGAGAAATTTTGAATCCATAATTGGAAGCCAAGTTTTTGAATGTATCAAATATTTTTCCAAGATTCTCTTCAATGAAGTTTTTAATAATTGGTGGCGAATCCATGTTTATCCTGAACTTTAGGGGAGCGATTTCCTGCGCATTCAGCACTCTTATGCATCCAGCCCCTCTCCTAGATCTAGCACCCACCCCTCCAAGAAAGCATAAGAGCCAAAAACATGAAATTGCAACCTCAAGATATTTTTTGTCCGTGGAACGCATTACTACTTCAAATACACTTCCTGGAGGGTAGCACTCCAATCTTCTACCTCTTCTGCTCAGCAGAAACATTGAGAACCATAGGTATCTCAACTCAGGCGATAGACCACGTAGGATGTCTCCTATTGGAGAGGGATTTGGGGTTTTCTCACAAACTATCTGAATTTTTGACTTCTGGCCACCTCCTCTCGACACGTAACCAAATACTTCCCCTTCAAGTTTTCGCATGTCGTCTAGGGAAAACATACCTCCGGCAATCGCCCTGAACCACCATCTTAGTAGTCCTTTTATGCTTGGCGGTCTTAGTCCCTCGTTTTCAATGTTTCTTTGATCGGCTCCAGCTATGAAAATTGGGGTAACAGCTTCAACTTTAAATCTAACCTCTTCCATAACCCCCACTATATAGTTTATAATCTCACAATTTAAATGTATTCTCAACTCATACGAATATTATGGAAAAACTATCTAGATATAGTTATTGGTAGTATATGGTGCAATCTTGCGTTAAAGATAAAATAAATCTCTGGTGGTAGGCTGGAGGTATGCTTACAGCCATATAAAATTTTCTGATTTTAGTGGATGTTGCAGAAAATGCATGAATTTATTCTGGTGCGTTGGTTTCCGTGGAGGCTGACTGCCCTATAATATAGTGCCTGGCTAATTTTGACAGTGTAAGCCATGTTATCAGTGCTGCGACGCCGTCGATGCCAATTATTGCAACTTGATCTAGGGTGATCGCTCCAAGATCCTCAGTTGAGAGAATGGATGTAAGCTAGGAGACTGCCCATAATGCCGCTGTGGAGAACGTTACAGCTCTAGTTAAGCTCATTCCCGTTAGACGTACAAGAAGGTAAATTACAGTACCCAGAACAATTCCCCAAACACTATCAACAAGCATGAACGCTAACAGGTTATAGACTGTAAACGGCACATTACCCGGCAAGAGAATGCCAAGGAGAGGAAACAGGAAAAACGTGTATCCAAGATTCACTGACAGCACCGAGGAGAGCACCAACCTCCTAAACACTATAACTCACCTCCACAATCAAATCATCAATACTGTAAACCAAAGGATTATTGGAGTTATGGGCGATCCAGTGTACTCGTACCCCGTGTAAAATATTACAACCAGGAGTATAGCATATAGAGCTACTAAGATGTTCTTCGTAAACGCATGCAAAACCGCCCATCCAAGTATGAGGAACACCGTTCCAGCTGTCATAGGGGCTTAGAAAATTTCCAAGCCTTTTTAGCCAGTATATACATGTAGTTCATCACCACTATTTCTGAAAGGTAGTAGGCTATCTTAAGAGGAAAACCCCATAGCGCATTGCATTCAGCATAGTAGCTGTAGCCTAACAGCTGAGGCTTATACACTCCGCTAGTAGAAACAGTTAAACAGTAGTCAAGTAACGCTGTAAAAGCAACCACATTATCAACGTCAATGAATGCTTCTTAGCTGGCAAAGGCTTACAAACGGCATTAGCGAGATTCACGCTAACTTCTTTAGCCATATAGACGAGGAACAAAAACCTAACTATGACAATAACGGCATCCGCTATACTTCCACTAGGAACCTCACCTACACCACTAATGTAAGCCAAGTAGGCTAAGCCAATACCTGCAAACTCAGCTAAGATGAAACCAAGCCCCCACGTAAGCAATGCAGCCCTCCCATACATTCATACCCCTCCAGAACCATTATTCAACCTTTCAATTCCCTCTTTTGGGCTTGTGGAGGATGTTATGGAGGTCATGCCCACGCCTGAGGCTTCCAATTCCCTCTTTTGGGCTTGTCCACATCGTTGAGGCAGCGATAAGATTTGAACCCACTTTCAATTCCCTCTTTTGGGCTTGTTTTTACTCGAAGAGGAGCACAAAGAGAAAAAACAACTTTCAATTCCCTCTTTTGGGCTTGCACCATTTGAAAAGGCTGGAATACAACCACAGCTTACACCTTTCAATTCCCTCTTTTGGGCTTGCTCAACGGAACGTCGACGACCACGATGTAATCCCTACTTTCAATTCCCTCTTTTGGGCTTGTTTTTCTACCGTTTACAATGCCGTAAAAGATATTTCTTTCAATTCCCTCTTTTGGGCTTGAGTGTTATACCATACTCCATAGTAGGCATCATCAGAGTATTCTTTCAATTCCCTCTTTTGGGCTTGAAGAGCATGGACACCGTGGTGGCATACCTGGGCGGCAACTTTCAATTCCCTCTTTTGGGCTTGACCTGTTCGTTAAGCTCTGCCCTAAATGCACATTCAACTTTCAATTCCCTCTTTTGGGCTTGGTCAATCCAAATCCTCAGCTTCCTCCGCCACGAGTACTCTTTCAATTCCCTCTTTTGGGCTTGGTACCTGGCCAACCCAATCCCAATAGCTTTCCTCTACTGCTTTCAATTCCCTCTTTTGGGCTTGTGAGGCCCAATGACGTGCTTTATATCCGTGTTCTGAACTTTCAATTCCCTCTTTTGGGCTTGCAGCATTTTCACTGGGCACATTAACCAGGTGCCTACCTTCTTTCAATTCCCTCTTTTGGGCTTGATTTAAATGGTGTAGGCCATGACGTGGCGTCCACCCTCTTTCAATTCCCTCTTTTGGGCTTGACAATCCCTCCCAAACCCCCATGCACAGCGGTATTTACACTTTCAATTCCCTCTTTTGGGCTTGCGGGTACGGCATATGCGGCGAGAGCGAGAAAACGTTCAACTTTCAATTCCCTCTTTTGGGCTTGCCCCCAACATGAGTATATTGCCCGCTAATCTTAGCAAGCTTTCAATTCCCTCTATTGGGCTTGAATAGCAAAAGCAATTATTCTAGATTACAAAAAGCGTACTTTCAATTCCCTCTTTTGGGCTTGGCTGTG
>Ga0116200_10001030_pt1 | contig 10443 bp, 11 predicted proteins | sample Mar14436cmmetaG_FD_94478 | JGI IMG/M metagenome (GOLD analysis project Ga0116200, IMG submission 94478) | Marine hydrothermal vent microbial communities from Guaymas Basin, Gulf of California to study Microbial Dark Matter (Phase II) - Marker... ... | reverse complement strand
CTTTTCCTCCTTGTGATTCATATTTTTTATCAGGTCTACAAAGGACAAGGATTTTAGATTCATGAGAATTTATGACTGCATGTCTTTGATTTTTTAATTCGGTTTTGAATTTTACAATCCCTCTTCCATCTTTCTTTGGAATCAGATCCACAACTTCAACCTCTATATGAACTGTATCTCCAATCTTCAGAGGGGATATAAATCTGAGTCTATCAATTCCATAAAATGCAATAAAATTCTTAGGAAGAACCGCTTTGTTTCCCATTCTAAATGCAAGACCTGAACCGATTACCAGGCCTAAAAGACCGTGAGCAATCCTCTGTCCAAATACCGTTTTCTTTGCATATTCAGCATCAGTATGTATTGGATGCCAGTCACCAGAGATCGCAGAAAACATAACAATATCTGTTTCTGTGACGGTTCGTGCAGGAGATATGAATCTCTCCCCTACCCTGTAGTCTTCAAAAAACTCCTTTTCCATATCTTTAATCCTCTATCTTATTACCCTAAAATACTTTATATCCTTAAAGCTTCCGACCCTCTCCTCATTAAAGACAGCCTCTACCTCTGCTCCAATCCTTAGATCCTTTAGATCTGTCTCCTTTAAAAAATGCAAAAATTCACTATCAGCTCCATGGAGTTTTATTCTTCCATAGCCGTATGGGACAGGCCTTTGGGTTCCAGTCTCTGGATCAATAAAGGAAAAATAGACCACGGTATATGCATTTAAGATTCCTCTACTTCCAACTTCCACAAATTCCTCCATGCTGACAAAACATCTTCCACATACCCTCCTTGGAGGGACATATACCCTTCCACACTTAGGACACCTGATTCCCACTATCCGTTTATTGTCCCTTAACTCTCTTAGGAGTCTGATCCCATATCTACCAATTGAGTAATTATAGGGTTGCTCCCTATCCCATGTAATAAAAAGCAATGGATATCTACTTTCTGCCACTTTGAAACATACCTCCTTTAATCAGGTCTTTTACTGCTTATAAGCACAACATCTGACCAGTGGCATCCTCCAAATCCTGTAGCTAAGGCTGTCTTTGCATCAGGTATCTGATGCTCCCCTGCCTTTCCGCTTACCTGCATCGCCGCCTCTGCAACCCGAATAAGTCCTGTAGCACCTATAGGATTTGTAGAGATCACTCCACCAGATGGATTTATGGGAAGCTCACCATCCATCTCAGTCACACCATCGTTTACAAGCCTTACTGCCTCACCTTCCTTGCAGACTCCAAGAGCATCGATCCAGACCAGTCCTGCAAAGGAAGAGGGGGTATACATCTCAACTACATCAATTTCATGAAAGGGATCTCTGATTCCGGCCTTTTTATAGACTTCCATACAGGCCTCATACAGGGTGGGCATCGGGCCTGATCTATCCACATCTGTAAAATAGGTATAATTATGCCTTGTAGCCACCTGATGAACCCATGCGGGTCTTTCAGTCAGTCGCCTTGCCTTTTCTTCTGATGCAAAGACCACTGCACATGCCCCATCTGTCCTGGGGCATATATCTAAGAACTTTATGGGATATGCAAGCATGGGTGAATTTAACACATCCTCTACTGTGATCTCCTTTCGAAGATGTGCATAGGGATTCTTTAAGGCATTTTTCCTATCTCTGACAGATATAAGCGCTGCATCCCTTTCTGTAATTCCATAACGATGCATATAGCCTACAGCACCTGCTGCAAGACCTGCAATTGCACCTCCAAATGTGGGTCTTTCCCAATATGGATCAGCGCAGGTGATGATTGCAGCAGTAGTGTCAGATTCTGAATTTTTCTCCCATCCAATTGCAAGCACAATGTCAAATAGGCCAGAGGCCACATGATAAAACGCAGCTATTGCCACAGTGGTTCCAGTGGTTCCGCCTGTAGTGACCTTCATTATAGGTTTATTAAGGGCTCCATTTCCATCTATACTCCACATATCCACATAATTTATGCCCTCAAAATGATCCATATTTCCAATAACCACAGCATCAATATCTTTCCTTGTGATACCTGCATCTTCAAGCGCTCTTCCAACTGCCTCCTGAATAAGCTCTACCCCGTTTACATCTGCACGGCTACTTTTATGATATGTCTGCCCTGTGCCAACAATAGCAACTCTTTGTGCCATAATTTCAGTCTCCTTTAAGCACTATTCACCTTCAAGTATCCAGACACAGTGTGCCTGGCCACATGCACCATTTATACCGTGTGCAAGCCCAACCCTTGCCCTATGAACCTGCCTTGCTTCTGCCTCACCTCTCAATTGAATTGTTATCTCAGCTATCCTGGCAAGGCCTGCAACCAGGACAGGGTGAGCGGATAAGACTCCACCTGATGGATTTATGGGAAGCTCCCCATCCATCTCAGTGGCACCTGATTCAATCAATCTGCCTCCACCCCCCCTTTCGCAAAATCCTAATCCTTCAGTCCAGAGAAGCTCTTGATAGCTAAAGGCATCATATATTTCAGCCACATCAATCTCCTTAAAAGGGTCTGTTATTCCTGCCATAGTATAAGCCTTCTTCGCTGCCCTGATAAGTGATAGAGGCTCAGCAAGGTCTCTGTCTCCCAGGTTATATGCCTCAGCAAAGTGACCCACACCCCTTATCCAGACAGGTCTTTTAGGACCTTTTTTTGCTATCTCCTCTTCGGCTAAAATTATTGCACATGCCCCATCTGATATGGGGGATGCATCCAATAATTTTATAGGATCAGAAAGCATCTTAGATTTTAGAACATCCTCTATGGTTATATTCATTGCTAATTGTGCAAATGGATTGTTAAAGGCATTTTTATGGTTTTTAACAGAGACCATGGCACACTGTTCCTCTGTAATATTATACTTTTCCATATATCTCCTTGCCTGAAGCGCAGAGGAAGAGATGCTATCAAGGCCTATCATTCTTTCATAAATTGGATTAAACATGGCATTTGTAATAAAATGGTTAGACCCTTCTGAGCCTTTACAGTGTGCCACAACAAGTGTGGTTCTAAATGCACCGCTAAGTATCCTCATCAATCCATAGAGTGCACCAAATGTTCCATCCCCCTCAACAGTTGAGACATTCTTCCCATATGAGCCACATGCATCTGTAATTGCCATGCTTGAGATGGTTCTGCCGTCCCAGAAGTCATTTGAGATGGTAATCACATTGTCTATATCATCAATGCCAAGTCCTGCATCATCTAATGCCTTTACTGTGGCTTCAAAGATAAGATCAGCATAGGTATCTTCTGTTTTCATCCTTTCATATCTTGTCTGACCAACCCCTATTATTCCGATTCGTTTCATAAATCTCTCCTCACTATTTATGGATTAAGGGGTTCAAAATAGGAGATATCCAGATAGTTTCCCTCCCTTTTCTCTCTAAATACTGGTCTAAGCCTCATATTAGAGTGAATCTTTTCAGGATCAGTTCCTCCGATTATATGGACAATTCCAGTGTCTGCCCCATCAAGAAGGATAACTCCCACTGCAAAGGGTGCAGGAAGAGGATGGAGAGGTGCACTATAACGAACAATGGTAAAGGTAATAAGTGTTCCATAAGGACCCACCTCAACCCAGTCCTCAATTGGCAAGAAACAATCGGGACACGTCTTTCTTGGTGGTATATAGGTCTTGTTACAATTTCTGCATCTTGTTCCAAATATCTTTTTATTGTCTTTTATCTCCCCAAAAAATCTGCTTCCATACTCTCCAACTGACCACTTATATGGAACCTTTATTCTGCCTTGATATACCATATCCTTAATATCCATATTAAAGATCCCCTCTATATAAGATTATCTTGCCTGGAATCTTGGCCTCCTCTTTTCAAGGAAGGCTGAAATTCCCTCCCTTTTATCCTGAGTTTCACAGAGTTCCGCCCAGATCCTGTTTTCAAGATCAAGTGCCTCATCAATTGGAAGATCCAATCCCTGACTTATTGCCCTTTTTGCGGCCCTTACAGCAAGAGGCCCTCTTCTATTTATGTCTTTGGCAATCTTCTTTGCCTCATCTAATAATGATTCATATGGAACGGCCTTTAAGATAATTCCAAATGAGACCGCCTCCTTTGCAGAGATAACAGATCCTGTATAGATCAGATACCTTGCAATGCCTGGATTTATGATACGTGGAAGTCTCTGTGTCCCCCCAGCCCCTGGCATGATCCCCAGATTTACCTCAGGAAGTCCTAAGGTTGCATGCTCAGCCGCTATTCTGATATCGCAACAAAGCGATAGTTCCAAACCTGCCCCAAGACATGTCCCATTTATGGCAACCACAATTGGCTTTGGGAAATTGGCAAATTTAGAAAATAGCTCCTTTGTCCCTTTAACCCTCTCTAATCCGCCTCTATAGTCAAGATCAAGGAGAGCGGGAATATCTGCACCTGCCAAGAAGATCTTATTTCCAGAAGCAGTTAATATCAGTGTCCAGACATCCTCCCTATCCTTTAATGCATCAATATGATAAGAGAGTTCCTGCTTTAACTCTGATCCCAATGCATTTACAGGAGGGGAGTCAATTACCAATACCGCAATTCTATCTTCTACCTCTAATCTTGTATGCCTTAATTCCATATCTCTCTCCAAGACTTATAAATCTTTTCTGAGATATCCTCCTTCCCTTATCATTCGAGTTGGCTTAAATATCTCTTTATTAAAGGTGCTGCTCAATCTCTCAAGTCTTTCTACCAATTCAGAAGGGTCAAATTGTTGTGCCTCTTCCATAGGCCCTTTCTTATTTCCTGTTCCATTAACTATTGCTTTATCAATATCTTCAGCAGTTGCAGCTCCCATCTCAATGAGTTTAGTTGCTTCATTGATCTGAACCGCAAGGATATCCTTTGGATCCACCTTTTCAGTTGCCTTGTTAAGATCAATCTGTGGTCTTCCCTTTGACCAGTCATAAAAACCTCTTCCTGTCTTTTTACCAAATTGACCAGCTTCTACCTTTTTCTTCATAAGGTTAAAAGGTGCAAGATCAGGTGATATCATCCTTGCAAAATACTTTCTTACATTATAGGAGACATCCAACCCTGTAAAATCAAGCAATTCAAAGGGCCCCATAGGCCTTCCAAGTCTTCTAAAAAGGGCATCAATCTCTTCAGGCTCTGCAATACCGTGATCTACTATTGCACCTAAGAGAGCATTACCTGGAGCCTGGACCCTATTTACGATAAATCCAGGCACATCCTTTTTTACTCTGACAGGTTCCTTTCCCAGCTTGATGCAGAATTGATAGGCCGTTTCCATGGTATCTTCAACAGTATGATCCCCTTTTATCACTTCCACAAGCTTCATGAGAACCACAGGATTGAAGAAATGCATTCCCAAAACCCTATGCGGCCTCTGTGTGGCTTCAGAGATCTCTGTTATACTCAGTGTGGAGGTGTTTGTAGCAAGGATTGCTTCATCTGAACATGCCCTTTCCATATCTCTAAAGAGGCCTTTTTTAAGTTCTAAATCTTCGGGCACAGCCTCTATGATCAGATCTGAATCTCTTACAGCCTCATTTAGATCTAAGGTGGTATGAAGCAGTTCTTTGTGAATGCGATCAAAGCTTTCCTCTGTTATCTTTTTTTTGTCCAGTAATTTTGTAAGACTCTGAAAAATTTTTTCTTTAGCTCTATCAATAAATTCCTGCTTTATATCCTGAAGCATTACGCTGTAACCGGCTATTAGAGCAACCTCTGCAATGCCATGTCCCATATCGCCTGCTCCTATCACCCCTACCTTTCTTATATCTTCGACCTTCATAAGACCTCCTCCTTTATCTTGTGCTCATATTTAATGGCAGCCATAAAACGGTCTGAGGAAATATCATTATAAGTGCAATTCCAAGCATCTCCAGAAGCACAAAAGGGATAATGGATCTATAGATTTCAGCCATTGTTACTCCCATTGGTGCTGCTATCCCCTTCATGTAGAAGAGATTAAAACCAAAGGGTGGCGTTATATATCCAATTTCCATATTTATGGTAAAGAGCACCCCAAACCAGAGTGGATCAAAGCCCAATTTCTTTATAAGGGGTATAAAGACAGGTGTGCAGATCATTATTATTCCTGCTGGGTCCATAAAACATCCAAGAATAAAGAATATTATCTGCATCCCAATAATCACAACCCATCTGTTTACATGCATACCTGTGATAATATCATGGACAAACTCAGATGCCCCTATTGCAATATAGATATGTGAAAAGCATTTAGCTCCAAGCAATATCCACATGACCATTGAGGTCAGGTTTAACGTCCTGAGCAGGGCCTCTTTAAACATCTTTCTGTTAAAACGCTTTTTGATAATGGTAACCAATAATGCTCCAAAAGCGCCTATTCCAGATGCCTCTGTTGGAGTGCAGATCCCAAAATAGATAACACCAAGCACCAGAAAGATTAAAATGATAGGCAGGATCACAGATTTAAGACTCTGAAATTTTTCTTTCCACTCTGCCCGTTCCTCTCTTGGAATAGGGGGGCCAAGTTGGGGCTGAAGCAGTGTCCTTATTCCAATGTATAGGATAAATATGGCAGATAGGATGATGCCAGGGAAGACACCGCCCATAAATAGCTTTCCAACTGACTCCCCTGTAAGTGATGCATATAGGATCATAATAATGCTTGGTGGTATTAAGATGCCCAGTGTTCCACCTGCTGAAATACAGCCTACGGCTATGATCTTGTCGTAATTTCTCTTTAGCATGGAAGGCAGTGCTATAAGACCCATTGTGACAGTTGCCACCCCACTGATTCCTGCCATTGCTGCAAAGATGGCGCATATAAAGATAGTTCCCATGGCCAACCCCCCCCTCAAAGGACCAGCCCATTTATACATCATGTCATAGAGATCTTCAGCAAGACCTGATCTCTCAAGGAAATTGGCCATGAGAATAAATAGAGGAACTGCTATTAACACAAAATTTGTCCAGCTACTGAATGCGGTGGTTGCAAGAATGAATAGGGCATCTGTTCCCCACTGCCAGACAATAAACACTATGGCCACTGCTCCAAAGCAGAATGCAAGTGGTAGTCCAAGTATAAGCAACAGGAGCAGGGAGCCAAAAAGAAGTATGGTAATTAATGAAATACTCATCTCTTTGATATGGTAAATATGCCTTTAGGTTTTTCAGGCTCTATTCCACTGATAAGTGAAATTAGCTTTTTTATGAAATTTGAAACTCCCTGAAGAAGCAGAAAGAAACTGCCCAATGCAATGGATATCTTTGCAGGATAAAGCGGAAGCCCTAACAGACTCAGAGACCTTTCATTAATCATCACAGACTCAAAGGCCATCTTATAGGTCTCTTTCAGAAGCACCACCATGAATCCAAAAAAGAAGATGTATGTGATAAGATCAATGATCAGTTTTGTCTTGGAGCTAAAATACTGATACACTATCTCCACATTGACGTGGCCCTGATTAAGAAGTGTGTATCCACCTGCAAGGGCTGAATATAAGCAAAGCAGTGTCTGATTAATTTCAAGTGCCCAGATGGTAGGAGATCTAAATAGATATCGCATCATCACTTCATATGTCACGATAAGCATCATAAAGACCGCAAGATATGCGATCAGCTTACCTATCTTATCATTCAGGTAGTCAATACCTTTGATAATACTTGAAATAGACATTAAAAATCCTCTCTTTAACTATAATCTTCCCTTTTCTTTCAGATATTCTTTTAAAAGATCTATAAGCTCCTTACATCTTGGACCCTTCTTGGCAAACACATCCCAAATACTGATGGAAACAGATCTGAGCTTTTGCACATCTTTTTCTGGCAGACTGACAACCTTAACCCCCTTTTTTATGGCTTCATTAAGAAATTTATTATCTAATCTTTCAGTTTCAGAACAGACCCATGGAACCAGTTCCATTGCCACATCATTGCAGATCTTCTTCAGATTTTCAGGTAATCTGTCCCAGGCCTTTTTATTGATATAGAAATCTGTCATAATGGAACCTGTAATGGGTGGAAGGATTACATAGTTTATCACCTCTTTTAATTTATACATCTCTAAGGCATAGAATGGATATATGGTTCCTTCAACAGTTCCTCTTTGAAGCGCAATGTATTGTTCTGCTCCAGGAATTGAAACTGTTGCCCATCCCAATTTTTTGGCCAATAGAGAATAGGGGCCAAATGTTCTGATCTTTTTGCCTTTCAGATCAGATAGACCCTTTACAGGAAATTTGGTCATAAGAACATATGAGGCAAGAGGATATATAGCAAGATAATATATTCCCTTTTCAGCATATGCCTCTCTGATAAGAGATATCACTCTGCCATTCTTATACCTGTAGTAGAATTCAACGGCCTCATTATAGTTTAAAAAGCTCTGGGGAAGACCGGTTTCAATGATTCCCTCTGGTATCAGTCGTGCATGATATAGGCCTGCCGAGATTCCTCCCTGAACTATCCCCTTTTGAACCACATTGAAAAGTTCTCGAACCTTTACCAATGCACCTGGAGGATATTTCTTTATCTGTAACTGATTGTTGCTTCTTTTAGCGACCTCTTCTGCAAACCTTTTAAGCATGCCTTTATAGAGGAGGCTACCAGGAGAAAAGGCAGAGGAGATCTTCCATGTGATCTGATCCTGCGAGGCATAGACATATTTACCCTCTTCTACAGATAAAAAGGAAATCCCCAAAACAAATACTAATGTTATAATGATTACTGTAAATCTCTTCATCTTTCCTCTCCTTTCTTAAGATTGTGGATAAGATATCACCTCAATCATATCCCTCAAATCTATCTCTAAGGATCTATCCCCCCCCTTCCTGTCTATTTTGTCTTTAATCTTTCTCACTCCCTTCCCAGAATAGCGATACTGCATACACTTGCACTTGGAAGACCACCCAGATTGTGGGTCAATCCAAGACGAGGATCTTTGAGCTGCCTTTTGCCACATCTTCCAAGTAACTGGTTGTAGACCTCATAGAGCATTCTTAGACCTGATGCACCAATGGGGTGGCCAAAACACTTAAGTCCTCCGTCTGTCTGACATGGAATCTTTCCATCCAGGTCAAAAAGGCCATCCAAAATATCCTTTATAGCCTTTCCTCTTGGAGATATGCCTATGTCTTCATAGGTTGAAAGCTCGGTGATAGAAAAACAGTCGTGAAGTTCAAGGATATCTAACTCTTCACGTGGGTCTTTTATACCTGCCTCTTCATAGGCCTTTTTAGCCGCATGTGTGGTGGTCATAATATAACTTCCATCCCATTTAGTGTAAGCAGCTTCTTCACCAGAGGTTACTGAAATCTGAAGAGCCTTTACCAAGACAATATCTTTCTTTAAGGATCTGGCAATCTCTGGTGTGGTGACTATGGCAGCTGCTGCTCCATCGCTAACACCACAGCAATCATAAAGCCCAAGTGGCCATGCCACCATAGGAGCATTGAGAACATCCTCTTCAGTGATCTTTCTACGTAGATGAGCCTTAGGATTAAGAAAACCATTTGCATGACTCTTAACAGAGATATGAGCCATAGCCCTCTTTAAATCCTTAGCAGGGATATTGTATTTTGACATATATCTTGTGGCAAGAAGTGCAAAACCTGCTGGAGCCGTATAATTAGTCTTTATCATTGCAGTAAGCTGACTTACATTTCCTCCTCCAGGAAGCCCTGCATATCCCGTATCCTTTAACTTTTCAGCCCCTAAGGCAAATGCAATATCATAGGCACCTGAAGCCACAGCATAACATGCTCCTCTGAATGCCTCCGTGCCTGTCGCGCACCAGTTTTCAACTCTAGTAACCGGTATAAAGGGCAGCTTCAGTGTGGTAGAGAGTGGCACAGCGGCCTTTCCAAAATTGACCTGATCAAAATGGCATCCCCACCATGCAGCCTGAATCTCTTTCTTTTCAATACCTGCATCTTCAATACACTCCAGAAATGCCTCAAGGATGAGATCTTCACCATTTACATCCCATCTTTCTCCGAAACGGGTGCATCCCATACCCAATATTGCAACCTTATCTCTTATGCCCTCTGCCATAACTTAGCCCTCCTTTTCAGGAACAGCCTTCCAGAAATATCCACATATATCTCTCTTTTCATCATAATACTTTTTCCTGAAGCTCATCCTTACCCTCATTCCAACCCTCAGATCATCCAAGGTGCAATCAGTGAAATCGAACCAAAAACGCCCCCCACCTTCAAAATCGATCTGCCCATGAATTGCAGGTGGATCAATAGATGCAGCTAACATATCGGCAGTATAGTTAAAGATTCGCCCACGTCTGTATGAAAAGGGATATTCCTCCATCTGATCAATTGCACCACAGTCTGGATTAACACATACATGCTGAGGCGGATATTGAGGTGTGTGGCAGACCTTACACCTGCTTCCTACAAGACCCAGGATAGTCTTTCGGTTTCTCCACATAAAGCTCCATCGTGTCCAGATATCCTCTTCAGCACGAAGACCAAGATCAGCCT
>Ga0116200_10001029_pt1 | contig 10444 bp, 12 predicted proteins | sample Mar14436cmmetaG_FD_94478 | JGI IMG/M metagenome (GOLD analysis project Ga0116200, IMG submission 94478) | Marine hydrothermal vent microbial communities from Guaymas Basin, Gulf of California to study Microbial Dark Matter (Phase II) - Marker... ... | reverse complement strand
TAAAGCTAGCGTGTTTTCCCTACCGGAACAAAAGAAGCTTGCCAGCATCGGCCCCTGAACCAGGAATAACACCGATCCCCCGACTGAGAATGTACAGAAGAATTGGCTCTTGACCCTTTTCAACTCCTGATCATAAACATGGTCAATAGCCAATCGGGAAAAAAACACATGCCTCTTACAGGGCTTTGCCTAATCCGGGATAAAAGGGATTGACCAACAGCCCACCCTTCGGACTTGGTCTTCAATAATTCAGAGAATCTTGGGCACACAAAGAATTAGGGCTAAGAAAAGAGTGAGATTCAGACGGGTGGAGCACGGCTCCGGAAAGATATGAAAAGGCCAAGCCCTTCCTGCCTATGCGTGTACGCACGCAGACAGCTGAAAACAAGGGCAAATAGAAAACCCGTCTTCCCTGAGAATGACCCAGGAGAGACGGGCTTTTTTCTAATGGTGGAGGCGGGGGGAGTCGAACCCCCGTCCGAGAATATTCCATTTAAGCCTCTACATACATAGCCCGAACTTTAATGTTCGCTCCCTAGACCCCTTTCGGGCAAGATGAATAAGGAGCTAACCTGAAAACATTTTCGCCTTCCCGTGATTCAGGTCCCTCGGGTTAGCTATCCTGCTAATCGACGCCCAAATCCATCCTCGCAGGAAAGAATGGTAGGACGTTAGCCTTTTAAGCGGCTAAAGCATACGCATAATCGTCTGCGTTTATTGTTTTCTGCCTGTTTAACGAGCAAACAGAACCTCGGCATGCAGCTTAAGTTTCTTTATCCCCGTCGAAGCCGTTTCGCCCCCAGTTTTCAATGAATTGTTTTTATTAAAGCATAAATGTATAGCAAAATCAATATATTTTATTTAATATCTTTTTTCTTCAGTTGGTCTAACTCCCTTTTCATCTCCCTTTCTCTTAAGGCATGTCTCTTATCATATTTTCTCTTACCCTTAGCCAGAGCGAGTTCTACCTTAATTATACCTCTCAAAACATATATCGATAATGGGATCAAAGAATACCCTTTTTCCTCTGTCTTTCCTATTAACCTCTTAATTTCTCTCTTTTGCATGAGAAGTTTTCTTGTCCTGATCGGATCAAGGCTCAAATTATGGGCAAAAGGATACGGAGTAATGTGCATATTGTACAAAAAAAGCTCTCCGTCTTTAATCCGTGCATAGGAATCTTTCAGGCTGGCACGACTCTCCCTCAAAGATTTAACCTCTGGTCCAGAAAGAACAATTCCTGCCTCATAGATCTCATCAATAAAATAATCATGTCTGGCTTTTCTATTCTGGCTCAGGATTTTTTTCTGCATCTATCACCTGCCTAACTAATGCCTGTTGCCCTATATCTAAAAACACCTTCCTTAAAAATATCAGGAAGGAGAGACTGTGCTTGTTTTAAAACAAAACTCTCAACCTTTTCACTTGTAGGTAGCTGCAATATGCCCTTAAATTGATCCCTCACTGCCCGTAATGGCAACATCCTGATTATTTTCTTGATCAGAGGGATAGAGCCTATATTCATGCTAAATTCCTCTAATCCCAAAGAAAGGAGTATTAAAATAGCAAGAGGATCACCGGCTATTTCACCACACAGGGAGACATCAATACCCTCATTATTGCCTGCCTCGACCACCTGGTGTATCATTCTCAAAACAGCTGGATGAAAAGGTTCATAAAGGTGGGCGACATGTTCATTGTCTCTGTCAATAGCTAATGCATATTGTATCAGATCATTAGTTCCTATAGAAAAGAAATCAGCATGCCTTGCGAGAATATCTGCAATTGATGTTGCAGAAGGGATCTCAATCAAAATCCCGATAGGTATTTCTCTATTATATTCAATACCCTCTCTATCAAGCGTTCGCATAACGCTTTTTAAAACCCTCTTTGCCTCCAGGAATTGCCCCAAACCTGATATCATTGGGAAGATTAATCTGAAATTACCATATACACTGGCCCGTAATATGGCCCTTAACTGTGTTTGAAATACATTTCGCTCTTTTAGACAAAGCCGAATAGACCGGAGACCAAGAGCAGGATTATTCTCTCTAGTCGTCTCCATCATATATGAATCTGATGCCATCATCTTATCACTTGCGATGTCAAGAGTTCTTATTGTGACTGTATTAGGCGCTACCATTTTAGCAATCTGGCTATAGTCATCAAAAAGGGTCTCTTCATCTGGAAAATCTTTCTTGATCATGTACAGATATTCTGTCCTATAAAGACCTACGCCTTCGGCACCATTCTCAATTGCCGCCTTTGTCTCCGCTAAAAATTCAATATTCGCTTTGATTGTTATCTTATATCCGTCCGGGGTCTCAGCAGGCAAATGTCTGACCCTATCTATGGCAGATTTATATCTATAATACCGTTTTTTCCTGTCTTCATAAGTAATGATAGTATCAGGATCAGGATTGACAATAACCTCGCCTGTATTTCCATCAACGATCAAGAGATCGCCATCTATGATTATATCGGTAGCGCTTTCCAATCCAACAATTACCGGTATCTCAAGGGCTTCAGACATAATGGCCATATGTGATGTTCGACCTCCAACATCTGTCAAAATACCCCTTACATGGTTCACATCGATCTCAACAATATCACAGGGAGAAAGAACATGGGCTACAATGATAACCTCTTTTTTAATCTCTGTCAGGCTATCCAGATCAACTCCTGCTAAATTACTTAATACTCTTTCACTTACACTATCTACATCGTCCATTCTTCGACCAATATATTCATCCTCAACCTTTTTAAAAAGCTTGTGGATAGTATTTACCGATTGTTTTAAAGCCCACTCGGCATTAACCTTCTCCTTTTGGATTCTTTGTATGGTCGAATCAAAAATTAGACTGTCACCCAGAATCATTAAGTGAGTATCCAGGACAAAGGCATATCCCTTTACCTGTTCCGGAATATTGGATTTAAACTTTTTGATCTGTTCCTTTGCCATGTCGACAGCATGTTTAAAACGATCAATTTCTCTTTCTACCTCCTTCTTGTTAACCAATTTCCTATAAAAAACCGTCATCCTCGATCGATTTAAATGATGTGCTTTCCCAATGGTAATACCAGGAGCAACAGGAAAGCCTTTCATTTTCATTTCCTTTTTTCTCGGTCGATATTGTTCGTATTCGGTCTCTCCAAATTTACTTTTAAAAAGTCTTTCAAGGTCATCCATGAATTTCTTGGCATCAACTCCAACTGTTCTTGCTCTAATTTCGCTACCTTTAGGACACGCAAGTGAAAGAATTGATAAAATGCTTGAACCATCTACCTCTCGGGAATCCTTTTGCAAAAATAATTCTGCCATATATTTACCAGCCAATTCTACTATCTGACAAGCTGCATGCGCGTGTATTCCAAGCTTATTTATTACTTTTAGCAATCGTATCTCTTCCATGATTTTTTGAATTTAGTCAGGCACTTATTAATTGTCAATAATAGAGGGAGATCTCGCTTTTGCTCCTTCTACAATAATAGTATATTCACCCCTAACCCTCTTATCCTCAAGAGAGGATAATATTTTACTGACTGACCCCTTTTTTACCTCTTCAAAACTCTTTGTCATCTCTTTGGCCAGCACAATATCTCTATTACCCAAAATTTCATACATATCTGTGAGCATCTTTATTAGTCGATGGGGAGATTCAAAAAAAATCATAGTTCGCACCTCCCTCTTTAGACCTTCAAGCTCCTTTCTTCGTCTTCCTTTCTTATTTGACAGAAAACCAACAAAGATAAATTTATTTGTAGGTAATCCAGAAACGGAAAGTGCTGCTAAAGAAGCTGAAACACCTGGAATCGGCACTAACCGTATATGATTATCTATAGCCTCCCTCACTAACCGGGAACCAGGATCAGACAAGCCAGGCGTACCTGCATCACTCACCAGAGCAATATCAAGCCCTGACTTTACTTTCTCAAGAAGGATCCGCCCTTTGTAATGTTGATTGTGACTATTATAGGTAGTGATAGGTGTTTTAATGGTGTAATATGCGCAGAGCTTTCTTGTATGTTCTCTGCTTTCAGCTGCGATTAATCCCACTTCTTGCAATACTTTTAGGGCCCTTAGGGTAATATCCTCCATGTTACCTATCGGAGTGGAAACAATATAGATTTTTCCTTGATTTAATTCATGTCTGCGTTTATCGGGAATCATTAATTAATAAGTGCCTAAAGTTAAAAATGCCTAAAGTGCCTAAAGTTAAGTAAATAAATCGTAATTCCCCAGCAAATAACCCCGGCACTTCGCTCCAGGGTTATATATGAAAGAAACTTATAAGTATCATAACCGATTATCTTAATTGCTAATTTTAACCTGAGTTCCAATAAATCATTTTAACTTTAGCTCACTTTTAACTTTAGCTCACTTTAGGCATTTTTAATTAATCAGTAAGCCAATTCAAATGCATTTTTTATAATCTCAATTTCATTTTTCCCATCGAGTAACCCTACTGCAACCACATCAAATCTCGCCTTACTTCCCCAAAGGTTGTGAGATTTCATATATGCCAGGGCTACCTTTGAAATTTGGCGTTGTTTCTTGGTATTAACTGCCTCTTTAACCCTGCCCGGGGATTTATTTTTGCGTGTCTTTATCTCTACAAATACTAACACATCATCATCTCTCGCAATTACATCAATCTCACCTAAAGGGCATCTATAATTTGTCGTAAGAATCCTATATCCACAATCTTTTAATCTTTCGCGTGCCAGGTCTTCGCCAAACCTTCCAAGGGTAATCCTTTCTTTTGTCACTAAAGAACACCTTTAAAGGTTAATCTATGGATATGGCAGGGACCGTATCTCGTTATAGCCTTTATGTGACCAGATGTTCCATATCCTTTGTTTGAAGAAAACCCATAGTGAGGATATAAAATATGGTATTCACACATAATTCTATCACGGTACACTTTAGCGAGAACAGAGGCTGCTGATATGGATAAAGAGAGGTCGTCTCCTTTTACGATACACCTTTGATGAATAGGAAGGTCGACAGGATAAATACCATCAATTAATAAATAATCAGGCTGGGGATCAAGCATTAAAACGGCTTCTTTCATAGCCTTATGAGTGGCCTGAAGAATATTAACTTCATCAATCTCTTGTGAGCTTACCACGGCTAAGGAGAAAGCTATAGCCTTACTTTTAATGAGGGAAAAGGCCTCCTCTCGAGCCCTCTCAGACATTTTTTTAGAATCCCTCACCCCAGGCAAGGTAATATCTTCCGGTAAAATCACAGCAGATGCGACTACAGGGCCAGCCAACGGGCCACGTCCTGCTTCATCTATGCCAGCCACAAGAGAATACCCTCCAAGTCTGGCCTGGAATTCATAGAACTGATTATCCTTATATAAGCGCATCAAGTGGTTTTTTCCTTGAGCCTGGCTGCCTTACCCCTCAATTTGCGTAAATAGTAGAGTCTTGCCCTCCTCACCTTGCCTTTCGAAATTACCTTTATTTTATCTATTGTTGGGGAGTGAAAAGGAAAAATTTTCTCCACACCGACACCGTAAGAGATCTTCCGCACAGTAAAAGTAGCCCCTGTGTTGCCTTTTCTTTTCCTTATAACTACCCCCTCAAAAACCTGGATTCGTTCTTTATCACCCTCTTTAATTCGACTATACACCCTGACTTTATCGCCAGGACTAAATGGAGGAAGATCTACTCTCATTTGTTCCTTTTCAAGCATCTCTATTGCCTTCATAATACCAATCTCCTTTGCTTCAAATTAGCTATCTTTTTCCTGCGCTGTTCACCTAGAAATCAAACGATCCAGGGTTATTGCTGCAGCTGTCCTCACTGAGAGGTGATTGTAATAAGATGTACCAAAAATAGGCTCTAAAAGATAGTCTACTTTCCTGATAAGTTCTTTTGCTATACCCCATGCTGTACCAAATAAAATCATTACAGCGCCTCTGGAGGCAACTATTTCCCGTGCCAATGTATAGGTAACTCTTTGTCTTTTGCTTTTCCCTGCATCAGTGGCGATTAACGTCGGTATTTCGTCTTCTACCTCTTGAATCTTTTTTAAAGATTCCTCAAGCGTTGAAACAATTGAGATCAAAGACATTGCCTCTCGCCTGTCTTTATTATAGTCAGCTCCGTAGCCATTTATCCAATGTTGGCAAATACTTTTGGCCAGATCTTGCTGGTCTATGAGGGGATTGATAACATAGAATTTCTTGACTCCATACGTCTTTGCCAATCTCGCCAGATCATGAAGATCTAAGCTGGTTATTGCCGAAACAATAATCTCCCCCCTCCTGTTATACACAGGATAATGCAATAGCCCAATATAAAGGGACATAATTACCCAGTTTTATTGGATACGTTAAAAATATGGTGACCGTTCACAGGTTCAAGGGTTGTATTATTGTATCCAAACTCCATTTTGAGGGCGTATTTATATGAGAAACGCCCGGCTTCGTCCCTCCCAATCTGAAAAGTGGCGACGCATTGGCAATTATGTGGCAAAATCCGCATTTTTTAGGAGGATTCCCGTTATTAAATTTCAGTTTTTTCCATAACCCGAACGTTGAACCTCGCACACCGCCCCAGCTGAGCAGGCAGGCGTGAACCTGACAACCTGAGTAGTTACCTTTGTTTTAACTCTTCCAGTATCGATTTATCTATCTCACTAAGATTGGCCTTTTCCAGCAAATCTGGCCTCTTCTCCAATGTCCTTTTTATTGACTGTGCTCTTCTCCAAAGACTAATTTTCTTATGATCGCCTGATAATAGAACGGGTGGCACCTCATCCCCTTTAAAGACTCGGGGCCTTGTATATTGTGGATACTCCAACAGACAATCCTCAAATGATTCCTCGATATTAGATCTTTCACCACCCAATATACCCGGAATCAATCGGCTCACGGCTTCCACAATGATCATGGCTGGTAATTCACCTCCGGTCAATATGTAATCGCCAATAGATATCTCCATATCCACATACCTGGATCTTACTCTCTCATCCACGCCCTCGTATCGTCCACACACTAAAATAATCTGCTGGAGCTTAGATAAACTCAGAGCTATTGCCTGATCAAAAAGCTGGCCTTGAGGTGTGAGCAAAACGACTTTTCTTTTCCCCTTTAACCTGGGAATCGATTCAAGGGTCCTAAAAATTGGCTCCGGTTTCATAACCATACCATCTCCGCCTCCAAATGGCCTATCATCAGTCATCAAATGCGGACCCTCAGCAAAATCTCTTATATTCACCACATTTATCTTTAGCTTTCCCCTTTCTACTGCTCGCCCAACAATTCCATAATGAATGAGGAAAGTAAACATTTCCGGAAATATCGAAAGAATATCAAATCTCATCAAAGATCTAACAAGCCTTTTATAGGTGAAATAATCATTCTTTTTTGTGCTATGTTTATCTCTTTGATAACCTGATGAATTGCCGGGATCAAAAACTCCTTCCCCTGACCTTCAACCACATAGACATCATTGCTTCCAGTAGGAAAAATTTCCTTTACTACTCCAAGATATTGACCTGTTGTCAAATATACATCTAATCCTAACAATTCATAATAGAAAAATTCATCCTCATCACTTTTTATCAAAGAATCTTTCCTTATGTATATCTTCGCAGCCTTAAAGACCTCCGCCTGTTCAAATGAGTTCACATCCGATACTCTCAATAGATAGGATGCTCCGTGAGGTTTAATATCAATAACCTTCTTCTCTTCAAACACATCATGGCCTCTGTCCATAAATACAGAACCGGCCTGGAAGAAGGTTTCTCTTGATTGAGCATAAGAAACTATCCTTAGCAGACCGGCTACACCATGGGGGCGAATAACATGCCCTATCAGAATTAGATCTCTAAAATCGATGTGACTCAACTACTCTAAGATCTCCAGGACAGATCTTTTTTTCAACTTGGTCGATGCTGCACCAAGTATAGTTCTCATCGCCCTGGCTGTTCTTCCTTGCTTACCAATTACCTTGCCCAAATCTTCTTTGGCTACTCTGAGTTCAATTACTGAGGTCTGTTTTCCTTCAAGTTCAGTTACACTTACATCGTCCGGATTATCAACAAGGACCTTTGCAATGTATTCAATCAGCTCTTTCATTTCCATTTTCTCCCCCATCTGAAATTCTCATTAAACACCGTTTAACCCGTTTGGGAAGGAACTGTAGGTACACCCTTCTTTCGCAAAAGGGATCCTACAGTATCCGAAACCTTAGCGCCTCTCTGTATCCACTTTCTGACCTTGTCTTCATCCATTTGTACTTGAGCCGGATCTTTGAGTGGATCATAATACCCTAACACCTCAAGGAATCTACCATCCCTTGGTGCCTCTGAATTAGCAGCCACGATACGGTAAAAAGGTCTCTTCTTTGCCCCTTTTCTGGTTAATCTTAATCGTACAGGCATATTGAAGATTCTCACCCCCTTTAAATTAAATAATACGGCACATTTGCCAAACCGCTTACGAAAAACTTTCTCCTAAAATTTGATGTATTTGTCAAGCTTTTATCAGTGGGCTGTTGCTTTAATTAAAGCCAGCCATAGAAGATAAACCCTTTAAACCTCCTCGGCTCAACTTTTTTAGCATGTTTTTTGTCTGAATAAAATTTTTAAGAAGACGATTAACATCTTCCACTTTTGTTCCACTTCCCATAGCAATCCGTTTTCGCCTGCTTCCACTTATTATTCTGTGATTTCTTCTTTCTTCCGGTGTCATAGAGTTAATGATCGCCTCTACCCTCACAAGTTCCTTTTCATCGGTCTTCAACCTTCCCGCCTTCATCATCTTTCCAATGCCTGGCATCATTCCCAGAATCTGCTCCAATGATCCCATCTTTTGAATATATGCAAGCTGCTGTTTAAAATCCTCCAGATCAAATTCTGCCTTTTTGATCTTGCGCGCAAGCTTCATGGCCTCCTTTTGATCAAATTCAGCCTGTGCTTTATCGATTAAGGATAAAACATCGCCCATTCCGAGAATCCTGGAAGACATTCTATCCGGATAAAAAGGCTCAAGTGCATCCATGCTCTCCCCTATACCAACGAATTTAATCGGCTTGTTCGTTACCGCCATAACTGAAAGAGCTGCTCCGCCCCTTGCGTCTCCTTCCATCTTTGATAAAATGACCCCTGTGATATCAAGAACCTGATTAAATTTTACAGCCAAATTCACTGCATCCTGGCCTGTCATGGCATCGGCTACAAGAAGACTCTCTGCAGGATGAATTACACCCTTGATTCTCAAGAGTTCTTCCATGAGCTGTTCGTCAATATGAAGTCTTCCTGCTGTGTCTATAACCAAAATATCACATCCAATCTTCGGCGCTTCTTTCTTGGCTTTAAGGCAAATATCTTCAACACGATCGTTACTATCTGCAGGATAAACCGGAATATTGATCTCCTCTCCTATCTTACAAAGCTGCTCGATAGCAGCCGGTCTTTGGGTATCTACCGGCACCAAGTAAGGATGGTATCCATTCTTTCTTATATAATTGGCCAGCTTCCCTGCCGTTGTCGTTTTTCCGGAACCTTGAAGACCAACAAGCATGAGACTAAGGGGTTTTTTATCATTGAGATTCAGATCTCTTTTCCCCTCTCCCATCAGCTTTGTAAGCTCTTCCTGCACTATCTTAATTACCTGCTGCCCAGGGGTAAGGCTCTCCATTACCTCCTTCCCCAGGGAGCGTTGTCGTATTTCTTCGAGGAAATTCTTGACAACCTTATAGTTTACATCCGCTTCAAGAAAGGCAAGACGAATCTGTTTTAAGGCCTCCTGTATATTTTTTTCATTTAACCTTCCCCGGCCCCGTAATTCTTTAAATGCCCTGCTTAGCTTTTCAGTTAATAATTCAAACATATTTGAAAATCCTAACCCGGGCAAGCCGGGATTGTCCAAATGCCCTGGCCCAGACACGCTTTCCAGATGGCGGACAGGTCTGACACGCAAGTATTAGTTATAAGAGCAAGCTCTGATATCAATATCAAAGCAGGGTGTTATCACTGCTATGTCGCGCTCACGGAGGCGTAGGCCAGGGCGGCCCTTTTGAGCTCAAATTTAGCAAGTTCTCAATAAGTTGGGGTATATTCTATTTGCTGCTAATCACTGGATTCTTGCTTTCCCAGGAATGACAAACACTTACACTCAATTGTCATTCCGGCCTGTCTGCCGTGCCTGCACAGGCAGGCGGAGTCGCGAATCCATAGCTATTACCGGAATTTTTTGAGACGTTACCAACTTTAGTCATAATGTACTAAAAATTTTACTCTTTTTATACTATTGCTTTTTCATATCTATGTCAACAAAATCCTTTTCTATCCTGAAATTCCGATATAAGGATGAAACAAGAAACTCTCTTCCCAAGAAAATCCTCAGCTATTTTGGTCACAAATTTTCAGTTAAGGAGGCATCGGCGTATTTGGCATAGACCTGTTCTCGGGTGATATTGAGTT
>Ga0116200_10001027_pt1 | contig 10451 bp, 15 predicted proteins | sample Mar14436cmmetaG_FD_94478 | JGI IMG/M metagenome (GOLD analysis project Ga0116200, IMG submission 94478) | Marine hydrothermal vent microbial communities from Guaymas Basin, Gulf of California to study Microbial Dark Matter (Phase II) - Marker... ... | reverse complement strand
GTTTTTTATAAGTCTTATGAAACTCAACGTGAAAATATTCAATACTTAAGATAAGGCAAAGATGCATAGGAGAGAGCAAGACTCCTATAATTCCACAGCAATAGGCAAGCATAACATATGGAAGAACAGGTATATGAGCAGCTTGCAATAGCGCAAAAAGAAGAGGGAAAGTACTTCCAACAAAAGCAAGCGTAAGACCAATAATGAGTCCTACAATAAATGGTAAAAAAATGCAAATAAGGACAGGAGGAATATGATAAAAGGTAAGCATTTTATTAGCAGCGAAGATGATTTGGCTATCAATCAGAATTTGTTTGAATGAGAAAATGCCTATTACTGCGTAAAGTACTTTTAAAAATATTTTATCTTTTAAGATTTGAGTCAATTGAGAAAAAGTAATCCTTTCCTTTATCCATATCCAGATAATGCCAAACCACACAGCTAAGGCAATTGGCAATTCTTTAGGTATAAAATAAAAAATAGCTTCACCACTACTTGCCAGGATAATAACCACAATAATAGGAGCTACCTCCTTTAAAAACAGCAAAGGATTTCTTTTTAAAGAGAGTTTATCTGCCTTTTTTATAGAATGTAAAAAAGATAAGTATCCAATAAAGAAAGAAAATACAACAATAGGTAAATCAATTGTTATCAATTCAAATAGTTTTACCTGACCCAGATGGATGGTTAAAATAAGGCCAGGATAAAGTGGCCATGAATACTCCCAACAATGGCGAAACCAATAGTTTATAATAGCTTGTTGTTCTCGTGGTATCTGATATGGTGTAGCCAGTCCTTCTACAAACGGAGCTGAAAAAATGGCTCCACCAGGCATAGGTAACAAACCAATTAGTGTGGGCAAGGCCATAAGATTAAAGCGAGGCCAAGGGAATATTCCATGGAAGGCACTAATGAGACGATTTATATAACCTGTTTTGGCCATACTATGAGCAAATACAAGGATTGAAAGAATTACCCAAATTAAAAGTAGATTTTGTTTAAAACGCATTGCCTTTATCATGGAGAGAATGATTTGAAAAAGATTCATCCCCTGCATAAGACCACATAAAATTGTTGCCAAAAACATAGCATGACCAAGAAGCAATTGTCTTTGTAGTAAAAAGACCAAAAGAGAAAAAAGAAAAATAAGCTTTAAAAGAGGCATCTAAAAATATTGCATAGAAGTCCGCTTAAATGTACGTTCAGTAAATAAAAGACGATAACATTTTATGCCTGTAATTTCAACAACTTTTTTTATTGTTTCCAAACATTCTTCTTTATTCCTACCGTGTATCATAGTATAAAGATTATATGGCCATCCTGAATGTGTTACCCTTGCATAACAGTGGGTAATCTCTGCAAATTGGGCCATGATTTTACCTACTTTATCTAAACAATCTGCTGGGACTCTCCAGGCAACCATTACATTCGCTTCATAACCTGATTTGTCATGAAAAATAGTAGCACCAAAGCGTCTAATAACACCTTTTTTTATAAATTTTTTAATGTATTCAAGCAGTGCACTTTCTTCCATACCAAGTTCCTTGGCCAAACATTTAAAGGGCCTGCCCTCAAGTGGCAAATCTTTCTGTAAAGCTCTAATAATCTTTTTATCTAGCTCTGTTAACCTCATTTTCCTCCTCTTCTAAAAACTCTTGTATCACAGACTTGCGTTTTTCTACCTTTGCCTTTGAGGCAAGCATAATTGCTTCTAATTCCTTTAAGGCTTTATTGATTTCATCATTAATCACTATAAAATCAAATGTTTCTGCTGCTTTTATCTCCTTCTGTGCGGCTTTCAATCTTTTATTAATTTCCTCCAAGGACTCAGTAGAACGTTTAAATAACCTTCTTTTTAACTCTTCCCATGAAGGAGGAAGAATGAAGATTAAAGTTGCTTCTGGCAATTTTTCTTTTACCTGTCGTGCTCCTTGAACATCAATATCCAAAATGATGTCTTCACCAGCTGCAAGTCTTTCTTTAACAAACTTTAATGGCGTACCATAATAATGACCATGCACCTTAGCCCACTCTAGCATCTCACCGCGCCTTATCATTTCCTTAAATTCATTTTCCTTTATAAAAAAATAATCCTTACCATGTTTTTCCTTTGGTCTTGGTGAACGGGTGGTGCAGGAAACAGAAAATACTATTTTAGGAAAACGTGATTTTAAAAGACGTATAAGGGTAGTTTTACCCGCGCCTGATGGGGCAGAAATAACAAATATATTCCCGCAACTTTTATTCTTCATAAATTGTAGTCAACCTCTGAGCTAGTGTCTCTGCATGTAAGGAAGAAAGTATAATATGGTTACTATCAGTAACAATAATAGAGCGTGTTTTTCGTCCATAAGTAGCATCCACTAATCTTCCATCTTTTTTTGCCTCTTCTTTCAATCTTTTCATGGGTGCAGAATTAGGCGTGAGAATAGCGATAATACGGCTAATGGGCACAGTACTGCCAAAGCCAATGCTTAAAAGTTTCATCCCCATTTTCAGCCCCCATAATATATCTGCCAATATATCTGGTGGCGAAAATAACCTTTTAATTTTTCTCTAAACCATCTACGGCTTGGTGGTAAAATACAAAGGAAGCCAATAGTATCTGTAATAAAACCTGGTGTTAAAAGTAAGACTCCGCCAATGAGGACTAATAGTCCTTCTATAAGTGCATCATTAGGCAATATACCTGCCTTTAATTCGTTTTGAATTCGCATAAGTATAGACAATCCTTGTGTTTGGGCCAAATAAGCTCCTATAACAGCTGTGGCTATGATAAGAAATATGGTATACATTACCCCTATGCGGGTTCCTACTTCAATAATAAGGGCCAATTCCAAAATGGTTATAAGCGTGAAAAGTAAAAATAGTTTTAAAAAAATCACTCCTTCGCCTTCTCCCACAAATCATCCATCTCTTTGAGGGAAGCCATTTCTAAAGATTTCCCTCTTTTATCCAATTCAGTCTCAATAAAATAAAAACGTTTTTTAAACTTTTCTATCGTCTCTCTTAGGGCCTCCTCAGGTGGTATTTCTAACAACCGAGCCACATTTACCCAACTAAAAAGCACATCACCTAACTCTTCTTTTATTCTTTTTTTATTATTCTTCTTAAGTGTTTTTTTAAACTCTTCTGTTTCTTCCTCTATTTTTTTGAAAACATCACCTACATCCTTCCAGTCAAATCCCACTCTTGATACCCTCTCACCTATTTTATAGGCAAGGCTTAAAGCAGGAAGAGTTTTAGGAATGCCATCTAAAATGGACTTTTTCTTTTTTTCTTTATCTTTTATTTCTTCCCAACGAGCCCGAATACTTTTAATATCCTTTTCTTTAACCTGTCCAAACACATGAGGATGGCGACGAATCATTTTATTTGCTACCTTTTCAATAACTTCCTCTAAAGAAAGAAAACTTTTTTCTTGATAAACATGAACAAGAAATACTAAAATAAATAACACATCTCCTAATTCTTCCTTTATGGCTTCAATATCATTTTCATCAATGGCCTCAATCAATTCATAAACCTCTTCCAAAAGATATCTTTTTAGGGTAAGCGGAGTTTGTTTTTTATCCCAGGGGCAACCATTTTCCCCTCTAAGACTAGCAACAATTTTTTCTAATTTAGATAACCCTGCCATAATGAGTCCTCTTTGGTTTTGTTAACATCATCTTTTGGGGCACATAATTGATTATAAGCTGACTCAGTCTATAAAGATAGGGATAAGTGAAAGATCTTTTCTTCCATCTTTGCGGAATGGGATGAAAAAGATTTAGCAACATAAAAATTATAGTAGCTAGAAAAAATCCCTTTGCTATGCCAAGACACATTCCAAGGAAATGGTCAAAGCCTCTTATCATCCTTTCTCTTAAAATGCTTTTTAAAATATAGCTAAAAAGACGGCAGCAAATAAATACTAATATAAAAATAAATAAAAAACTAATAATATAAGATAAAATAGGATGTAACCAAGTTTTAAGATAATTTGTTCCAATATAGGCAAAACGTCCTGCTATCCAAAATCCTAATATAAATGCTACTAGTGCACCAACACTTTTAATAAACCCTCTTAATCCATCTATGACTAAAAAAATACCAGCAAAAAAAATAACCACTAAATCTATAACATTCATGTGTCAAAGAATAAAGAAAATTAAAGAAAAAGGCAAGACTCAGTCCAATAAGCCAGCAAGGGGCTTAATCCAAAGAATTTTCCTTTCCCAATCAAACTTTTCTATTGTATCTTCAATAGAAGGAATTAAATATTCCTTTTTTTCTCTTTTATTATAAACAACAAAGATATCATTACTTCCCGTATTAAAAACATTTTTTATTTTACCTATCTTTTCTCCTGTAATAAGACGCACTTCTAACCCTATTACTTCGTGCCAATAATATTCATCAGGTGAGGTTATGGGAGGAAGAAAGGATTTATCACAATAAATGCTACCTCCGATTAATGTCTGAGCATCTTCGATCTTATTTATTCCTTCAAAGGCCACTATACAAATATTTTTATGTGGCCTTACATTTTTTATCTGAAACTTTTGAAAAAAATCTCCTTTTTTTATATATACTTCCTTTAAAAGTCTAAACGTATCTACAGATTCTGTAAAAGAAACTACCCTTACTTCTCCCTTTATTCCATGAGTTTTAGTTATCTTACCGATGAGGAGAAATCTCTCCTCCATCGGAATCATTCAATGATTTCCAAAACTGCCCTCTTTTTCACCTTTGTAGAGGCTGCATTTAAAATTGTGCGTATTGCCCGGGCTGTACGCCCTTGTTTACCTATGACTTTTCCCAAATCTTCCTTAGCTACTTTTAACTCAATAACAGATGTCTGCTCACCTACAATCTCCTTCACTTCTACAGCGTCAGGCCTATCTACAAGAGACTTGGCAATGTATTCTACCAATTCCTTAAGCATCTTGCACCTCCACTTTAATTAAGCAATTTTTAATAATCCTCTTACCACCCCTGTAATTTCAGCTCCCTGCCGCAACCACTGTTGTAATTTTTCTTTATCTATCCTTACTTGCGGCGGGTCTGTTAGCGGATTATAGTATCCAAGTGTGTCCAGACACCGACCATCACGTGGCGACCTTGCATCTGCAACCACAATACGATAAAAAGGTCTTTTTTTAGCACCCATTCTTAACAATCGTATCCTTACAGCCATCACTCCTCCCTATCAGATTAGGAAAAAAAGTTCATTAAGTTCAACCTTTTACCCTTTTTCCCCATTTTTGTAAAGGCCTTAATCATCTTTCTAGTCTGGGTATATTGTTTTAAAAGCCTATTTACATCTTGAACAGTAGTGCCACTGCCACGGGCAATACGACGTCTACGACTACCATTGATAATCTCTGGATGAAGTCTTTCTTGTTTAGTCATAGAGTTAATAATGGCCTCTATTTTTATCAACTCCTTCTCTTCTATTTGCAGATTTTTTAAATGTTTTAATTGATTAAAACCAGGAAGCATACTCAAGATTTGCTCTAAAGAGCCCATCTTACGAATGCGTTGTAATTGATCCCGAAAGTCCTCTAATGTAAACTCGCTTTTTCTTATTTTTTTCTCTAATTCTTTAGCCTTTTCTATATCAATGGTCTCTTGCGCCTTTTCAATTAATGAAAGAATATCTCCCATACCCAAAATCCTTGAAGCCATACGATCCGGATAAAACATCTCAAGTGCATCTAATTTTTCTCCTGTACCAATAAATTTTATAGGCTTTTGCGTTACTGCTTTAATAGAAAGGGCTGCACCTCCTCTCGCGTCTCCTTCCATTTTTGTCAGTATTACACCTGTGATATCTAATGCTTCATTAAAATTTTTAGCAACATTAACGGCATCTTGACCTGTCATGGCATCCGCTACAAGTAAGATTTCTTGAGGTAAAAGTTGAGACTTAATTTCTTTTAATTCTTCCATCATCCTTTCATCTATATGGAGTCTGCCAGCGGTATCTATTATAACAGTGTCATAACCACTCTTTCGAGCACACATTATTGCATCAGTACAGATTTTTAAAGGAATCTGTGAATCTAAAACAGGATGAACATCCACACCGATTTGCTCTCCTAATTTTTCAAGCTGCTTAATAGCTGCTGGACGATAGACATCTGCTGGTACTAGATAGGGCCTTCTACCCTTTTTTTTCAAAAAATTGGCTAGCTTGGCACAAGTAGTAGTCTTTCCTGAACCTTGAAGCCCGACAAGCATAAAAATAGTAGGTTTTCCTTTAAAATTAAGCTTTGCTCCTTCTCCACCCATTAAAGTGATTAATTCATCTCTCACTATCTTTATCACCTGTTGGGCAGGTGTAAGACTGCGTATTACTTCTTGTCCTAAGGCCTTCTCCTTTACTTGTTTCAGAAAATCTTTGACTACCTTATAATTGACATCTGCCTCAAGAAAGGCAAATTTGACTTCTTTTAATGCCTGATTTATATGCTCTTCTGTAATACGTCCATGTCCTTTTAATTTCTTAAAAATTTTATTAAGTTTTTCAGTTAAATTTTCAAACATAATTTTTATTTTACCCAATTTCTAATTTTTGGCAACCTTAAAGAATTATACATCATTTACTTAAGTATTCTTGATTACAAAAACAAAAGCTAAAACAATTTTGGTTGTGTTTTCATTTCTTTTTTAAAATGTTTATAAGCTAAAGGTGTAGCTATACGTCCACGGGGAGTGCGTTGAAGATAACCATTTTGTACCAGATAGGGTTCATATACTTCTATAATAGTATCCTTTCCCTCTCCGATAGCAGCAGCAAGAGCTTCAATACCAACTGGTCCTCCATTAAATTTGTCAATGATGGTAAGCAAAATCTTTCTGTCAATACTATCAAGACCACATTTGTCAATTTCAAGCATATCCAATGCTTCATCAGCAATTTTTGCTGTGATTATACCATCTGCTTTTATTTGAGCAAAATCTCTCACTCTTTTTAAAAGCCTTAAAGCTACTCTAGGCGTTCCACGAGCTCTTTGGGCAATCTCTGCTGCTCCTTCTAGTTCTATCTTTATATTTAAACGCCTTGCTGCTTGAACAATAATCTTTTTTAGATCCTCAGGAGTATAAAAGTCTATATGAAGGATAACACCAAATCTATCCCTCAATGGAGAAGTTAAAAGACCAGTGCGTGTAGTAGCACCTATGAGAGTAAATTTTGGTAAGTCTATTTTTACTGTACGTGCATTCGGCCCCTGTCCAATGACCAAATCAATTTTAAAATCTTCCATAGCTGGATAAAGAATCTCTTCTATTGCTGGATGAAGACGATGAATTTCGTCTATAAAAAGCACATCTTTATGGTCAAGATTGGTTAAGATAGCAGCCAAATCGCCTGGTCTCTCTAAAACAGGGCCAGAGGTTGCTTTAAGATTCACTTTGAGTTCCTTAGAAATAAGATAGGCCAATGTGGTTTTCCCTAGTCCTGGCAAACCATGAAGAAGGACATGGTCAAGAGCTTCTCCACGTGCCTTGGCTGCCTCAATAAAAATCTTTAGCTTTGTCTTCAAACCTTCCTGGCCTAAAAACTCATCTAATGATTGTGGACGTAAGCCTACTTCTTCTCTTTCTTCTTCTCTACTTATCGGATCCAGTAACCGATAAGTCATTATAATTGCCTCAAGGTTTCTTTAATTAAATCTTCTAGTGTTGGTAACTTAGAAAATTTGCTCATAGCTTTATCAACTGCTTTTGATGCCTCCTGTCGTTGATAGCCTAAGTTTATCAAAGCAGAAATAGCATCTTCTTTCAAAGTTCCTCCCTTCTCTCCTGCTTGTACCATTTGAGGGGGGGTTATTCTTTTATCTTTTAACTCAAGCCAGATCCTCTGAGCGGCCTTTTTCCCGATGCCGGGTATAGCTTTTAAACGTTTTAAATCTGCTTTATCCAAAATTTCTTTAAATTCTAAAGGACTTATCCGTGAAAGGATATTTAAAGCAAGTTTTGGGCCAATGCCAGGAATTTCAATAAGGGTAGAAAAAAGCCTTTTCTCTTCCAAAGAGTTAAAACCATAAAGTTTTAAAACATTATCTTTTACATAAGTATAAATGTGTAAACTAATTTTTTCTCCCTCTCTTGGCAACTCTGAAAATGTATTCAAAGAAACCTCTATTTGATAGCCTACCCCATCTATTAAGATTACAATGTATTGTGGCTGTTTTAAAAATAATATACCTTCTAAATAACCAATCATAGATATGAATGATTCAAATGACATAAAGCTACTGCCAAAGCATCGGCTGCATGTTGTGGTGGTAAGGTAGTTAGATTTAAAAGCCTTTTCACCATGGTTCTTACTTGTCCCTTCTGGGCTAAACCATAACCTACTACTGCTTTTTTCACCTTTAAAGGAGAGTAAGCAAATACAGGTAGACCGAATTTCTCTGCCAAAAGTATAGTTACCCCCCTTATCTGACCTAATGTGAATGCTGTTTTTACATTTACTGAAAGATAAAGATCTTCTATCACCATTTCATGAGGAAGATATGCCTTAATAATCTCTTGCATTTTTTCATAAAAGACAAAAAGCCTTTTAGGCAATGCTTTGTGTGGCAGGATGATCTCTCCAAATGTAATGCACGCATAATCTCTTTTTTCCTTTTCTACAATACCATAACCACTACAATATGAACCCAAATCTATTCCTACTATGCGTTTCAAGCAGCTTCTGCCTCCATAATTTCTTCAGGAATATCAAAGTTTGTATGCACCTTCTGGACATCATCATGTTCTTCAAGTGCCTCCATAAATCGCAAAATACGCTCTGCCTGCTGTCTATCAGTTATCTTAATAGTGTTTTGACAAACCAAAGTGACTTCAGCCCTTTCATATTTCAAATGGACATCTTCAAATGCCTTTCTTACTTTTTCAAAATCCTCTGGCGCTGTAATAACCTCATATTCATCTTCTTCATTTCTTACATCCTCTGCACCTGCTTCTATAGCAACTTCCATCAACTTTTCTTCATCTATTTTATCTTTATCAAAGGCAATCACACCCTTTTTTTCAAACATCCAAGAAACACAACCTGTTTCGCCGAGATTCCCTCCAAATTTACTAAACAAATATCTAATCTCACTCACCGTGCGATTTTTATTATCGGTAAGGGCAGATATCATTACAGCAATTCCACCTGGGCCATAACCTTCATAGATAACTTCTTCATAATTTATACCTTCCAATTCACCTGTGCCTTTTTTTATAGCCCGTTCTATATTTTCTTTTGGCATATTTTCTGTTTTAGCAGCTTCTATAGCTGCACGAAGACGTGGATTTTTATTGGGATCTCCTCCACCAATTCTAGCTGCGGTCATGATTTCCCTAATGAGTTTTGTAAAGATTTTTCCTCTTTTTGCATCCATAGCCGCTTTTTTTCTCTTTATCTGTGCCCATTTAGAATGACCTGCCATAGAAAACCCCCTATCTCCTATTAAGACAGATAATAAAAATCTCACGACTTTCTGCACGTGAACCTTTTGGTTTAAATACCTTTATAAAGGAAAAATAATTTTTAATATCCATTAAAAGTTGTTTAACTTCTTGCCCTTCAAATACTTTAGTTACAAAATGTCCTTTAGGTGCTAAAAACATCTTTGCTATTTCTAATGCCTTATCTGCTAACTTAAAACAACGATAAACATCTGCATCTTTAATACCTGTTGTTAATGGGGCCATATCACTTACCACAACATTAAAAGGTACAAGATTTTTTATCTCTTTAAAATCCCAATTAAGCACATCCCTCTGCCAAAAATATACATAAGATGGAGGTGTTTCCCATTTTAAGGGATTAATATCCACACCTACTACTATCCCTTTTTCCCCTACTTTTTTTGCAATATACTGCAACCAAGAACCAGGAGAAGAACCTAGATCCAATACTTTATAACCTTTTTTGAAAAGGCGATATTTTTTGTCAATTTCTTCAAGCTTATAAACAGAACGGGCAAAATAACCCTCTTTTTTTGCCCTCTTAAAAAAGACATCTTTAAAATAAATCACATCTAGTTTTTATCATAAGTTTTATGATTTGACAAATAAGAGACAATTATTATAACATTTTTTTTCTTATCTTTATTTTGGCCCTTTCTCTAAGTTTTCTTACCCATGCTTGAAACAAAGCTATTTGACGTTGCCTTAAAAGGCTTTTTTTGAATCTTTTTTTCTCCTTTTCATAATCTTCCTTTGTAACATCCTGATGCGTTTTAAGTCTAAAGATATAATATCTGCCATCTATCTTTGCTACTTGATCAAAATAAGGTGAATGCTCATCTAAGAGGAATAGTTGTCTTTGTTGATTATAAAATCCTACTTTGGGAATGGGCTCCAAAGGAGTAAAAAATCCTGTTTCTTCCCATTTTAAATCAAACTTTTTACCCTCTCTCAACAATTTTAATGCTTTATTTGATTCTTCCCTAGCCATATCC
>Ga0116200_10001024_pt1 | contig 10456 bp, 7 predicted proteins | sample Mar14436cmmetaG_FD_94478 | JGI IMG/M metagenome (GOLD analysis project Ga0116200, IMG submission 94478) | Marine hydrothermal vent microbial communities from Guaymas Basin, Gulf of California to study Microbial Dark Matter (Phase II) - Marker... ... | reverse complement strand
TTGGCCAGGATGATCGTCGCGCCCAGACTGCGCAGGTCACGAGGAGAGACAGCCTTGACGGTGCCCTGAGTGCCGACGGGCATAAAGACCGGCGTGGGAACGGAGCCATGGAGGGTGTGGAAGACGCCGGCACGGGCACGCCCGTCGGTGGCAAGGAGGTCAAAAAGATGAGACATCACACTTCTCTGCCTACTTCCCTCTTCGGCACCGTGAAATAGAAGGTACTGCCCCGACCGGCCTCGCTTTCCACCCACGCTTTGCCGCCGTGAGCCTCGATCATTTCTTTGACGATCGCGAGCCCCAGTCCCACGCCACCGAAGCGGCGCGATCTTGAAGGATCTACTTGGTAGAAACGTTCGAAGATATGTGCCTGAGCCTCCTTGGGAATACCAATACCCTCGTCCCTCACGGCAACCTGGAGAGCGTTGCCTATGTCTTTTATGCTCACCGTTACCGTGCCACCCCGGGGGCTGTACTTGATGGCATTGCTGAGCAGATTGTCGAAGACCTGCATCAGACGCCGGGGGTCAGCCCACACCCGGGGGAGATCATCGGGTATCTCGGCACGAAGAGTGATGCAGGCGTTCTTGGCTGCCGCTTCCGCTCCTTGTAGAGCAGCCCGCGCCAGGTCAGGCAGCGAGGCGGGCATCAACGTCTCTGGGCCGAGTTGTGGATGCTCCAGCATAATGATGTCTTCCGCCATCTGGGTCAACAGGCGAGTCTTATCCAGCACGATTTTCAGACTCTCCCGCTGCTGCTCCGTCAGAGATCCCAGTTCGCCCTGGAGTACCAGTTCGACGTAACTCTTGATGAACGTCAGCGGCGTGCGCAGATCATGGGAGACGTCCTGTACGAACTCGGCTCTCCGGCGATTGAGAGCCTGCAATTCTTCGTAGGCCTGGTGTAACTGCTCGGCCCGCTCTTTCAGTTGCTGGTAGAGTCGCGCGTTCTCCACCGCCACCGCTGCCTGGTCGGCGACGGCTTGCAGCAGACGCTCGTCCGCTTCGCTGAAAGGCGGGGAGACGAAGCGCCCCAAGCCGATAGCGCCTAGGCAGCGATCTTCGTAGCGCAAGGGGGCATAAAGAACACTACGCGGCGAACGAGGACGGATGTAGTGTATCCGGTCATCGGCGCGGGTGTCCTCCACACGGAGCGTCCGCCGGTTGCGCACCACCCAGCCCGGGTGACGCTCCAGTGCCGTTTGCTCCGCTATCTTGTGCTCCTCGGGTGTAAGGCCCAATGTAGCGATCAAGTACAACCGCTCGACCGGCCGCGCCTGATACAGGTAGAGGCCGTAAGAGTCGAAGGAAATGACGGGTTTGAGCAGGTCGGGCAATTGGACCAGGACGTCTTCGGGGACCGTAGGGCGGGTCAGGCGTCGGCTGACCTCGGCCAGCACGCGGAACGTCTCAGCCTGCCGGCGGGTCTCCTGATATAGTCTGGCGTTCTCCAGTGCTGTGGCTGCCTGCGAGGCGATGGCCTGCAGGATTTTCGCATCTCCGTTGTCGAAAACGTTGGGCCGGTCGTAACTTTGGACCGTGATAACCCCCACTACTTTCTCGCCGATGATCATCGGCACCCCAAGCCAGGAACGGCATGGATGATCGAAGCCCTCTAAGCCCAATCTGGCGGCCTCCTCTCGCACGCAGCCCAGCAGCAGCGGCTTTCGCGTACGGACGACATGCTCGGCAAACCTCTCGTCGTGGCGCTGGGAAGACACCTCCTCCCGCCGTCCGTTGCGGTAGAACAGCGGGAAGACGAGTTGGTCCGTCTCCTCGTCCAGCAGCGCGACGTAGAAGTTGCTCACGTCCATCAGTCGCCCTGTCTGGCGGCGGATTTCCTCCAGGAGGTGATTCATCTCGAGGCGGGCATTGATGGCGCGTCCTACCTCGTTCAGGACCGCCAGTTCCTCGGCGCGGCGCTCGGCGGCTCGCACAGTATCAATGTGGCGTTGCCCCAGTACCCCGGCCACGATGCCGGTCAGCAGCAGCAATCCGACGTTGACCGCCAGGCGCACCAGCGGCTCCAAAGCCAGGGAGCGTCCCAGCGCCAGCAGCACCAACAGTGACGCCACAGATAGCGCGACGCACCGTATAGCCCCCCGGCGGCCATATTGCACGGCTCCTGTGACAATGTAGATGAGGTACAGTGGAAAATAGGGACTGGACAGTCCCCATGAGAAATGGAGGCCAGCCGTGATCAAGGCCAGGTTGCCCAGATGAGCGATCCACTCCCGGGCACGCGAAGGGCCACGCCGGCGCTCCAACCAAAAAATGGTCAGATTGAGCACTAAGCCAACGGCGAGAATGGTGACCAGGGGGATGACCACTCCTCGCCCGCCCAACAGTACGCCGACTGCTCCCAGGACGGTCATGACGGCCAAGGTCAGGAAACTTACCTTCGCTTCCAAAGGGACAACAGCCCCAGCGGCACGACGTGGCAAAGGTTTTTTCTGCTGCATGGAACTGTGACCAGTTTAGCACAGGTGATGGAAGTGGTCAAGTGGGAAATTGGTACGCCCTGACCAGAAAAGTGAGGCGCTGCCTGGGGAAGCATCCCCATGCAGCGCCTGCATTAGTACCTTTACGATCAAATCCTTGCTTTTTGTGCAAGAAAATTCACCACGGAGATACAGAGAGCACAGAGAGAAAGCAGAAAAAATGAGAAGAAAACTCCGTGTCCTCTGTGTCTCCGTGGTAAAGTTTTAGTTCCGGCTCGCCCGAGTTAGGAAATCCAAAGTGCGAAGACTACTTGCGTCTGAGACGTCGTTGCCACTGATAGATTGGCGTCATTGCCGCTAGCGTCACATCCTGTAGCCGTGCACGGGCGGCCACCTGCGTGCTCCACACGACGTTCCGCACCCGCGTGATTGGCTGGAACAGGTTGGACAGCAACGGCCAGTCCTCCACGCGGATCGGCTCCTCAGCCACCCGCTCCGGCTGCCAATGCAGCACCGCTGCCGCCCAGGTCAGCCCCGCGCCGAAGCCGACCAACACCACGTGATCGCCCGACTTCAGCCGGCCCTCCTCCAGTGCATCGCACAGCGCCAGCGGGATCGAGGCCGCCGACGTGTTGCCGTAGCGGTCAATGTTGACCATCACCTTCTCCGGGGCCACCCCCAGTCGGCGCACCGCCAAGTCAATGATACGAGCATTAGCCTGGTGGGGAATGATCAACTCGATGTCGTCCCAGGGCAGGCCACTAGCCCGCACGACGTTGGTCACCGCCTCAGTCATCTTGCGAGTGGCGAACCTGAAGATGCGCCGACCATCCATACGCAGGTAATGCTCACGGTTGCGCAACACCTCCTCGCTGAAGGGCCTGGCGCAGCCACCGCCAGGATACCAGAGGGCGTCCCAATCGCTGCCATCGGAGCCGAGTTCGCAACTTAGGATCCCCGTGGGCTGATCGCTGGCCTCAACCAATACCGCCGCGCCGCCGTCGCCGAAAAGCACGCACGTGGTGCGATCCGTCCAGTCCACGCCTGCCGAGAGCGTCTCGACCCCGATCACGAGCACTCTCTCATACAGGCCGGTCTCAATGAACTGGCTGGCCGTCACCAGGCCGTAGACGAAGCCGGTACAGCCGGCCACCAGCGTGAACGCGGCAGCCCTGGTCGCGCCCAATTGGTCCTGCACTATGCTGGAGACCGGCGGGCAGAGGTAATCGGGCGTCGAGGTGGCGACGATGATAAGGTCAACCTCTTCGGGACCGACTTCCGCCCGCTCCAACGCTTTCTGGCAGGCCTCGACCGACATCGTGGCCGTCGTCTCACCTGGCCCGACGATATGACGCTCGCGGATGCCGGTGCGTGTGACGATCCACTCGTCGGAAGTATCCACCATCTGTTCCAAATCGTGGTTGGTGAGAATGCGCTGAGGTACTGATTTGCCCCACCCGGTGATTCGTCCGTACCGTTTCATAGCGGCTCCACCTCCTGGTATTCTGCTAGTTACAAAAACACCAGGGGAGGCGATTGGTTACGAAGATCCCAAAGCGTAGCCCCTCAGTGTCCCCTTGAGCAGACAAGGGCGGTCAGGACTTGCGCATCTGGCAAAGTCATGTAAAATAGCGCGATTAGTGGCTTGGGCCGCGCCTTAAAAACCTAACTTTGGAGGTACTATGTTGTATCGCTTGACACTCTCATCGAAAAGCCTTGGCATTCTGCTACTGACTCTCTGCACTGTGAGCATCTCCCCAGGAACGCCCAGCCGGGCCATCTATCAGGAACGACCGGCTGCACCGACCGAGACCATCATTGACTCGAACATCACGACTGACACGACCTGGACTCTGGCGAACAGCCCCTACCGCGTCACGGCCGAAATTGATGTAGAGCCTGGCGTCACACTGACCATCGAGCCGGGCGTGACGGTGTGGATTGAAAAGGACCTCAAGATCCACGTGCGCGCAGGTGCTTCAATCATCGCCAAGGGCACCCCTGAGCACCCGATCACCTTTGACCGTTATCGGGATCCCGTCACAGGATTAGCACCACGTTGGAAGAAGATCCACTTTCACGAGAACTCAAGTTCCTACTTCCGCTATGTTGATTTCGCCTACGGCGGGGCATCGAGCGACGAGTCCACCATCCTGCACTTCGAAGGGCCTGGCACACACGTGCTCAACATGTGCACTGTTCGGGATAGCAAACGCCAGGGCATCACTGCCCAGGGAAACTCGCTCAACCTGACGGTTGCGGGCACGCTTTTTGAGGATAACGGGCGCTGGTCCCTGGCGTTTGATAGCGGCGCCAATGTAATCGTCACAGGCAGCACGTTCGATGTAGCAGATCACATCGCAGTCCGCCTGCGCGACAAAGGGGAGGGCCCGGCCACAATCACCATCAGCGACTCCAACTTCCTATCCGATGGCAGCAACTTTGTCGTCTATAACGAGATGCATGACAGCGTCTCCATCAACGCCCGGAACAATTGGTGGGGTCAGGCGAGCGGGCCGTACCCGGGTGCAGTAACGGCTGGTGTGGACTATACCCCCTGGCGCACCACCGAAGCCCCCCGCGTCGGCATCACCACACCTCCCACTGCCATCTTCACCGTCACGCCCGACCCCACCGTTGTGCAACCGCCGGGGACTGAGTATACCTTCGACGCCTCGGACTGCAGCGACGTAGAGGATTACACCTCCTCCCTGGAAGTCTGCTGGGATTGGAACAACGATGGGACGTGTGACACCGCTTGGACGACGACCAAGACTGCCACGCACAGTTTTACGCCCAACGTCACCGTGTGCAAACCGTTCGCCTAGTCGTGCGTGACACCGACGGTCTCACTTCCGAGGCAACCCAGGATATCGCGCTCAACACACCGCCTACTGCCACTTTTACCGTCTCACCTGACCCTGACACCCCTCTGCGCGAGGGCACCGTCTACACCTTTGACGCCTCCGCCAGCAGCGACGCAGAAGAGCCCGCTGCCTCACTCGAGGTCTGTTGGGATTGGGACAATAATGGGAACTGTGACACCGCCTACTCGACGACCAAGATCGCCACACACACCTTCGCCTACGACGATGGTGAGGTACAGACCGTGCGCCTGGTCGTGCGTGACACCTATGGTCTCACTGGCGAGGCTACCCGCGACGTCCATGTCCTCCAAGACCTGCCACCCACGGCCACTTTCACCTTCACCCAGCCGGCCTGGAACCAGGTCAACTTTGACGCCTCAGCCAGCACCGACGACCACGACCCTCCGGCAACACTCCAGGTGGCCTGGGACTATCAGGGAGACGGTGACCTGGACACCGAGTACTCGCTCCTCAAGACCGCCAGTTACACTTACCCTCATCTGGGGTGCTACTGGCCGACCCTCTACGTGAAAGACACATTTGACCGGGTCGGCGCACTGCCCAGACCGGTGAACATCATCCCGCCGACGGCGGCCATATCGCTCACCGGCAGCGGCGGCACACTGAACTCCATTGATGGTATAGTCCAGGTCGCGGTGTATACCGATACTGTAGGGGGAGACGTCATCAGCAACGGGCTGGTTATCACCTACACTCCCTGGCTGACCCTTCCTCACGATATTATGACGGGCACTTTTGTCTACCAGGGATTCACGCTGAGCGCCTGGTCGCTCGCCGATGGCCAACCAATTAATGAGATCAGCGGTACCTACACCATCACCGTATCTTACGATTACGACTACCTCGCTCATGTGCTTCACTTGCCTTTCGAGGAGGAACTCGAATTGTATCACTGGGCTTCAGGCACCCCCGCTCTCTGGACGCCGGTGGACTTTACACTTGATACGGCAACCGACCGGCTGGTGGCGGCGGCGAGTTCCTTTGGTGACTTTGCCCTGGTTATGGACGTGCACCGTTTTTACCTGCCGAGGGTTGCCAGATCGAATTAGTGAGTATAAAACCGCCGGATCTGTGATCCGGCGGGAGCAGGCCCAGCGCTTTAGTTCGCGGTGCAAAAGGCGACAGAGGCCCCAATTTATCGGGGATTTCCCGGCTGAAGCCAGGCCTCAGGTTTCGTCCCGCACCGGGTACCGGTTTGGGGTGCCAGGCACCACATTAATTTAGGTGCCTGGCACTTTTCCTATGCACTCGGTAGTTTTGCGGATTTTACATCTTTTGGCCGCCCCCAAGGACGGGGGCCGAGAGCGTGCAAAAAGCACAAAACTACTGATGCGCTGTAGGATTTATGCCTTCAAAAATTGCACAACATCGAGTACGAAGATCACCGCACCGCCCACCTCTACCTCCTCGGTGGCCAGAACATACGACTCCCCCGATTCCATCACCGGAGGCAGAGACCCCACACGTTGGATGCGGGTGTGGCAGTTATCGCGGATCAAACGGATGACATCCTCCACCTGCTCGTCTTCTACACCGGTGAAGAGCGTCACGTTCTCTTTGCGCAGAAATCCCCCAGCGGTTTTGAACGTGGTGACACCGTATCCGTTTGTAACCAGAGCCTCAACCAGCGGTAAGACATCGTCCTTGTTCACAACGCTGACGATGAATTTCATCAGGAGCCTCCCCAATCTACGCCCTACGAGGCCAGAGACAGACGCCTGTTGCGGGCATTATTCTGCACCTCCAACACCTCCTGGGTGATACTTTCCTGGCGGATGGCGTGGTATTGGAGTTGTAACTGCTCCACCCGCTCGTCCAGATTAGCGATGGCAGCGTCCATCGTCTGCAGGCGTGCCCCCTGTTCGCTGACCATTGACTCAATCAGCGCCAAGTAGACCTGCACGGCCAGGTGTTCCCATAGAAGGAAATCCTGGAGGGCCTGTGGTGGTGTGCCCAGGATTAAATCCTCCGGCACGAAGGACTGTCCGGTCTCCGACGATTCCCGGACGCTGCGCCAGACGGCGGCGAGATTCGGCGGCAGCAAGCGCACTTCGACCCGTTGGTAGCGGCCAAAGGAGACGAATTGATTGTAGATCAGGTAGAGCGTGTTAAAGGCCCTCGCCTCGTAGAAACGCTTGACCTTAGCCACGATGTCGCGCGCTTCGACGAAGGAGACCGCGTGGGTGAGCGGGAAATGCTGTGTGTAGAGCAACTCATAGCCTGCGCGGCGGAAGAAGCGCTCCCCATACTCTCCCAGAGCGATGACTTTGACCTCCCTCCCCCTCTCCCGTTCGCGCTCGATGAAGTCCAGCGCGTGAGCCACCAGGCCAACGTTGAACGTGCCGCACAGCCCTCGGTCGGAGGTCAATGCGATCAGCCCCACGCTCCTGTCGGCGTCGGAGGCGCTTCCCCCAAGATAATGCGTGCCTCGCGTCAGCGGTGTGGGGAAGGTTGTAGCCAAGGCAAGTTGCCGGTCTACAGCGCTGGCGTATTCCTGCGCCGATTGTAGCCGTGCCCGTGCCCGCCGCCAGCGGATGGCCGACATGGCCCGAATGGAGCGCAACAGATGGCGAATATCCTCCAGGCTCTGGAGACGGCGTTGAATCTCGCTGGCTACCTGCGCCATACCTGCTCCTTGAAACTCTCCAGCGCGTGCCGCAGATCTGCCTCCAGGTGGGGATTCCAGTGACCGAGAGAGAACTCGGCCAGCAGGCCGGAGCATTGCTGTTGTAAGAACTTAAGCAGAAGGCTCTCGAAACGGCGCACTTGCTCGATCGGAACATCGTCCAGATAGCCCCGCCCGGCGGCGTAGATGACGGCCACCTGGTGTGCGACCGGCATCGGCTCATACTGGGGTTGTGTCAGGACTGCGCGCACTCGCTCACCGCGTGCCAACTGCTCGCGTGTTGCTTTGTCCAATTCGGTGCCGAAGCGGGCAAAGATCTGCAGTTCGAGGAACTGGGCAATGTCCAGTGCCAGGTGGCACGATACGGCGCGCATAGCAGCGTTCTGCGCCGCGCCGCCCACGCGGGAGACAGAGAGCCCCACGTCTATGGCCGGACGGATGCCCTCGTTGAAGAGTTGGGTGGTCAGGTAAATCTGTCCATCGGTGATCGAGATAAGGTTGGTGGGGATGTAGGCCGAGATATTGCCGGCCTGGGTCTCGACGATAGGCAGAGCGGTCATACTCCCCCCGCCATATGCCGGGGAGAGACGAGCGGAGCGTTCGAGCAACCGCGAGTGTAGGTAGAAGACGTCGCCTGGATAGGCCTCGCGTCCCGCCGGCCGCTGCAGAAGCAACGAGAGTTGGCGGTAGGCTATAGCGTGTTTGGTCAGGTCATCGTAGATAATCAGCGCGTCCCGGCCAGCGTACATAAACGCTTCGGCCATGGCACAGCCGGCATAGGGGGCCAGGTAAACCATTGAGGGTGGCTCCTCGGCGCTGGCAACGACGACCGTAGTGTAGTCCAGTGCATCGTGTTCACGAAAGGTCTCCACAATCTGCGCTACGGTGGACATCTTCTGCCCAATGCAGACGTAGATGCAATAAACCCCCTGATCGCGCTGGTTGATGACCGTGTCAACGGCAATAGCGGTTTTGCCGGTTTGCCGGTCGCCAATAATCAACTCACGCTGTCCGCGCCCCAACGGGATGACCGAATCAATAGCCTTGATACCGGTTTGGAGCGGTTCACTGACCGGCGCACGCTGAATAAAAGTTGGTGCTCGGTAGTCTATGGGGCGACGCACAATCTTCTCCGGGGCCTCCAACGGTCCCAAATCGTCAATGGGCTGCCCCAACGCATTGACCACCCGTCCCAGGAGTGGCTCCCCCACCGGCACGTCAATCACCCGCCCTGTCCCTTTCACGATGTCGCCTGCGTGAATATTCCTGTCGGATCCCAACAGGACGCAGCCCACGTGATTATGATCGAGGTCCAGGGCCAGGCCGTAGGTGCCATCGGGGAACAGAACCAACTCATTCACCATCACACCGCGCAGGCCGGAGACGATGGCCACCCCATCACCTACCTGTTTGACCGAGCCAACGCTCTGCGCCGATAGGCGGTAGCGGTACCGATCAATCAGCCCGCGCAGGGCCGAAATGTGATACTCAGTCTCAAGATTGTACGCCAGTTCAATCTGGTGAAGTTGGTAATGCTGCTCATCGCCCAGACGAGCGATAAGATCGAGTAAATCGGCTGTGTGTAACGTGACGGACTTATCCAATTTCTGCCTCATACCGACTGCGCAGTTGTTGGAGTTGTCCTTGCAGGCTGCCATCAATCAGCGTGTCGCCCAGACGCACCATCGCGCCGGCGATCAGACCGGGATCAACCCGGCAGACCAGGTCAATAGGTTGAGTTACCGCTGCCTCTAACGCAGTCGCAATCCGGACTTTGTTCCTTTGGGCCAGGGGAACTGCTGTGATCAGTTCGGCCGAGACGGATTCTTTGCCATTGGCGGAGATGCGTCCTGCCAACTGCACCGAGCGCAATTGCTCCAGAAAGGCATCCAGATAAGCCTGGTGTAGTTGTGGGGTGAGGATGTCTTCCACCATACGCTGGGTGAGCGTCGCCACCAGTTCGCCGATCTTGCTGCGGTGCATGCGCAGCGCGTCGGCGCGTTGCTGCTCGAGTTCCTCTTCAGCACGCGCACGCATGGCCTCAATCTCCTGGTAGGCCTCCTGGAGCATCTGTTTTCGCGTCTCATCAATGACGATGCGCGCTTCGTTCTTCAGCGCCGCGATCTCAGCCTCAATGTTCTCACGCCTTCTCTCGTACTCCAGTCTCGACTTTTCGGCCTCACGGGTGGCCTTTTCCGCCTCCTCTACCGTCCTCGTCACCCACCTTGCGCGTTTATCGAGCGTCTCTTTCAGTGGCTTGAAGAGGAAGCGGGTCAGGATGTAGGCCATAATGAGGAAATTAGCGATTTGTAGAAGCAATGTGCTCAAATTAATATTCAGTATGCTGGATTCTGGCATAATCACCTCACACGTGATCGGTGCGTCCCCCACCCCAGCCCTCCCCCACGGAGGGAGGGAGATTCCCGTCTACTCTACCTTGATGATGTACTTAAGCATCGGGTTGGCGAAAATCAGGATCAAAATGACCGCCAGCACGTAGAT
>Ga0116200_10001023_pt1 | contig 10459 bp, 8 predicted proteins | sample Mar14436cmmetaG_FD_94478 | JGI IMG/M metagenome (GOLD analysis project Ga0116200, IMG submission 94478) | Marine hydrothermal vent microbial communities from Guaymas Basin, Gulf of California to study Microbial Dark Matter (Phase II) - Marker... ... | reverse complement strand
TATTTAGATCATTTCCTAAGTTAATAGGTCTTATGCTATTTTTTGCATTTTCAGTCCTATTCTATAAGGCCCTATACGAGGTCGGTAACTTAATCCTTTCGCCTCAAGATATCAAAAAGAGGCTCATACCCTTAGAGGATGAAAATGCAAATTATCTCTGGATCTGGTATCTCAGATTTCTCAGATATTCTGTATTCTATCTGATTCTAAAAGATCTTATCCTCACCATCTCTATACCTAAAGACTCTCTTACTCTTATATATGGAATACTATTTTTACCATATCCTGTGCTCTTGACTGTATTCACCCTTCAGCTTGGAAGGATTGTAAAGGCATATGTGGAGAAAAAGGGGCTGAAATATAAAGACAGAATGGGAAGCCTCTCGAATATGATTATAAGATACTGGCATATCATCACCGTGTTGTATATCTGGACAGTATCCATATTTATTCTCTTTAATTTTAATAGGGGATACCGATATCTCATCTTTACCACTTTAGAATCCCTTATAACAATTGCAATTGCATATCCCATATTCTATCTCTCTGATCTACTCTTTAATCGCTTCTTTGCCATAAATGAAAAGATCAAAGAGAGATTTCCAGGTCTTGAAGAGAAGACCAACCGATATATCGCCTTTCTTAAAAAGGGAATTAAGGGATTCATGATCCTTTTACTATCTGGAACCGTGCTTCAGATCTGGGGTGTGCCAGCGGTTATGATAATATCATCAGAGCTTGGAAGAGCCATAATACTTAGAATCATAACCATCCTGATTATATCAGCGGTGGTGCTGGTGATGATCGAGCTTTCCCAGTTCTTTAGTGACTTCATCTTAAAAGAGGGATTCCAAAGGAAGGAGATTTCCCAAAAGGCACGCACATTGATACCGGTGGCGAGATCAACTTTAAAGATTGGGGTCACATTTGTAGGTGGGATAGTGATACTTGATCAGGTGGGCATAAATACCACTCCCATACTTGCAGGTGCAGGATTGGTGGGTCTTGCAGTTGGATTTGGGGCGCAGACACTTGTAAAAGACATAATAAATGGTCTCTTTATCCTGTTTCAGGATAGCATCAGAGTGGGAGATTGGGTTATGGTAGCTGGAAGATCGGGGCTTGTGGAATCCATTGGTCTTAGAAAGATGGAGATAAGGGGGCTTGAAGGGGATCTCCATGTGATTCCATACAGTGCCATTGATACTGTCACAAACCTCACAAAAGAGTATTCAAGAGCAGTTGTGGATATAGGCGTTGCCTATAGGGAGGATGTGGATCAGGTTATGGAGGTGCTAAAGAGGATAGGAGAGGAGCTAAGAGAAGATCCTGAATATGGAAGATATATACTGGAGCCTATGGAGATATTTGGTCTTCAGGAATTTGCAGATTCAGCAGTGGTAATCAGGGTGAGGTTTAAGACACAGCCTCTTAAGCAGTGGCAGATAAAGAGGGAATTTCAGAGACGGGTTAAAAAGGTGTTTGATGAGCTTCAGATTGAAATCCCCTTTCCCCATGTTACCCTATATATGGGAGAACCAAAGATGGGGACCTCTCCACCCCTTAATGTGAAGCTGGAATTAAAAAAGGGGAATATACAAGAGGGCTAAAGGTATTGTTAAATATCAATGGATTATTATCTTAAATAATATGGAAATCCAGAGGAGGGAATAATGGAAAGACATCATAAATTTTCTCTATGGTATCTGCTAATAGGCATCTGGATCGTGCTCCTGATCCAGAACTATCTGGCCACTCTCTTTGCCATAAAGAACATACCATATAGTGAATTCCTGAGGCTTCTTAAACAGGACAGGATTAAAGAGATTGCCGTTTCGTCAAACCTTATCACCGGAAAGATGATAGGAGATGATGGCAAACCCCATCTCTTTAAGACAATCAGGGTAGATCCAGAGCTCTCTGAGCTGCTTTCCCAATATAATATCATATTTAAAGGGAAGATGGAGTCCACATTCCTTAGGGATCTTATGTCCTGGGTTGTTCCCATCTTCCTCTTTTTGGCAATATGGTATTTCTTCTTTCGCAGAATGATGGGACAGCAGGGTTTTATGACATTGGGGAAAAATAAGGCAAAGATATACATGCAAGATGACTTAGGAGTTACCTTTGAGGATGTGGCAGGTGTGGATGAGGCCAAACAGGAGCTTATGGAGATAGTGGAGTTTCTTAAAGAGCCCCAGAAGTTTTCAGAGATCGGCGGAAAGATGCCAAAGGGTATACTCCTTGTGGGTCCTCCTGGAACAGGTAAGACACTGCTCGCTAAGGCAGTAGCTGGGGAGAGTGGTGTTCCATTCTTTAGCCTGAGTGGTTCAGAATTTGTGGAGATGTTTGTCGGGCTTGGAGCTGCAAGAGTTAGGGATCTCTTTGTTCAGGCAAAGCAAAAGGCACCATGCATCATATTTATTGACGAGCTGGATGCCTTGGGTAAGGCAAGGGGGGTGGGAGTTACAGCCGGACATGATGAAAGGGAGCAGACCCTTAACCAGCTCTTGGTAGAGATGGATGGCTTTGATCCCAGAGTGGGTGTAATTCTCATGGCAGCTACCAACAGACCTGAAATCCTTGACCCTGCTCTCCTCAGACCTGGAAGATTTGACAGGCAGATCCTGGTGGATCGGCCTGATAAGAAGGGAAGGGTGGAAATCTTAAAGATACATCTTAGAAATGTAAAGACAGAGCCGGATATAGATATTGAAAGGATAGCCAATATGACCTCAGGGATGGTGGGAGCTGACCTTGCAAACATTGTAAATGAGGCTGCGCTCCTTTCGGTGAGAAAGGGTAAAAAGAGGGTTGGAATGGAGGAATTTGAAGAGGCAGTGGAGAGAGTCATCGCAGGACTTGAAAAGAAAAACAGGCTAATTAATGAAGAAGAGAGAAAGATTGTTGCATATCATGAAATTGGACATGCAATTGTGGCTCTCTCCCTTCCAGGGACAGAACCGGTCCAAAAGATATCCATTATCCCACGGGGAATTGCAGCCTTAGGATACACCATACAGGTTCCCACAGAAGAGAGATTCCTTATGAAAAAGACAGAACTACTCAATAAGATAGCTACCCTCTTGGGTGGTAGGGCTGCTGAAGAGATTGTATTCGGGGATATATCTACTGGTGCACATAACGACCTTGCAAGAGCAACTGATATTGCAAGAAGCATGGTAAAGGAATATGGAATGAGTGACAGGATCGGGCAGGTATATTTTTCACGCAAAAAGGGGGCTCAGTTTTTGGATATCTCAGTTGAAGGAGCAAAGGAATACAGTGAAGAGACTGCCAAGATGATTGACGATGAGGTAAAAGAGATAATTAATTTCCAATACCAACGGGCAGTCTCTATCTTAAAGGATAAAAGGGAGGTTCTGGAAGAGGGTGCAAAGATCCTGCTTGAAAAGGAAAAGATAGAGGGAAAACTCTTAGAGGAGCTTATGAAAAGATATAGCAAGGATAAACAGGAGAGCCTATCTTGATCTCCTCTTTTTGAATCTTCCTGAAATATATCCAAATATAAACCCGATAAATATGGAAACGGGAATAAAGATGGCCTTAGAGACAGATAGCTTCCAGAAATATAGCTTTATGCTTATATCAGACTGATTCTGAAAGGCCACAATACCAAGCAATATGATAATTATTAACACCACAATTATCTTTGTCTTCATCCTTTACCCCTTTTTGAGCCTTTATATATTTACTCTAATAAAATCCATTTGAAATAGCAATTACAATATGTTTTAAGGTAAGGATATGGAACTATTAAAAGAGCTCAGAGAAGATGCAGAGAAGATATTTGCTTCAGCAGTTCATGCGGTTGACCCCTATGTAGCGGTTAAGGATCAGATTGATTTAGTTAATAGGTCGCTCCTCACTATAGAGGATAAAGGAATTGAAATTCCCCTTGAAAGATTCAAGAGTATCTGGGTTGTGGGAGGTGGAAAGGCCTCTGCTCCTATGGCAAAGGCTCTGGAAGAGATCCTAAAAGACAGGATAAGAGGTGGAATTGTAAATGTAAAATATGGCTTTGTAGAAGAGCTAAGATATATTGAACTTGTTGAGGCAGGCCATCCTGTGCCAGATGGAAACGGGCTAAAAGGAACTGAAAGGATATTAAGGCTGTTAAGAGACTCAGGTAAAGAGGATCTTATAATATCTGTTATCTCTGGAGGTGGATCTGCGCTCCTTCCCTTGCCTGCTGAGGGCATCACCCTTCAGGAAAAGCAACAGATCACAAAGATGCTCCTTGCATGTGGCGCAAGTATTGATGAGATAAATACCATACGAAAACACATATCCCTTTCAAAGGGTGGGCAGATGGCAAGGGCTGCATATCCTGCCTCAGTCTTAAACCTCATGCTTTCTGATGTGGTGGGAGATAGCCTTGAGGTGATTGCATCTGGCCCCTTTGTGCCCGATGATACCACCTTTTTGGATGCAAGAAAGATAATAGATAAATATGGTCTAAGAGACGCTCCAGAATCCATATTAAGACATATAGAGAAGGGGGTTAAGGGTGAGATTCCAGATACTCCAAAACCTGGAGATAGCTGCTTTAAAGATATTCATAATGTCATCATAGGAAACAATCTAAAGGCCCTTAAGGCAGCATCAAAGAAGGCAGAGGAATTGGGATATAGAGTGTTGCTTCTATCTTCCATGATTCAGGGTGAGAGCAGGGAAGTGGCAAGGGCAATGGCAGGTATCTGTAAGGAGGTGATCAAAAGTTCCAATCCCTTTCCCCCACCCCTCTGTATATTGGCAGGTGGAGAGACGACAGTTACCCTAAGAGGAGATGGAAAGGGAGGAAGGAATCAGGAATTCTGCCTTCAGTGTGCCATTGAACTTGGTGGAATGCCAGAGAGGGTGGTGATATTGAGCGGGGGAACAGATGGAAATGATGGTCCTACAGATGCAGCAGGAGGTATAGTGGATCCTCTTACAGTTTCTAAGGGGATAAAAAAGGGACTGGATGCTATGGATTTTTTAATTAGAAATGATAGTTATAATTTCTTAAACTCAGTAGGAGATCTTCTGATAACAGGGCCAACAAAGACAAATGTGATGGATGTAATTGTTATGCTTATAAGATAGTAGGGTAAAATGGGTAAGCTTGGGAATTATCTTTTCCACACCATAGATTATGAAGTATGCCCCTCTTTTTGCCTTTGATTATATGGGGGAAGATTCATGTATCCTATCCCTTTTTGGATGTCTTTTTCTTCCTGCCCTTTTTCTTCTTCTCTTCCTCTTCCTCCTCTCCAAAACTCTTTATTCCCTCTGCAAGTTCTCTTAGCCTTTTGTCCACCAGATAGTTTATGGTATCTTTTTGATATGTGCCGTTCTTTTTCCTTTCTCCTGCCTTTTTGCCAGTCAGGATCTCTATTCCCTCATCTATGGTCTTTACCGCATAGATATGGAATTTGCCTCTCTTTACGGCATCTACCACATCCTTTCTGAGCATCAGATCCTTTACATTTGCCTCTGGAATCATTACCCCCTGCTTACCATTTAGTCCCAGCCTTTTGCAGCAGTCAAAGAAACCCTCTATCTTCTCATTTACTCCCCCAATGGGCTGTATCTCCCCCTTTTGATTAACTGAACCGGTTACCGCTATATACTGCTTAAGGGGGACTCCAGAGAGACTGGAAAGCAGTGCATATAGCTCTGTGGATGAGGCACTGTCTCCATCAACTCCTGAGTAGGACTGTTCAAAGGCAATGCTTGCGCTCAGAGTAAGGGGTTTGTCTTGTGCATATCTCTTTCTCAGATATCCGCTAAGGATCAGGACACCCTTGTTGTGGGTCTTTCCAGATAGATCTGCCTCTCTTTCTATATTGATTATCCCGGCCCTTCCCATGGAGGTAGTGGCAGTGATTCTGGAAGGTTTTCCAAATGTGAGATCTCCCATATCATATATTGCCAACCCATTTACCTGACCAACCACCTCTCCGTCCACATCAATCATCAGGGTTCCCCTGTCTATCATCTCCTGGATCTGCTCTTCAATCAGGTTGGATCTATAGATCCTCTCTTCAATTGCCTTTTCCACATGCCTTTCCATTACAAGATCAGAACCTTCCTGTTGTGCCCAGAAATCTGACTCTCTCAAGATATTGGCTATCTTTGGGAAGCTGGTGGATATCTTCTCGGTTCTTCCTGTCATTCTTATGGCCTCTTCCACTAAAACAGCTATGGCTGTCCTGTCAAAGGGTCTGAGATTTTCCTCTTCTACCTTTTTCTTTACAAAACGTGCCATCTGATAGATATTCTCACTGGTATTATCCATAGAGGTGGAAAAATCCGCCCTTATCTTAAATATCTTTTCCATATCCTCATCATAATAGAGCAGGAGATGATAAATATAGGGGTTAGATATAACTATTACCTTTACATCTATATCAATGGGCTCTGGTTTAAGACCACTGGTAAAGAAATAATAGAAGGGATCAAAGCTCTGTATCTCCATCCTGTTTGTCTTAAGGGCCCTCTTAAGCGCCTGCCAGACCCCTGGCTCAAACAGTGCATCTAAGAGGTTTATTACCAGATAGCCCCCATTTGCCTTTAGAAAAGAGCCTGCACGGATCTTTGTAAAATCGGCCTTCCACACTCCGGTCCTATCAACCACCCTTTCAATAATACCAAAGAGGTTTCTATATGTGGGATAGGATTCAATTATAACAGGGGGGCCTTTGGTCTCTGAGTTATCCACCAATAGATTTACCTCATATGCAACAAAGGGATCAACATTAAACAGGGAAACAGGTATTGGAGATGAAGCCTTGTGCGTAAATATCTGGATATTCTCTGCCATATCTTCAAGCATCTGATTCAGGTATTCCTCCACCTTCTCATATGGGTATCTCTCCTTAATGGGCTGAAGCAGCTCTGAGGCCATCTTTAAGAACATCACCCTGTCCATCTCCTCAATATTCCTTTGGACCTCCTTCTGTAATTCCCTTAGTTCTATAAAGATCTGATCTATCTCTTCCCTGAGCCTTTTCTGCTTTTCTCTTATCTTTTCAAACTCATCCTTTGGAAATCTGCCTTTTTCTACCATCTCTTCCAGCTGGTCAATATGGACCGGGTTTCCATCCACAAGGGGCATCACCTCTGGCCTTCTTATCTGCCCAACCTGGATATCCACTAAGGTAAAGCCTTCAGAGCGGACCTGTTTATCCAGTTCCTTAAAGAACTGCTTCCCCTTCTGTTCATATTCTTCCATTATCTGCTTTTTTCTATTGATATATTCCTGACTTTCAAAGAGCTGGGGGACCTCCCTTTTAAGGTTTTCCACAAACTGCTTTATATCCTTTTTAAATTCCCTTCCTTCCCCTGCCTTAAGCCTTATAAGCCTTGGAGAGTCAGGATCTTTAAAATTATTAACATATATGAGATCATCAGGGGTCTGTCTTTGGTCCTCTGAAAACTCTTTGAGCAGCTTCTTAACCAGTGAGAGTCTTCCGCTCCCTGGCCAGCCTGTCACAACCACGTTATAGCCCTCTCTTTTTATTCCCACTCCAAACCTAAGTGCCTTGACCGCCCTTTCCTGTCCTATGATCTCATCTAAGGGCTCTAACTCTTCAGTGGTCTTAAAGGGCAATTTTTGGGGATCTATTCTCAGCCTCAGTTTATCATAGGGAACATCCTTTCCCCCCCTCTTCCTTTTTGGCATATCTAAATCCTCCTTAAACCACTTCGATAGGTATGCGTCTCTTTAGTTCTTTTCTCAGCTTGGGCATCTCAATTTCCAAGATCCCATTCTTATAGTTTGCCTTTACCTCATCTACCGCCACAGGGCATGGAAGGGGAATCTTTCTTGAAAATGAGCCATATTGTCTTTCCACCCTTCTGTATCCTTCATACTCCTCTGACCACTCTCTCTTAATTATTCCTTTAATCTCTAAGACATCATGCTGTATGGATATATCCAGATCTTCTGGCTGAATCCCTGGAATCTCTGCATGGACATATATATAATCTTCTGTCTCTGATATATCCACATATGGAACCCTCTTCCAGGATCTGGGATATATTGGGACACTAAATTCATCAAATATCTGGCTAAAGAGCCTATCAATCTCTCTCCTTAACCTGCTAATCTCTCTGTCTTTCCAAAGAATAAGACCTGCCATAATTTCTCATCTCCTTATGGAATAAAGATCTATTTTTTTATTTTATTCTGGATATATCCCTATGGCAAGCTAATAATGATATTTGAAAAATTAGTCTTTAGGATATCTTAAATTTTTATATACTATGGGGGAGAGAGATGAATCTTTTCCCAGGGATAAAGTCTACTAACAACAGGGCTATACTGGGCTTTCTCATCCCATTTTTCACTGCCGCTTTGGGGTGCGGGTTTATATTATGGAAGAGGGGAAGGCTCCTTTCTTCTTCCCTCCTAATACCCTTTCTCATATTAATACCTTCGCTTCTTATCTTGGGAACTGTGCTATCCCTTAAATCATTTGCATATATTGAAGAGAAAGGGGACAAAGACTATGCCTATTCAGGACTTGCTTTTAATCTCTTCCTATTGGCTCTCTACCTATTTACACTCATTATGTCTATTTTTAAATATTCCTGATCTTTCCTCTATCTATATTATGATACCCTAAAATTTTAAAATACAATATATTGTAGGTAAATAGATTATCTTTAAATTAAATTTTTTCTCTTGACATGGGGAACTAATTCCCGTAAAAAGGGGAAAAAGTGGGGGATGGTGGAGTTTAAGTGGGGGAAAGTTACTTTTACGGTAGATTCAGACACTCAATAGATGAGAAGGGTAGGTTGGTTATTCCCTCCAGGTTCCAGGGTGTGCTTAAGAGGAAAGGTGAAGATATCGTGGTAATAACCAATGGTGATATAGGGCTATGGGTATATCCAGAAAATGAATGGGATAAGATCGCAGATGAGATTCAGAATATGTCCATATATGAGGAAAAGGTCAAAAGGTATGTGGACTATTTTATATCTGGTGGACATCCATGTCAGATCAAGCAGGGCAGGATCACTATTCCTCCAAATTTAAGAGATGTGGCAAAATTAAATAAAGATGTTATGGTGGTTGGCTCCGTTAGATTCTTCAAGATCATAGATACTGAGACATGGGAAAAGTATTTTGCTGAGATAAGAGAGGAATTCCCCAGCATAATAAATGAATTATTTTCAAGAAAAAGTGGCCCATAGCTTATGGTCTTTCATACACCTGTAATGGTGGAGGAGGTATTGAGATATCTGATCACTGATAGAGACGGAATCTATGTGGATGCAACTACAGGCACAGGGGGGCATAGTCTCCATATCCTTAAGGCCACATCTTCAAAGGCAAAACTGATCTGTATAGAAAGGGATAAAGAATCCCTCCGCATTGCAAAAGAAAGGCTTAAGGAATTTGAAAAAAGAGTCTCTTTCCATAATAGCTCATTCACCCAGATTGCTCAGATTCTTCAATCAGAGCAACAAAGACATATAGATGGAATACTCCTTGACTTCGGGCTTTCCTCTTTTCAATTGGAAGGGTCTGGCAGAGGATTCAGCTTTATGCGAGATGAACCCTTAGATATGAGGATGGATCTTAGGCAAGATCTGAGGGCCTATGAGATAGTAAATGGATATTCTAAAGAGGAGCTTAGCAGGATATTTAAGGAATTTGGGCAGGAGAGATATCATAGAAAGATTGCAGACATAATCCTCAGAGAGAGAAAGAAAGAGCCCATTAAGAGCTCCAAGAGGCTTTCTGAGCTGATACTAAAGGCTGTACCTGTAAGATATGCACGAAGAAGGATTCATCCTGCCACAAAGGTCTTTCAGGCCATAAGGATTGCTGTAAACAAGGAGCTTGAAAACTTAGATAAGGTATTGTCCATAATACCGGGGATCTTAAAGAAGGGTAGTAGAGCAGTATTTATATCCTATCACTCCTTAGAGGATAGGCTTATAAAAGGGGCGATCAAGAGATGGGAAAACCCATGTATCTGTCCGCCAAGGCTTGAAAGGTGTGTATGTAATAGGAGCCCTCTTTTTAAAAGACTAAATAAAAAGGCCATTAGGCCTAAGGCCCAGGAAATTGAGGAAAATCCAAGGGCAAGAAGTGCAAAATTAAGGGCTGTAGAGAGGATATAGATTATGAAAAGAACATATTCAGGTGTGAGGATAAGATTGAAAGGTAATAGAAAGCTGGAAAATGAACATAAGGCACTTTCATGGAAACAGATATGGGCTGTAATGATGATACTAATCTTTATAATGCTATCTGGAATAGGCTATGTATGGTCAAGCTTTGAAGGGACTCAATTGGGCTATGATCTGAGTAAGTTAAAAAGAAAAGAGATGAAGCTTCTTGAAGAGAATCGGAAGCTCAGGCTTGAACTTGCCAGGCTAAGATCACCATCATACTTAGAGAAGGCAATCAGGGGCTTAGGTCTAAAAGAGCCTG
>Ga0116200_10001019_pt1 | contig 10472 bp, 9 predicted proteins | sample Mar14436cmmetaG_FD_94478 | JGI IMG/M metagenome (GOLD analysis project Ga0116200, IMG submission 94478) | Marine hydrothermal vent microbial communities from Guaymas Basin, Gulf of California to study Microbial Dark Matter (Phase II) - Marker... ... | reverse complement strand
GATTCGCGCAGATTTTCGCAGATAAGATCAAAAAATCAGCGTTTATCAGCGTTCATCTGCGTCCTAAAGAATATGTTTCAACGCTCTGCCTGCGGATGGCTGGGCAGTTACTAAATATCTTTAAATCGCAGTTCGATTTTCAGTAGTGCCGGTCCAGGGTGGTATCGCTGCAATGCAGGCATACCTCTGATTTTCTACGCCCACACTCCCGCGATCGAATATCCGCATTTAGGGCACATCCCGCGTTCGGTCCATAACTCCCTCACACTGTACCAGCGGCGCTGGATCAGTTTTTGCCCGCACTGGGGACAATACGTGCTCTCCCGATCCGCATCCATCACGTTGCCCACGTAGACGTAGTGCAATCCGGCCTGTTTGCCGATCTCGTAGGCGCGGGCCAGCGTGCGCTGAGAAGTCGGCGGTCGGTCGAGCATCTGATAAGCGGGGCGAAAGGCAGTGATGTGCCAGGGCATCTCCGGGTCCACCTCTGCCAGCCACTCCGCCGTCGCTCGCAGTTCCTCTTCGGAGTCATTGAGCCCGGGGATCAGCAGCGTGGTGACCTCGATCCAAATATTGGTCTCGCGGGCGATATGGGCGATGTTGCGCTTGACCGGTTCCAACCGCGCCTGGCACTGCTCGCGGTAGAACCCCTCGGTGAACGCTTTCAGGTCCACGTTGATGCCGTCCAAATAAGGCTCAATCATATCGAGCGCCGCCTGTGACATATAGCCGTTGGAGACGTAGACGTTTTTGATCCCGTGCTCGTGGGCCAGTTTTGCGGTGTCGTAGGTGTATTCAAAGAAGACAGTGGGCTCGTTATAAGTGTAGGCGATCATCGGGATATGGTCTCTGAGACAGGTATTGACAAGCGCCTCAGGCGGTGCATGTTGTCCCAGATAGTCGCGCTGATCGTCAAAGTCGCGTATCTGTGACATCTGCCAGTTCTGACAGAAGGGACAGCGAAAGTTACAGCCATAGGTACCGATGGAAAGGATATCGCCACGGGGCATGAAGTGGAAAAGAGGCTTCTTTTCAATGGGGTCTACGTGGACCGCGATAGCCTCTCCGTAGACAACCAGGTAGAGTGTGCCATCAATGTTCCGGCGCACACCGCACTTGCCTGCCTCGCCTGGCTTGACAGCGCAGAAGTGCTCGCAGACCTGGCACTGCACAACGTCGCCCGAAAGCGGTTTGAGGAGATAGGCTTCCTTACGCATTAGATACCCCTGTAATGTTATGGTTTATGTGCCAGCGCCACCGCCGCTGCCCCTAACACCCCCACGTCTTTACCCAATTTGGCCTGCACGACCTGCACCGTTTGCGCCTGTGCACGAAAGGCACGTCGGTCAATGGCGCGTCGCACCGGCCCGAAGAGCAGTTCCCCGATGTTCGTCAACCCGCCACCGATGACGATGAGTTCCGGGTTGAACAGGTTGACCAGGTTGGCCATCCCTATCCCCAGATAGTTCATCGCCTCGGCCAGGATTTCCCGTGCTTCCGCGTCTCCCTGGTGGGCAGCCTCGGCCACCAGTTTGGCCGTGATGCGTTCCGGGTCACCTGCTGCCAGATCGGCCATCAGCGTCGGTACGCCGCGAGCCACGCGCTCGCGTGCCTGGCGTGCGATGGCTGTGCCAGAGGCCAGCGCCTCCAGGCAGCCTCGATTCCCGCAGCCGCAAAGCGGGCCGTAGGGCACGATAGTCATATGACCAATCTCGCCCGCCATTCCGCTGGCCCCGTGGTACAGTTTCCCATCGAGAATCAATCCGCCGCCGATGCCGGTGCTAACTGTGACGTAGATCATATGTTGTCTCCCCCGCCCAGCACCGAAGCGATACTCGCCCAACGCTGCTGCGTTGGCGTCGTTCTCTAGAAATGTCGTGATCCCTAGGGCATCCTCAATTATTCGCTTAAGGGGCACGCGATCCCAGCCGGGCAGGTTAGGTGGGGCCACCAGTACACCTGCTTCGATGTCCAGGGGGCCTGGCGCACCGATGCCCACCGCTGCCACCTGTGCTTGAGTCACTTCTGCCTGTGCTATCACCCGGCGAGCACTGTCCAGCATACGTTCGATGACTGCCTCCTGACCCTCCGCCGCCTGGGTCTCCCGGTAGTCACGGGCCATGATCCTTCCGACACTGTCTATCAGGGCAGTGCTGATTTTAGTGCCGCCCAGGTCAATGCCGATGACCGGTTGTTTGGAAAGCATAACATTCTCCAATCTTATCTTCGGCCCGGCGTAGATTGATGCATTTTAAAAGCCCAGCCAGCGCAGCGGAGCGTAGAGAATGTCCGGATAGTTCGCATCCATATACCAGACGAGTGCGAGCAGCGCCCCGCATAATATCAACGCTGCCAGACACCCGCACCCAACCCACAGCCATGTTTTACTTTTCTCCTCCTCCTCGGCTGGCGGTGCAGGCTCGAAGGTTGGAGGGGGCGGGGTGTAACTCGGTGGCGGCGGCACAGCAGTAGGTTGCCCGACGATGGTCTCGGTCGCATCTATATCTGCTCCATAATAGGTCAACGTCACGGCGTCACCCAGGCCGATCACGTCACCGTTGGCCAGCGTGTGTGGGCCGGTCAAGCGCATCCCGTTGACAAAGGTACCGTTTGTGCTCCCCAGGTCCTCAATCACCATCAGCCCCCCCTGGCGGGTGATACGTGCATGCTGTCGCGAAACCTGCGGATTGCCGATCACAATATCGTTGCCCGGGTCCCGCCCCAGACTGATGGAGTCTTTGTTCAGAGGAAACGTTCGCCCTGGTTCAGGGCCTTGACTCATCACCAGCCGAAAACTATCCGTCATCGCCTTCCTCCTCATTTGGTTGGTAGTCGGTGTGAAACGTAACGGGAGTCCCGACTTCAGCCGGGAAATCCTCTTTTGCACCGCAAACCAGGTTACGTTTTATTCCTTACGCCGTGCTTTCAGTATATGACGATTGCACCCGCTTGTCAACCCCACCACCTGTGGTACACTTGTCACCACCGGCATTTGCTCATTGTTTCACTATATCATTGTAATGGAGTGTTCTATGCCTATCGTAGATGCCCACGAGGATATTGCCTGGAATGCGCTCGTCTTAGGCCGTGACGTGCGTCGCAGCGCACTTGAGACCCGCCGTCTGGAGCAGGATACCGATGTCCCTCAACGCAACGGCCTCTGCATGGTGGGCCTGCCTGAGTGGCTGACCGGTGGCGTGGCGATCGTCTGTGGCTCTATCTTCGTCTCGCCAGCCCGCCGGGGCTTCCCGGAGTCCCACACCTACGCCACCCTCGAAGAGGCTCACGTGCTGGCCCAGGCGCAACTCGATTTCTACCACCGCCTGGCCGACGAGTGTGACCAGATTGCGCTGATTGGCGCCTGTGCCGACCTTGATGCTGTGCTGACCGGTTGGGAGGGCGAGACCCCTCAGGTGGGTCTTATCCCGCTGATGGAGGGTGCAGATCCCATTCGCGAGCCCGCCGAGGCCGAGCAGTGGTTCGAGCGTGGCGTGCGGCTGGTGGGCCTCTCGTGGAAGACTGGTTCCCGCTACGCTGGCGGTGATGCCGTCCCCGGCCCTCTCACCGACGCTGGCCGCGAACTTCTTGAGATGATGGCTGACCTGGGCCTGATTCTGGACGTGAGCCATCTGGCCGAGGAAGCATTTTTTGAGGTGGTGGATCGCTTTGAAGGCCGCATCGTCGCCACCCACGCCAATCCCCGCGCCCGTGTGCCCGGTCCCCGCCAACTCTCCGATGAGATGATCCGCCGCCTGGTCGAGCGGGATGGCGTCATCGGCATCGTGCCCTTCAACCGTTTCCTGCGGCCCGGCTGGGCGAAGGGCGACCCCAAGGAGGCCGTCACCGTTGCCGACGTGGCTGCGGCCGTAGACCACGTCTGTCAAGTGGTGGGGGACGCGGCCCACGTGGGATTGGGTTCCGATTTCGACGGCGGCTTTGGGGCCGAGAGTGTCCCGGCTGAGATAGACACCGTCGCCGATCTGGCCCGTATTGGCCCGGCGCTGGCCGAGATGGGGTACGATGAGGGAGACATTGCCGCCATCCTGGGAGACAACTGGCTGCGTGTCCTGCGGGACGCGCTGCCGGAGTGAGAATACGGGTTTCAGGACATCAACGGATGGCGGTGCATTTCGAGTGGGCGTTCCTCCTGGACGGATGCCATTGGCGCTTTCAGGTGGAGAGGTGAGCGTTTAATTTGCCTTCTTATCCTGTCTGTGCTAAAATATTTTCAATCCCGGAGTCTGGCGATCCTTGAAAACGCACAAATTTAGATAGGATGCAGATTCTTGTGGGCTTCGCACGCAGATTCTCTTAATCCGTTACCGTCCTGTGATCCGCTGTTCTAATGCTCCGCAGGCGTAATCCGTTACCGTCCTGTAATCCGCTGTTCTGATGCATTTTGACGTCCTCACCCTCTTCCCCGCGATGTTTCGCGGCCCTTTGGAAGAGAGCATCCTCAAACGGGCCCAGGAAAGCGGCCGCGTTTCCATTGCGCTGCACAACATCCGCGACTACGCGCCCGACAAGCACCACGTCACCGATGATGCCCCCTATGGCGGCGGAGGCGGGATGGTGATGAAGCCGGAGCCCATCTTCGCCGCCGTCGAGGCGATCCTGGCAGGGGAGACGGAGGTGCCCATCATTCTCCTGACCCCTCAGGGGCGGCTCTTTACGCAGGCCGTCGCTACGGAACTCTCCCGCCACCGGCGTATCGTCCTCATCTGTGGGCGATACGAGGGAGTGGACGAGCGGGTGCGGCAACACCTGGCGACCGATGAGATATCCATCGGTGATTACGTACTCACCGGCGGCGAGTTGGCCGCGATGGTCATCATTGATGCCGTGACCCGACTGCTGCCGGGTGTATTGGGGGACCCTGGCGCTACTTTTGATGATTCCCATGCTCGCGGGTTACTGGAAGGACCACAGTACACCCGTCCGGCCGTCTTCCGCGGCTGGGAGGTGCCGGAGATACTCCGTTCTGGAAACCACGCTGCCATCGCCCGCTGGCGTCGTGAGCAGGCTCTCCGTCGCACCTTCGAGCGGCGACCTGATCTGCTGGAGCGGGCCGAGTTGACCCCCCAGGATCGGGAGTTCCTGGCGCGGTTGGCGGAGCGATAATTTGAACCTTTTGTGGCCAATGTGAGTATATAAATTGGGTTAATCCATCTGGAGGACGGATGGCCATACGGCACGCAGATGGCTGGCTTATCGCCCGTCTGCAGGAGGGCGATATCGAAGCCCTGGGCGAGCTTTACGAAAGGTACAAAATCCAGGTCTATCGCACGGCCCTGGCGATAACTCACGATGAGCAGATGGCGGAGGATATTCTGCAAGAGACCTTCCTCCGCATCTATGCTTATGCCGACCGCATTGATGAGACCCTGCCATTGGGGCCCTGGCTCTATCGTGTCACCGTCAACCTGGCTTACAGTTGGATCAGGCGGGCCAGGTTGTGGTTGGGTTCCATCGAGGGCCTTCTGGAGCATTTGCTCGTTCCGACATGTGAGCAGCCCGAGTGTTGGGTGGAGGAAGCGGAGCGCCAACACATCTTACAACGTGCTATCGAGGCCCTGCCGCTGAATCAGCGGGTGGTTGTGGTCCTGTATTACTTGGAGGGATTGAGTCTGAAAGAGATCGCCTACGTGATAGATGTTCCAGAAGGGACGGTCAAGTCGCGTCTTCACTATGCCCGTGAGAGCCTGAGAAAAGCCGTTTTGGAGCGGGAGCGCAGGTTGGTGCCCGAGGTGGCGTATGACTTCACGTAGGAGTGGATTGGATAGACGTTCTGCGGACGAACTGGACAGTTTGATCCATTGGGCACTGCGGGAAAGGGTAGCCGGGGCTTACCCTTCGCCGCGTGTGTGGGAACGCATCCGTGCGCTTGTAGAGCGACCAACGATGTGGAGACTGATGGCACTCAGATTCTCCAGAGGCTATTTGGCAGTGATGGCGCAACTATCCAGAGTGGACGCGTTTCTCTCTGCGCAGGTTGCTTCATGGACATGGCCTGAGAGCGGGTGGGTGGAATGGAGAGGGGATTCTTCCTCCGTGCGCTTTCTTGATCAGTACGCCTTTCTACTGCAGTTGGCGTTTTAGATGTCCTGCGCGGGCAGGGTCTGATGACGTAGAGATGTGGTGTTTTTTAGGTTGCACTTTTACAATAATTGGGTATAATGTGGCGCAGGTTCTGCACTAAGTTATTGTACTTTCCCAAAGGGGTGTTATGTCTGACCAGCAACGAAACCGATCTTCTAACATCTTGCTTGATATAAGAGGCCTTACTACCCGTTTCTACACTGAGGACGGGGTAGTACATGCCGTCAATGGGATCTCCTACACCATGCAGGAGGGGGATACGCTAGGAGTCGTCGGCGAGAGCGGTTGCGGCAAGAGCGTCCACGCCCTCTCAATTATGCGCCTCATCCCCAGTCCCCCGGGCAGAATCGAAGAGGGGGAGGTCTGGTTCGACGGGCGTGACCTGTTAAAGGTGAGCGAAGCGGATATGCACCGCGTGCGTGGGGCAGAGATCGCCATGGTCTTTCAGGACCCAATGACCTCTCTCAACCCGGTGTACACCGTCGGCTTCCAGATTATGGAGGCGCTCAAACTTCACCAGGGGATGGACGAGGCACAGGCGCGGGAACGAGCCGGGGAACTGCTGGCGATGGTCGGCATTCCGGAGGCCCGTGAACGGCTGAATGACTATCCCCACCAATTCTCCGGCGGCATGCGGCAGCGGGCGATGATTGCTATGGCCCTCTCCTGCAACCCTAAACTCCTTATCGCCGACGAGCCAACCACTGCCCTGGACGTCACCATCCAGGCCCAGATCGTGGACTTGGTGAAGCGGCTTCAGGAGAAACTGGGGATGGCGGTGATGTGGATCACTCACGACCTGGGAATCGTGGCCGGACTGGCAAAGAAGGTCAACGTTATGTACGCTGGCTACATCGTCGAGCGCGGCAACGTGAAGGACATCTACGGGCGACCGCGCCACCCCTACACGATGGGGTTGCTGGGGTCGCTGCCCCGGCTGGACGAAGCACCGGGCACCAAACTGATCTCCATCCCGGGTCTGCCACCCGATCTGATTGACCTGCCACCGGGCTGCCCCTTCGCTGCCCGATGTACTTACGCGGTAGACCAGTGTTTAGAAGAAATGCCGCCGCTAGAGGAGACGGATGGGGAGGATCACACTGTGGCCTGCTGGCGGTGGGAAGACGTCGCAGGGGAGAGAGCATAATGACCGCTGAGAGTGAACCCTTGGTTCAGGTCCATCACCTTAAGAAGTATTTCCCCATTACCCGGGGGATCATCATCCAGCATCACATCGGCGATATCAAAGCAGTGGATGATGTCAGTTTCGATATTTACAAAGGAGAGACGTTGGGGTTGGTCGGGGAGACCGGCTGTGGCAAAACCACCGTGGGCCGGACGATGATCCGGCTGTACGAACCGACGGACGGACAGGTCATCTTCGACGGGGTAGACCTGGCTGCGCTGCGGAGGGACGAGATGCGACGCATGCGGCGAAGGATGCAGATGATCTTCCAGGACCCTTACGCTTCCCTCAACCCTCGTATGACGGTCGGTAATATTATTGCCGAGCCGTTGGAGGTGCACGGGGTTGCCCACGGGAAGGAGAAGCGGGAGCGGGTACAGGAACTCCTGCGGCTGGTGGGGCTCAATCCCTATTTCGTCAACCGTTACCCGCACGAGTTCTCCGGCGGGCAGCGGCAGCGCATCGGCATCGCTCGTGCCTTGGCCCTCAACCCTGACCTCATCATCTGCGACGAGCCCATCTCCTCACTGGACGTATCCATCCAGGCCCAGGTGGTCAACCTGCTGGAGGACCTGCAGGACCGATTGGGTCTGACCTATCTGTTCATCGCCCATGACCTGAGTATGGTGCGTCACATTAGCGACCGCATGGCGGTGATGTATTTGGGCAAGATCGTGGAGTTGGCCGACCGGGATGAGATCTACTTGAACCCACTTCATCCCTACACCCAGGCGCTGATGTCGGCGGTGCCGGTACCGGACCCGGTGGTCGAGGAGAAGCGTCAGCGCATTATCCTCAAGGGGGAGATACCAAGCCCGGCTAACCCGCCTGAGGGTTGCAATTTTAACACCCGCTGCCCGGTGGCTATAGACACCTGCTTTGAGGTGGAGCCGGAGTTCATCGAGGTGCAAGAGGGGCACTTCTGTGCCTGTCACCTGGTTAAAGGCCAGTAGACTGGTGAATTGGTAAGAGTAGCAGCACCTCGATCTATCAATTTACAGGAGTTACGCACTTGCGGCCAGAGGTCAACCACAGAGACACGGAGGACACGGAGAAACACCGAGAAAGGCGAGAAACTCCGCGGAACTCTGTGCTCTCTGTGCCTCCGTGGTGAGAATCTATGAAACTGCGTAGGTCCTGTCAATTTACTGATTGCAATGTACCGACGAAAGGAGGTGATGCATCGGGGAGAGAGAAGTGCATAGTCTATGTAAACAATGTGTGACAAAGTCTATCCCAATCTCTAACTCTTAAGGAGGAGAAAAATGCTTGCTAAGAAATGGCACGTTCTTGCCGCCGCTGTAGTGGTGGGCAGCCTGTTGCTTTCGGCCTGCGCGCCGAAGGAGGTCGTTAAGACCGTAGTGGTCACATCACCGCCCGAAGTGGTGACTGAGGTTGAGGAGGTTGAGGTGACTGTCCCGCCCGAGGTCATCGAGATCACCCCGACACCGGGGCTGGGCGCTGGCTGCACCTACAATGCCTACCGCATGGGCTGGGTGATGGACTATTCTGACGCCAACAACATCGTCAACGAGGTCTTCCACCCAGATTCGCCGTTCCAGTACACCTTCTGGGACGATGATACCTTCCGTGACCTGGTGGATCAGGCGCTGGTGGAGACCGACCCTGATGCCCGCGCGGCGCTGTGGCAGCAAGCGGAGAACATCCTGGTTACCGACTACGCCGCGGTCATCCCCATCTTCCACTACGACCGTACCGCCCTGGTCAATCCCGATATCGAGTACGAGTTCCCGCCCTTTGGTCAGGCCCATTACATGAAGTGGCGGCTGCCTGAGGGGAGGGACACCCTGCGGGTCCGTCTTGGCACGGAGCCGCCCACGCTGGACATCAATCTGGCCACCGACACCACCTCCCACGCGGTGCTCAACCAACTGATGGAGGCTCCCTACCGCTATAAGGGGGACGGCACCATCGAGCCGGCGGGCGCCGAGTCCTACGAGGTGTCGGAGGATGGGACGGTCTACACCGTGCACCTGCGCCAGGACGCCACCTGGTCCGACGGCGAGCCGGTGGTGGCCCAGCACTACGTGGACGGGGTCCTGCGGCTCCTGAACCCGGAGACGGCGGCGGAGTACGCCTACGTGATGTACTATATCTCCGGCGCTGAGGCCTACAACACTGGCGAGACCGACGATCCCTCCACCGTGGGCATCCGCGCCGTGGACGACTACACCCTAGAGATTACGCTCGATAAGCCCCAGGCCTTCTTCGACAGCATCCTGGCCTTCTTCACCTTCTATCCGGTTCGCCTGGATGTCATCGAGGAGTACGGCGATCTGTGGACCGAGCCAGGGAACTTCGTGGGGAACGGCCCCTACGTGCTGACCGAGTGGGCTCATGAGGACCACTTGGTCATCGAGAAGAACCCCAATTACCACGACGCCGATCAGGTGACCATCGAGCGGGTGGAGTACCCCATCATCGTCGAGGATGCCACGGCGCTGGCCGCCTATGAGCGGGGTGAACTGGACGTCAGCGGCTACCCCTCAGAAGAACTGCCGCGCATCCTGGAGGAGATGCCGGAGCACTTCGTCCGCCTGCCCTACCCCGGCACCTACTACATCGGCCTGAACACCCTCCGGGCGCCCACGGACAACCTGAACTTCCGCAAGGCCCTGGCCTCCTCCATTGACAAGCGGGCCATCCTGGACTCGGTGCTCAACATGCCCTGGCGTCTCGATGCCTGTGGCGTGATCCCGCCGGAGATCCCCGGTTACCAGGGCTGCGGTGAGGTCGGCTACCAGTTCGACCTGGATGCTGCGCAGCAGTACCTGCAGGCAGCGCTGGACGAGATGGGCATTGAGGATCCAGGTGACATCCGCCTCAATCTGTGGTTCAACCGCGGCAACGAGGACGTCATCGAGTCGGTTGCCGAGCAATGGGAGACCAACCTCGGCATCAAGGTCTACGTGGTCAACATGGAGTGGGGCGCTTACCTGCAGACCCTGGATGAGTGCAACAACCCGTAGCCTCCGGGCTACCCAGAGGTTTCCCTGGGGTTCCCGCGAGGGAACCCCAGGGTCCTTATCTCCAAAGGTTGGGGCCATCCACGAACATGATCACGAGTCCACGAATTCACGAGTGATATATATGGTTCGCAGATTCGTGACCAGGTTTGTGGGAGTTGATCCCGGGGGGAGAGATTTCTAAGGAGGAGATCATGCAG
>Ga0116200_10001018_pt1 | contig 10473 bp, 8 predicted proteins | sample Mar14436cmmetaG_FD_94478 | JGI IMG/M metagenome (GOLD analysis project Ga0116200, IMG submission 94478) | Marine hydrothermal vent microbial communities from Guaymas Basin, Gulf of California to study Microbial Dark Matter (Phase II) - Marker... ... | reverse complement strand
CTTCTGAATTCGCTCCCTCAGGAACTCCACGATCTCCTTAAACCTCCTCTGTGAGATCTTCTCACTCAAATCCGGGATCTTCGAGGCTATCTGGGCTGACAGAACCGTGCCAATGAAGTAGGTTGGGAAGTAGCCCACGTAGCCCAGCGACCAGTGCACGTCCTGAAGCACGCCGTCCGCGTATCCCTTTGGCTCAATTCCAATGAGCCGCTCCATCTCTTCACTCCAGAACTCCGGGAGCTCCTTCACGCCGAGTTCGCTTTCCATCGCTCGCCTCTCTATCTCGTACCTCAGGTAGATGTGCAGCCCGTAGTGGACCTCGTCCGCCTCGACCCGGATGAGTTCGGGCCTCACTAGCGTGAAGTACTCGTAGACGTCGCTGGGAGAGTACCTCCTCAAGAACGGCAGCGCCAGTACCATCTCGTCAAACGTGGTCTCAACAAACTCCCTGCTCCTGCCCACGATGTTCTCCCAGAACCTAGACTGAGATTCGTGAACCCCAAGAGAGGCGCCCTGTTGAACTGGAGTGGCCCAGTACGCCCTGTCTATATTGAGGTCGTAGGCAGCGTGGCCAAATTCGTGCATCACTGCCAGCAGGGACCTCCTGAAGTCTCTCCCGTGGTACCAAGTGGTGATGCGAACGTCATCTAATCCGATCCCCTGGGTGAAGGGATGCGCGGACACGTCCATGCGCCCTCTGCTGAAGTCGTACCCCAAGATGTACAGGATGTGCTCGTTGAGCCTCTTCATATCCCTCTCGTCGTAAGCCTCCCTCTCTAGGGAGTGCTCCCTGGGCCTCCCCTCGATGATCCTCTTGAAGAGGTCAGAGAGCCGATCTACCACAGAGAAGATACGCTCGCAGTCCTTGACCGTGAGGCCCTCCTCAAATCGATCTAAGAGAGCATCGTAGGGGTGGTCTTCGTAACCCAAGTACTCAGCCTTCCTCCTCTGCAGCTCGAACACCTTCTCGAGGAGCGGAGCAAAGCGCTCGAAGTCATCCCTCTCCTTCGCCTCCCTCCACACCAAGAATGCCTTGGTGGTAACCTTGGCCTCTTCTTCTACGAACTCCGGCGGGAGCTTTGTGAAGTACTCGATGTCTCTCTTGAGGACTCTGATTACTCCCCTCTCAAAGTCGTTCTTAGGATCGACGCTCTCAACCAGGGTCACGAACTCGGGGTGCGTCAGCAGTCTCTGCACGAGCTTCCTAAGTGTCGCTCTAGCTTCTCCTCTCTCCGCAGAAGCTCCCGCTGGCATGTAGGTCTCCATGTCCCAGCCAATGAGGGCCTCTCCGTAGTAGATGGCCCACACGTCTCTATACCTAACTAGTATCTCCTTGACCTCTGGGCTCTCGACGGGGGCCTTCGCGTCAACGCTCATGCCAAATCGCCTCCCTGCCGGGAGGTTACGTAATGAGTTTAACCCTGACCACGCACTATTATCGAGGGTGGCCCCCGGCCCGGGGAAGGGGGAGGACTTGGAGAGATTCCCAGAAGGTGTTCTGAAGCCAGCGTTTCAAGAGAGATATCGCAAGCTCATGGGAAGCGAGTACGAACTCTTCTTGAGGTTCATGGCGACTCGGCCAATTCCCTCCATAAGACTCAACCCGATGAAGGCCGACCCTCACAGGCTCAGGAAAAGGCTGGAGTCGAGGGGGTGGAGGCTCGAGCAGATCCCTTGGTACGACTTTGGCTTTTGGGTTTTGAGGGGTCCAGAGAGGCTCGGGGCTACTCCAGAGCATCAGCTAGGTCTCTACTATGTCCAAGAGGCTGCATCGATGGTTCCGCCAGTTGCCTTAGATCCGCAGCCTCGCGAGAGAGTCCTAGATCTGGCCGCCGCTCCTGGCTCTAAAACTACTCAAATGGCGGAGATGATGGGCTGGAGAGGGGTCATCCTGGCTAATGACTCCAACCTCGGCAGGGCCAACGCCCTCTCAGCCAACATCCAGAGGATGGGGTGCCCCAATGTCGTCGTGACCGTGAGAGACGGCAGGATTCTCCCCAAGGTACTCAGCTCTAGGAGGTTTGACAGAGTGCTCGTGGACGCCCCCTGCTCTGCGGTGGGCGAGGCTAGGAGGAGCTGGGGGGCTCTTAAGAGGTGGAGCTTGAGGGCCGTTAGGAGGATCTCTCGCCTTCAGAAGTCCCTCGCACTCGCTGGCTACAGGCTCCTCAAGAAGGGGGGATTGATGGTTTACTCCACGTGCACGCTAGACCCAGAAGAAAACGAGTTCGTGGTTCTGAGCCTCCTGAGAGAAGGTGCCGAGCTGGTGAGGCCTGAGATACTCAACTTAAAGGCCAGGCCAGGCTTAACTAGGTGGGAGGATAGGGAGCTCGACCCAGCGCTATCTCGGGCGCTCCGAATCTACCCGCAGGACAACGATACTCAGGCATTCTTCGTAGCCCTGATCAAGAAACCTCTGGATGCAGGGGGAGAGTGTTAGGATGGAGGCGAGGTTGGGCAGGGAGGAGAGAATCACAGCACTACTCCGCGAGAGGTTCGGGATAGATGAGATCCCGGAGGGCTACGTCCTACTCTCCTCGGCAAGGAAGGCGAGGCTGGTATCTACGGAGACTCTGGACTTCTTAGATGTCGCCAGCGTGGCTGGAGTCTACGTGGCTAAAGAGACGCCATTTGGCCCCCACCTCAGCATTGAGGGCTCTAGGCTGCTGGGCCCTCTAGCGACAAAGAATGTGGTGGAGGTCGACCCAGAGGATGTGGATGCCTGGATGTCGGGCTCCGACATAGAGAAAGGCGAAGTCCCGGGGGTTGAGCCTGGACCTGTGATCGTGAAATCCGGCGAGATATACCTCGGCTCAGGATACTACGATGGCAGGCGCATTAGGAATATGGTCTCTCGAGCAAGGAGATCGGAGCAGAGTCAGCCTCTCATTGATTACACTCTGAGGAGAGAGAAAGAAGAGAGGGGTGAGGAGTTCTAACTCCTCAGCTCAGAAGATGTCGAACTCGAAGATGTCCTCTGTCTCCTCGAGCTTGCTGAGCTTCTCCAAGACGAGCCTCCTCTCGATCCTCGCCACCAGTCTGCGAGTCTCGATGACCGCGTCGGGGTTCACGCTTACGCTGTCGATGCCACACCTCACTAGGAACTCCGTGAAGTCTGGGTAGACGCTGGGAGCCTGCCCGCATATGCTGACAGTTCTCCCGTCCCTGTGGGCAACCTTGATCAGGTGCTGGATCATCCTCTTGACCGCGAGGTCTCTCTCGTCGAAGTACCTGGGATCTATGGCTGGAAGCGCGCTGCTGTCTCTGTCGACGCCCAGCGTCAGTTGGGTCAGGTCGTTGGACCCTATGGAGTAGCCTTGGAAGTACTTGTTGAATTGGTCGGCGAGCACCACTATGCTCGGCACCTCGGCCATGGCCCACACCTGGAAGTCCCTGCCCGGCCTTAGTCCCTCGTCCTCCATGATCGCTATGGTCTTCTCAGCCTCCCAGACAGTCCTGACGAAGGGCACCATGACCCACACGTTCTTCAAGCCTTGCTCGTGGAGCATCCTTATTGCCCTGAGTTCGAGCCTGAAGGCTGGCTCGAACTGAGGTGAGATGTACCTGGAGGCGCCTCTCCACCCTATCATCGGGTTTGGCTCTTCAGGCTCGTACTCGGCGCCTCCCTCCAACTTGGCGTACTCGTTGGTCTTGAAGTCGCTGAACCTCACGACGACGGGCTTCGGGTAGATGGCCCTGGCGACCATGCCTATTCCCTCTGCCAGCTTCTCGACGTAGAAGTTCTCCTTGCCGTGGGCTATCGCGTAGAGCGGGTGCATCTTGATCCAGCTGGCGATGATGAACTCTATCCTCATGAGGCCGATGCCGTCGATCGGCAGGTTCTTGTACTCCTCGATCTTCTCGGGGATCCCCAAGTTCATGTAGACCTTGGTGCCGGTCACGGGTATCTCGAGAGTCGGGGCCACTACTATCTCTCCGGCAGCCGTCGGAGCGGCAGCTGGGACCTTCTTCTTCACCAGGTCCTCCCTGATTCCCTCGTAGACGACTCCTGTACCGCCGTCAACCGTGTACTCCTTTCCCGTCTGCATAACTTGGGTCGCGTTACCGGTGCCGACGATACAGGGTATCCCGAGTTCTCTGCTGACTATGGCCGCGTGGCTCGTCATCCCCCCCTCGTCCGTAACTATGGCGGAGACTATCTTCATGTAGGGCTCCCAGTCGGGAGTCGTCATCTTCGTGACGAGGATGTCGCCCGGCTGGATCATCTCGGCAGCCTCTTCAACCGTGAAGGCCACCTTCGCCACGCCCGCGGCAATTCCCGGGCTCGCGGGGAGACCCTTTACTACAGGTTCTCCCCTTGGAGCTGCTGCGGCCTCCTCTACCTTAGCCGCCCCAGCTTCTCGAGCCTTCTTCACGCTGAACACGGTCTCAGGTCTCGCCTGCAGGATCAGCACGTTCTCAGGCCACTCGAGGTCCTTGTCTATAGCCCACTCTATGTCCATGGGCCTGCCGTAGTGCTCCTCTATCATGAGGCCAAACTCCGCTAGCTTCTTAACCTCCTCCTCGCTTAGGGAGAGTACATTTCTCCTCTCAGGCTCTACTTCCCTCTCTTCCGTGCCGCCGTTTGGCAGCAGGACTACCTCAATCTTCTTGTCTCCCACGATAGCCTCTTTTATCGTGAGCGTCTTCTTGTCCACTATGAATGTGTCGGGCGTAACCTTCCCGCCGACGACGCTCTCGCCGAGTCCCCAGCTGGACTCGATTACTAGCTCGTCCTCCCTGCCAGTGACTGGGTTTATCGTGAACATCACTCCGGCGCTCCTAGAGTTCACCATCTTCTGAACGGCCACGGAGATTAGGACATCCTCGTGCCGGAACCCCTTGTCCTCCCTGTAGGAGATGGCCCTAGGCGTGAAGAGGCTAGACCAGCACTTCTTCACATTGTCTACGAGGTCGTCCTCTCCCCTCACTCCCAGGAACGTCTCCTGCTGCCCGGCGAAGCTAGCGTCGGGTAGATCCTCGGCGGTCGCGGAGCTCCTCGCGGCGACGAGGGGATCGCGCATCCCCAGCTTATCCGCGAGCCTCCGGTAGGCAGCCTTGATTGCGTGCTCGATTTCTGAAGGGATGGGAGTCGACTCTATGAGTTTCCTTATTCTCCTTGAGGCCTCCTGATACTCCTCTGGCTTCTTCTCCTTGACTACCTCCTTTATGACCCGATAGATCTCGTGAGCTATGCCGGTCTCTGTTATGAACCTCTGATACGCATAGGCGGTGACGGCAAATCCGGGTGGCACAGGCAGTCCAAATGAGATCATCTCGCCGAGGTTGGCGACCTTACCGCCGACTAAGGGTACGTCGTCTTTTCTGACTTCCTCGAACCATAGGATTAAGGCTCTCTTCTTGGCCTCGTTCAATGCCTCGCTCAATGTACCCACCGCGAGCTTGCCTGTATTTCCGCTTATAAAGGATTTGATCGCCCTACTGAGGCTAAAATTCTGATCCCGGTGGGAAGAGACTGATCCTACGGCGACTGAGGCCTGTTTATTGTGATCTCATCCCCAACTTTTAGGCTCAGAAGCGATGACGCATTTGCCCTGTTGAGGGAAATCTCAACTAACCCCACGCTTCCTCCAACAAGTATAAGCTCTCCCGGAGAGCCCTCGGCGTAGCACGTTGCTCGCTTAATTTTCCACAGAGATCGCTTCACCTCCAGGGTTAAGTCTCCACCCCAATCGCTCGGCAAATCTTCGACGGATACGCTCGTGACTATGTTGCCGAACCTATCTATGTGGAGGACCTCTCCTCGAACAGAGTCAGACCCTACGACAGCCCGGAACAGGTTTATCCTCTTGAAATCAGCTACCTCTGGACCTAACTCCTCAAGCCGGCTCCCAGACGCCAGTCGACCTGCAGCGGGGGCTATCAGGAACCTGCCGTCGAAGGTCTTTGCACCATTGGTCACGTGGGCCCTGCTCTCGACGCACCTAACCTCTTCAATGCCCAGCGCCTCTGCAGCCATCGTGAGAATGCCGTTGTCTGGGCCCACCAAGTAGCACCCTCCGGCCCTGATTGCTAGGACTCTCTCGACCCCCGTTTCGGGAAACACTACAACTACGTGAATAGTCTCTCTTGGAAAGCACTTTACGGCCTGCCAGAGAATGAAGGAACCACCCCTCAGGTCAAATGGCTCCAGTTCGTGAGTGATATCCACGATCACAGCATTAGGACATTCCTGCAAGATTGACCCTCGGACGGCCGCGGCGTAATAGTCTCGCGTGCCAAAATCTGTTGTTAGCGTGACGAGAGGATTAATCAAACCAAGAAACCTTCAAGTGATTAATTGCGCTGGTGAGAATATAAGAGATAGGGATGCCTTACTATATCTCAGAGGACTTCTCGGCCGCGGATGGCCATATCTTGATGCCCTGACCAGGCAACACTCCGATGGCCTCGGCAGCGCTTCCTCTATTCACCGAGAGTTCTAGCAGGCCGCTGCTTCCCCCTATCACCAAAAGCTCTCCGGGAGAACCCTCCTCGTAGTGAGAGGACACTCTTGCCTTGAAGCGCTCTCCTCTCTCGACCTCCACAATCAAACTTCTGGGCCAGTCAGATGGCAGCACGCTGCTTGGGACGTCCAAGACTACGTTTCCGAAGCGATCTATGTGTAGGATGTGACCGGCGATATGCTCCGGCGACGTCTCGTACCGGAACAGCTCTAAGCGGATGAAGTCATCTTTTCTAGCCCCTACCTTGTGGAGAGGGACGCCCCTAGCTATGTGCGCTGCCGCGGGAGCGAACACGTCCCTCCCATCGAATGTGCCTGTGCGCTCTAGGGTGAATTCCTCGTTCTCTATCCTTCTCACCTCTTCTAGGCCAAGCCTCTCGGCAGCAGGCACTAGCAGACCGTTGTCTGGACCTACGAGGTAGTGTCCACCCGCTTTGATGACGATAGGATCTCTCCCGCTTCCCACTCCAGGATCTACCACGGCCACGTGCACGGTTCCCTGGGGAAACCATTTCACAGCCTGCCAGAGGACGAAAGCCCCCTCCAGTATGGAAAAAGGGGTGATGTGATGCGTGATGTCAACGATTTCGGCCTCAGGAAGTACGCTAAGTATGACTCCCTTCATAGCAGAGACGTAATAGTCTCGCGTGCCAAAATCTGACAGCAGAGTTATCAGAGGCCGACGCAAGGATCTCTCACTCCTTCTTCAGCCACTCCTTTACCATCTCCATTAGCTCGACGGGAAGCAGGATCTTGGTCGACTCTGCGCCCCCTATGGCCTTGAGCCCCTCTAGATATTGAAGCTTCATCGTGTTTTCGTCTAGCTCTCTGGCCACTTCGGAAATAGTCTTCAGCGCAATGGCATAACCCTCCGCTCTGAGTATGGCGGCCTGACGGTCACCCTCAGCCTTGAGTATGGCAGCCTGCTTCTCTCCCTCCGCGACCCGTATGGCGGCCTCCTTCTTACCCTCCGCCTCCGTCACCATAGCCCTCCTATTCCTCTCCGCAGCCATCTGCTTGATCATGGCCTCCTGAACGGGCCTTGGAGGCAGTATCTCTCTGATCTCAACGTTGGTAATCTTGACTCCCCACCTCTCGGTGACCTCGTCTAGCTTGACTCTCAGGATGTTGTTGATCTCGTCTCTCTTTGCTAGGACCTCGTCCAACATCATCTCGCCTATCACGGCCCTAAGAGTGGTTGTTGCTATTCCTATGGCCGCGCCTCTGAAGTCAGAGACGTTGAGCACGGACGCGGCCGGGTCGACTACCTTGTAGTAGACTATGAAGTCGATATCTGTTGGAGCGTTGTCCTTCGTGATGCACGTCTGATGGGGCACTGTGAAGTATCCCTCCCTGAGGTCTACCCAGATGAGCTGGTCTATGATCGGTATTCGGAGTACTAGCCCGGGTCCTCTTATGCCCATGAAGCGTCCTAGCCTGAGGATGACTAGCCTCTTGTACTCGGGAACTACCTTGATAGCCGAAGCCACTAGGGCCACTATTATGAGCGCGATGATGATCAGGAACAGGTTGCCGAAGAGGTACGCGGGTCCAGCCTGCAGCATCACTTCTCACCTCTCACTATCAGCCTGAAGCCCTCAACGCCCACAACCTTAACTCGCTCGCCCTCCTCCAGCTCTTCCTCAGACACGGCTGTCCACAGCTCCGATCCAACGAGGACTACGCCCTCTGATCCAGGCCTTATCGCCTTTCTCACGACGCCGGTCTTGCCCACTAGCTGGCTCAGATCTCCCCAAGTCGGCTTTAGCTTCAAAGTCTGCCTGATCTTGTACAGGTAGAAGCCAACGATTCCGGAGCCGAGGATGGCTGCGGCAACTGTGGCCTCGACTCCGACTCCTGGAGAGAGAAGGGGGCTCGCCCTGTACACCAGCATGAGTCCGATCGCAGCCATGACCGTCCCTGAGATCGCCAGAACTCCGTGGCCGGTCTTCAGCTCAAAGAACATCGTAGTTACTCCAGCTAAGATGAGGCCTGCAGCCGCAAGGCCAACTCCCATGAGGTTGAGGCCGAATAGCCCCAAGACTAGGAGCCCAGCGCCAACCCCCTCCATGATGTATGTAGGGTGCGAGAGCCCGGCAAGCAGCAAGAGTCCACCGATTATCACAAGAGCCCAGGCGTTCAAGGGTTCAGTGATCAGGATGATTAGTGCTGTCCTGCTACTCGGTTTTACCTCCAGAGCAGGCAGCGGCCAGCCGATAGCTTCAATGAACTCTTCCAGCGTGTCAGCCACGTGCTCTACGACTTGGAATGCGAGAGCCTCGTCAGCAGAGAGGGCCAAGTTCTCTAGGACAAAAGACTCGGCCGCCGTGACATTTCTGCCAGAACTCTTAGCTAGGCTCCGAGCCCAGCTGGCTACGGCGCTGGAGACCTTTGGGTCATAAGGCCTGGGTTCTGCAGCCCCAATAGCAGATCCTGGCCCCATTCCCGCTACATCTGACGCTAAGAGTATCAGAGATCCAGCTGAGAAAGCTCTCCCACCGGGTGGAACGTAGACGGCGATGGGAACGGGCGACTCTCGCATTGCGAGTATTATCTCTTCAGTGGCGTCTAGGAAACCTCCATCTGTGTTTAGCACGATGACGACCCCGGCAGCGCCAGCTTCTCTTGCGTAGTCTATGGCTCCGGTTATGTACTCTGCCACTCCCTTTGTTATAGTCCCCTCGACTCTCACCACTAAAGTGGCGCTGTCTTCCACCATGATACAGGTGGCATACTGAACCGAGATCAGAAGGAGGAGGGCAAACGAGAGGCTTCGGGCCATAAGACCTGTTTAAGGGAGGTGTGTTGCGGGTAATAAATTTGTTCCCTGATCATTCCGATTTCGGAAGGGGGATTGAGATAAGAGTCTCGTAGATAGGCCCCTCTGGCCTTAGAATGCTTTTCTTGACCCTGATTTCTGAGACCTCCATAATCCCCACGTCAGCTGAGACTAGCGAGGTAAACAGCCTTCTCAAAGAGCCCCTATTCCTTAGCCTCTTGACTCTTGCAATCGTCAGGTGAGGTTCGGGTTCTCGCGCCTCCTTAGGAAAGCCCAGCGTCCTGAGCCTAGCGTCTGCCCACATCATCAGCTCTGCAATCTCCCTTCTCCCTTCCTCGAATCCGATCCATATGACCCTTGGTCTCGTTGGGTTTGGGAAGGCCCCAAGGCCAACCAGCCTGGCTCTGAAAGGTGGCATCTCAGGGTTAGAGAGGACCCTCCCGATCTCGGGTATGAGGGCTTCGTCGACGCTCCCCAGGAACTTGAGAGTTACATGGAGATTCTCTGGCTCCACGAGCTTTACGTCATTTCCAGTGGCTAAGATCTCCCTCTGTATCTGAACTATCCTCGCTATAGCCTCTTCATCTTCTAGGTCAACTGCGATGAAAGTTCTGATTCGCGCCATGGAGATCGGCAGAACATCGTTGCTGATTCATAAAATTCAGAGCGGCATCGGTCGCACGAGGCGGTTATATACTCCTAGCGGAAGAGAGTGTCAGGGGGTAGCCCCCGAGAGAATGCAGGCTAGCGGTAAGGGTGCAAGCATATCCAGGGTTGAGCTAGAGGGATTTTTACTGGATGTGCTCTCTGACCAAGGCCCCTGGCTGCTAGATCCTCACGAGAACTCCTCATTTAGGTTCGAAAGAGTGATAGAGCCAGATCGACTAGTAGTGGGTCTCCTACTGACGCTAGGCGGACCGTACTCAGACGAGGAGGGCGGAGGGGGGCGCGTAATCCCACTGGTTTCATACAAGAAGGATGGGGAGTGGTATCACTCAATTGGCTTAGAGGCCTTCTACAGCTGGGCCGGTTATTACCTCGCGAAGAGAGTGATGGAGTCCCCCGAATCTCTCCTAGGTAAGGGGGGGAGCATCTTAAAGGAGATCTCCCTCAGGGCTAAGTGGCTTCCATCTTCAGACTCTTCGCTCAAAGGGAAGCTCGAAGGAATAGATGTCCAGCCATCTAGGGAGGACGAAACAGATGACAGCTGGGTCAGGTCACTCTTAGACAG
>Ga0116200_10001017_pt1 | contig 10474 bp, 11 predicted proteins | sample Mar14436cmmetaG_FD_94478 | JGI IMG/M metagenome (GOLD analysis project Ga0116200, IMG submission 94478) | Marine hydrothermal vent microbial communities from Guaymas Basin, Gulf of California to study Microbial Dark Matter (Phase II) - Marker... ... | reverse complement strand
TATCAGAGGAAAAAGAAACAAAAACAAAAGAGCTTGATCTGGAAATAGGAGAGGAATATACGTACGAATTTTACTCAAACGGAAGTTACATAGGTTACAATAAATACAAAGTTGTTGGAAAAGAAGGAGAGAACTATCTTATAGAGTCTGAGGTAAATATAAGCCAAGCAAATATAGATTTAAAAATAGATGCAAAATATACGATCACAAAAGAATGTATACCTGTACATTATGAATTTGTGGCATACGTAAATAATGAAAAACAGACAGTTTCTTGTGAGTTTACAGAAGGAAACGTTCATGAAGTTGCAACAAAAGGAGATCAAAAATTTGAAAGGGATATAAAACTTGAAGAGGGCACGTATCTTCTCGATAATAATATGATTGGACAGTGGGCGCTCATGTTTAAAACGATGGAACTAAAAACTGGAGATAGCTACGTTATACCGATGTTTGCAGCCCAGCCCATGAAAGCTCTGAAGATAGAAATGAAAGTCGGGGAAATAGAAAAAATAGAAGGATATGATTGTTACAAACTGGATTTCATAGAACTGGGATACTATATATATGTCTCTGATGGCGAACTTATAAAAATGGAGACGAAAGATAAAACATTGATCATCGTTTTGAAGAGGTAAACCTTTTTAAATGTGAGAGTTGTGTAAACTATGGAGGCTTTGTAATGTACAAGCTCGTGAAGTTGGAAGATATAGTGAGAATTCCTCCAGATAGATTCAGTGAGGATCAGAAGGAGGTAATTCTTGATATTTTGAGAGAACAGTATGAAGGCAAATGGGACAAAGAGTTGGGAATGATGCTCTGTGTTCAGAATATTATAGAGATAGGAGAAGGAAGAGTGATCCATGGCGATGGTGCTTCTTATAATAGTGTTATTTTTGATGTTCTTACATTTTTACCGAAACTTCATGAGATCGTTGAGGGACATGTTGTTGAAATTGTCGAGTTTGGAGTCTTTGTGAGGATAGGACCTGTAGATGCGTTGAGCCATGTTTCCCAGATCACAAATGATTATATAAGTTATGATAAAAAACAGCATACTCTCACAGGAAAGGAAACAAAACAGATAATAAAAGAGGGAGATTACGTAAGAGCAAGGATCGTTACTCTCGGCACAAAAGAAGGGGTTGTGAAGGTGGGACTGACGATGAGACAGCCTTATCTCGGTAAGTTTGAATGGATAAGCGAGGAGAAAAAGAAGGAGGAGAAGAAATGAAAGCATGTAAAGATTGTGGCATGGTCGTGAGTTCAAAAACAGATATCTGTCCAAACTGCAAGACCTCCCGTCTCTCTGATGAATGGCATGGTCTCGTTATTATAATAAAACCCAAAAAATCTATCATAGCAGAAAAACTCATGATAAAGACACGAGGGAAGTACGCACTTAAGGTAAGATAATGCTGAAACTTACAAAAGAGACAAGAGATCTTTTTAAAACACATATAGGAAAAGTTATTAGAGGAGATATCCCGTATCCTTATATAGAATTTAAAAAATCTTACAAAAAAGAATTCCTTATATCTATAGGGGATGTGGTAACAAAAAATTTAATCAAAATAGGGATAAATCCCGATGTTATCATCATAGATGGAAAAAGCATGAGAACGAAAAAAGAAGAGTTCATAATAAGGGGGTATGAAGAAATAAAGGTAAAAAATCCTCCCGGTGTCATTACGGATGAACTCTGGGATGCAATAAAAAAAATGAGATCAAAACAAAAGATTTTTATAGAAGGTGAAGAAGATTTAGCATCATTGCCCGCTATCTTATTCGCACCTTTGGGTGCTCTGATAGTTTATGGCATACCGGAAGAGGGTATAGAAGTAATAGAGGCAAATGAAAAGAATAAAAAAAGAGTTAATGAGGATATAAAAAAGATGGAAGTGGTAGAATGAAGATAGAAATACAGGAAGAAAAGGAAAATCCCCTGCTGGAAAGAAAAGAGGTATATTTTAAGTTTATTCCAGAAACTGGCAGTGAAAAATATGAGGATGTGAGGGAAAGGATAGCTGCCATGCTGGATCTTGATAAAAATACATTTGTAATACAGTATATGAAATCTCAGTTCGGAAAAAGAGAGTACAGAGGATTTTTGAAGATATATAAAGACGAAAAAAACATGAGATCTATTGAAGAAAATTATGTACTCAAAAGAAATGGCTTGATGGGTGAAAAGCAATGATCTCCAAGAAATATCAGATCAAGGATAATAAAGTTATAAGAAAAAAAACATGTCCTCGTTGCGGGGCGGGTGTTTTTCTGGCGGAACATAAGGATAGACTCACCTGTGGAAAATGCGGATATACAGAGTTCATAAAGAAAGCTCAGAACAAATGAGATCCATCACAGCTCTTTGAGTTCATGTTCAGGTTTTCTCTGCAAGTAGCGAAACTTATACCATAATTATCGCATACGTTTTTTATCTTCTCCATCATTTCTCTTCTTATATTTTCAGGAAGGTAATAACTCCTTCCCACATTAGTTCCCTTTTTGAAGTATAGATCATAAGTCTTTTTCGCTATCTCAGGATATACCTTAGAGAATCTTATCCAGTTATCTTTTTTCGCTTTGTAAGTTGAAGATGTAATATGTTTTATTCCAGCTTTTATTCCTTCTTCTATAACTTTTTTGTAATCCTTCGACAGATACAAAAAAACGGGATCTAATCTTAATGCTGTTGGAATATCATGATCATTCAGTATTTTCATGGCTTCAAATCTTTTTTCGGGAGAAGGCGCATTAGGCTCGAGTTTTTTTGATTCAAGTGTAGTTATCGTTACAGTGACAACAGATCTCATCTCTGAAAGAAGATCTGCATCTCTTGTCACGAGATCGCTTTTTGTAACTATCAATACCCTCATATCGTACCTTTTTAAAATCTCCAAAACTCTTCTTGTATCTCCGTATTTTTTCTCTATTGTCGGATAAGGATCAGAACTGTTTGACATACTTATTATAGATTTTTCAGGTATTTTTTGAAGATCTTTCTCTATTTTTCTAAAAAGATCTTTCTTTCTCCTGCAGTTATAAAAATTGGGTATATAAGTAGAATAACAGTAGATACAACGATGATCACACCCTGTATACGGATTCAATGAATATTTTTTCGGGCATGTGCAGAATTTGTTTTTCCATGGATCGAATTCACGTATAAAATACATCAAACTACCTTTTCGATCTCCACCCCTGCCTCCTTCAGTAGATTCATTTTTAACGTGTTATCCATATCATACTCTCTCGCATAATATATCTTTTTTACCCCCGAATTTATTAAAAGTTTTGAACATGACATGCATGGAAAATGAGTACAGTATATAACAGAGTCTTTCGTAGAGACGCCGTGAAAGGCTGCTTGCGCAATCGCGTTTGCCTCTGCGTGTGCCCCTCTACATAAATAAGCTTTTTCGAGAGAGTTTAAACCCTGCCTCAAGCATGTTTCTTTAGTACAATGCGTAACACCTTTTGGTGCACCGTTGTATCCTGTGGATATGATATGCTTGTCCTTTACAAGAACAGCACCTACTTTTTGTTTCACACATGTAGATCTTTCTTTTACTATCTCTGCGATCTTCATAAAGTAATGATCGATATCGATCCTCTCTGTATCTTCCAATAAAATTTCATGAACTGTTTCATCATGTTTCATTATTGGTTTACTTCTCACTTCGCTTCCCATTGTGTCTCCACTAACTTCCATTATTTTTCCTCCTTTGCTGTCCAATAGTTTTTATATATTTTCCTTAAGATGTAGAGTTTAAATATGTTTCTTGAGAAAATAAAAGAGATAATAAAATAGAAATAATTGATTCTTATAATGTGGTGAGAAAAGATTTAAACGGCATCTCAGAAAAATATAAATACACAGGAAAAGAAAAAGATATAACAGGACTGTACTACTTCGGCGTCCGTTACTACGATCCCACAATAGGAAGATTTATTACCAGAGATCCGAAAAGAGGTAATATAATGAACCCGCAAACGTTAAATCCATACGTATGAAGTTTACAATTGTGTTACGACTACATTCTCTTAAGCAAATCAATGAGCTGTTCTTTTGGCATGTTGTTCCAGATTGATATTTTTGATAGTATATCATTCAATGTTCCCTTTGCAATTTCAGAGTGTTTCGGAACTGTAATATTGTGTTCTCCTGCTTCTGTTATTTTCCGTAATCTTACGTGACTGCCTTTTTTTGCCTGACTATTTTATATCCTAAACTCATTAGCAATTTTATTAATTTATCACCACTAATTACTGGCAGTTTTGACAAGCGATTGCACCTCTGTTTCTGAGATTGATAGTATCTTTATTTCTTCTCCTGAGTCCAGTACTTCATCAAAATGGGTTTCTACTGCTTCTCTTATATTGTCCATAGCTTCATCTAATGTTTCCCCCTGTGTAAATATATCGACCCCTATACCACGGGCACACCAGTATTCTCCGTCGTTATATATCTCAAACTTCACTAACATATTTGATCACCGTAATATTGTTATCCAGCCTGATCCTTATATTTCCTCTGTTAAAAGTACATGATCTATCTATAAAAGTTTTCTTTTAAGCTGGAAGAGTGCGACCTTAATGAATTTTCAGATAAAACATATCTCATCTAATTATCTTCCTCTCCATGTTGGAGACCTTTGGAAAGAGGTTTGGTTTTGGAACTAGGAAAGGAAGAATTAAATTAAGATCATCATTGGCAACTATTAAATTTATGAACTTTGTAAGTTCTCTGATTCCTCTCTCTTTTTTGAAAGATTTAATTTTGTTCATGATAGAAGGAGTGGGATTGAAAAGAATAGAAAAGTCTGTTTCTTTAAACATGAACCAGTCGTTTTCGTCATCTCCAACAGATACAGAAAATTCAGATTCTTTTTCCCTTAGGATTCTCCTTACAAAATCTCCTTTGGATTTTAAAGTCATCAGATCAGAGTAAATTTTTCCAGTAAAGACTCCGTTTTTTTCCTCAACTTTGTTTCCATAAGCTTCTTCAATTCCTATTCTTTCACCGAAGATTTTGGCGACTCTATAAAAACCATTTGTTATAAGAATAGGATAGTATCCGTTCTTTTTCAGTTCTTTTATGACATTTTTGCCGTTTTTTACAATCTCCATTTTTTTTGCAGTTTCTTCAAAAATTGAGGGATCGTATCCTTCCAGAAACTTTATCCCCTGCTTCACTATCCATTCAAGTCCCGTACTTCCCACAATATTTCCTTTAAAAAGTCTTTTAAACTCCTCTTTCTTTCCGATCCTGTCAGCTATGAGAAGAACGTGGGATTGTGGTGTTAATACCCTATCAAGATCGAAAAATATAACTCGCATAGAGAGAGTTCTTTTTCGGTATATATAAGTTTTTAGGTTAAGAATTCTCTGTATAAGAAGATTTCATCTGCGAAAGATAAAACCGAAAGCTTTAAATATCTTATCATGTGAGGTATCATTTGTACGGCGGTCATAGCGGAGGGGATACACCCGTTCCCATGCCGAACACGGAAGTTAAGCCTTCCAGCGTATTGGACTGTACTACCTTCTGGTGGGAACTCCAATTCGCCGCCGGCTCTTCATAAAGTTAGATTTAGGAATAGAGCATAATTTCAGGAATGCCTGGGTGGTGTAGTCCGGCCTATCATACGGGACTGTCACTCCCGTGACTCGGGTTCGAATCCCGGCCCGGGCGCCACATGGGCCCGTAGCTCAGTCTGGCTAGAGCACCGGCCTTTTAAGCCGGGTGGCGCGGGTTCGAATCCCGTCGGGCCCGCTCACAACCCAAATTACAGGGGAAAAATATGAATAAAACAAATATTTTGGAACATGAAATGGTGCCCGAGCACATTATACTGAGTGATGAAGAGGTAGAGAAGATTTTAAAGAAGTATAATATCAAAAAGGAAGAATTGCCATTGATCAGATCGGATGATCCCGTAGTTAAATTAATCGGCGCTGAGCCAGGGCAGGTTTTAAAGATAATCAGAAAAAACTCGCCTGCGGGTGCATCTGAGTATTATAGGCTAGTAGTTGAAGGGTGGTAAAATGAATAAATGGCCTGTCATTAACTCCTTTTTTGATGAAGAAGGTTTCGTCAGACAGAACCTGGATTCATATAACGATCTTATTGACAGAGGGCTTCAAGAAATTGTAAATGAGATAGGGGTAATAGAGACAGATATAGAAGGCTTTTATGTAGAATTTGGAAAGATAAGGATTGGACAGCCAAAAACAAAAGAAGCAGATGGATCCAGAAGGATTCTGTATCCCATGGAGGCGAGACTGAGAGATCTGACATATGCAGCGCCTTTATTTTTGGAGATGCGTCCTGTTGTCGATGGGGAAAAGCTAAAACCCGTAGAGGTCAATATAGGCGAACTGCCTATAATGGTCAAATCAAAGATATGTCTTTTGAATAAGATGGGCAGGGAGGAACTTATATTCAATAAGGAGGATTCAGTTGATCCAGGAGGATATTTTATAATTAATGGAGCAGAAAGAGTTATAGTTGCAATAGAAGACTTAGCTTCTAACAGGATACTTGTAGAAGAAGATGAAAGAAAGGAAAGCTGTATTGCAAAGGTTTTTTCTACAAGGCATGGATTCAGATCATTAGGAATTGTGGAAAGAAAGAGAGATGGACTTCTCAGAGTTTCTTTTCCAGGAGTTCCCGGTGCTTTACCCTTTGTGAATGTAATGAAAGCCCTTGGATTGGAGAAAGATCTGAGCATTGTAAATGCTGTCTCAGGCGATGAAATAATACAAAAAGAACTCTTGGATAATTTAGAAGAAGGAATGGACATTATTACTCAGGAAGATGCCCTAGATGTTATAGGAAAGAGAGTTGCCATAGGGCAGTTGAAGGAGTATAGACTGAAGAGAGCGCAGGTAACTATAGACAAATTTTTGTTGCCGCACATAGGAGTAGAACCTGAAGACAGAATAAGAAAAGCATACTATCTGGGAATAATGGCTTCGAGAGCAATAGAGTTTGCCCTTGGACTCAGGACTGTAGATGATAAGGATCATTATGCAAATAAAAGATGGAAACTTGCAGGAGAACTTTTGAAAGATCTCTTCAGGCTCTCGTTCATACAGTTGATCAGAGACATAAAATATCAGCTTGAAAGAACATATGTAAGGGGAAGATACGAGAAGGGAAAAGAAAAAGAGTTTGTGAAAAAATCTGTAAGAGCAGATGTTTTAACAGAAAGAATAAGACATGCTATGGCAACAGGAGCATGGCCTGGAGGGAGAACAGGTGTGAGTCAATTGATGGATACTGTTAATTACATGTCAGTTCTTTCGCACTTAAGAAGAGTTGTGTCTCCTCTGAGTAGAAGTCAATCTCATTTCGAAGCAAGGGATTTACACGCCACCCATTGGGGCAGAATATGTCCCAACGAAACTCCAGACGGTCCAAACTGCGGACTTGTTAAGAACATGGCTTTAATGGCTTCCGTGTCCATAGGTGTAGACGAGGAAGAGGTAAAAACTTATCTGTATAAAGGAGTTAAAATCCATGAGATAGAGAAAGCAGAGGGTCCAAAGACTAATGCATATGTATATCTAAACGGTAATTTAGTAGGGACATCAGAGAATGGAGAGAAACTTGCAGAGATCATAAGAAGAGATAGGAGAAAGGGAAAGATCTCAAGCAACATAAACGTAGCATACTATCATAATACAAATGAAGTTCAGATAAACTGCGATGGAGGTAGAGCTAGAAGGCCGCTGATCGTAGTGGGAAATGGAACTCCAAAGCTTACAGAGAAACATATAAAGATGATAGAAAAACATGAATTCTCATGGAGTGATCTCATAGACAAAGGGATTATCGAGTATTTGGATGCTGAGGAGGAGGAAAATGCATATATAGCTATAAGGGAGGAAGAACTTACATCAGAGCATACACATTTGGAAGTATATCCTCCCACAATTTTAGGCATCTGTGCCAGCATGGTTCCTTTTCCTGAGCATAATGCTGCACCTAGAAACTCTACGGGGGCGGGAATGATTAAGCAGAGCATAGGCTTCGGATTTTCAAATCACAGGTGGAGAGTTGATACAAGAGGACATTTGATGCATTATCCCCAGGTACCAATTGCAAAAACAAAAATTTCAGATGCAATAAATTATGATAAGAGACCCGCAGGAGAAAATTTTGTGGTGGCCGTACTTTCTTATACAGGATACAATATAGAGGATGCCCTTATAATAAATAAAGCATCTATCGAAAGAGGACTTGCCAGATCCACATTCTTCAGAACATATACATGCGAGGAGAGAAGATATCCCGGGGGACAGATAGATGCCTTCCAGATTCCGGAAAAAACTACCAAAGGGTACAGAGGGACAGAACCCTACAGAAATTTAGATGAGGATGGACTAATCATGGTAGAATCAGAGGTTAGGGGAGGAGATGTTCTGATCGGAAGGACTAGTCCACCAAGATTCTTACAGGAGCTGGACGAGTTTGGTACTGAGATGAGTGGGAGAATAGAAACATCTGAAGACGTAAGACCCAATGAAACAGGAACTGTGGATCTTGTGTTACTTACAGAGAATGAAGACGGAAATAAACTTGCCAAGGTTAGAGTTAGAACTGAGAGGATCCCGGAATTGGGAGATAAGTTCTCTTCAAGACACGGCCAGAAAGGTGTTCTTGGTTTTATATTACCCCAGGAAGACATGCCCTTTACGGAACAGGGTGTTGTTCCAGATCTCATAATCAATCCACATGCCATACCCTCGAGAAAGACTATAGGTCAGATACTTGAGATGATAGGCTCGAAGGTAGGAGCTATAGAGGGCAGGAGGATAGATGCTACTGCATTCGATAATGAAAAAGAAAAAGATTTAAGGGAGTCTTTAAAGAAATTAGGATTTAAAAATACAGGTAAGGAAATCCTGTATAATGGATATACGGGAGATATAATTGAGGCTGATATATTCATAAGTCTTGCCTATTATCAAAAACTTCATCATATGGTTGCTGACAAGCTCCACGCTCGATCCAGAGGGCCACGCCAGATGCTGACAAGACAACCAACTGAGGGAAAGGCAAGGGAAGGTGGTCTCAGGTTTGGAGAGATGGAGAGGGATTGTCTTGTAGGACATGGAGCTTCCATGCTGCTTCTGGAAAGACTTCTGGAAGCTTCTGATAAAACCTCTATATTGGTTTGCGAAAAATGTGGGAGCATAGCTGTTTACGATTCTGTAAAAAATAAAAAATACTGCCCCATATGCGGAGAAGAAACAGCGATATATAACGTAAAAATATCCTATGCATTTGAGTTGTTGATTAAAGAAATGGAGTCCATGGGTATAGATCCCCGTTTTATCTTAAAAGAAAAAGTGTGATAATATGTTAGAAGAGAAACAGATAGAAAAAATTAGATTTGGATTGATGTCACCTGAGATCATAAGGAAACTGAGCGTTGCAAAAATAATGACCGCAGATACGTACGACGATGAAGGATATCCCATAGAGAGGGGATTGATGAATCCGAGACTTGGAGTTATCGATCCTGGCTTAAAATGTAAAACATGCGGTCAGAAATTTGGGAAATGCTCAGGGCATTTTGGACATATAGAACTTGCAAGACCTGTGATCCATATAGGTTTTGTGAGGGATATATACCTATTTTTAAAATCTACATGCAGAGAATGCGGCAGGATTCTTTTGGGTGAGAAAGAACTTGAGAAATTCAGGGAAAAAATAGAAGAAGCTGAAAGAGTAAATAAGGACAAGAGCGTTATAATAAAAGAACTGATCAAAGAAGCCAATAAGAAGAGAACATCCTCTGTGAATAATACGTGCCCTCATTGTGGAGCCATACAGAAAAAGGTGAAGCTGGAGAGGCCTACAACATTTTTAGAGGAAAATGACAAGCTCACTCCCAGCGATATAAGAGAATGGTTTGAAAAAATTCCAGAAAATGATATGAGATTATTGGGCTGGGATCCAGATGTTGCAAGAATAGAGTGGACCATCCTGACAGTCCTGCCAGTGGCACCTGTCACTGTAAGACCGTCTATCACCTTGGAATCTGGAATAAGATCTGAAGATGATTTAACTCACAAACTCGTTGACATAATCAGAATAAACCAAAGACTGAGGGAGAATATAGATGCAGGGGCGCCGCATCTAATTGTGGAAGATCTGTGGGAACTTCTTCAGTATCATGTAACAACATATTTGGATAACGAGGTTGCTGGGATTCCTCCTGCGAGGCATAGATCAGGGAGGATACTCAAGACATTAACACAGAGACTCAAAGGAAAGGAAGGGAGATTCAGACATAATCTCTCAGGAAAAAGAGTTGATTTTTCCTCAAGAACAGTCATATCGCCAGATCCCTATATAAGTATAAATGAGATAGGGATCCCGATCCAAGTAGCCAAAGAACTTACAATCCCTGAAAAGGTAACAGAGCAGAATATAGAAGAACTTAGAAAACTCATT
>Ga0116200_10001016_pt1 | contig 10479 bp, 11 predicted proteins | sample Mar14436cmmetaG_FD_94478 | JGI IMG/M metagenome (GOLD analysis project Ga0116200, IMG submission 94478) | Marine hydrothermal vent microbial communities from Guaymas Basin, Gulf of California to study Microbial Dark Matter (Phase II) - Marker... ... | reverse complement strand
GTATAAAATGCTCTGATCAATGTTCAAAAATTTTTCACTATATTGTTAAACTTTTTTTATAAATGTAACAAATATATATGCTGATTCTTCTATTTACAACATGAATATGTTATGCTGACCAAAAAATCTGAAGAAGCCGATTCACTAGAAGTAGGGAGCATAGTAAACTTGCCGAACAGAAAACCAGTAGGCTTTTACATAATATTTGCACCTGAAGCACTGTTCGAAGTAGGTGTCTTAAAGAGAGTGCTAGATGTATTTGAAAAATACTTAGTACCTATTGTTTGTTTACATGTTTCTTCGCCAAGAATAGGTGAACCTTTAAAATCATACATTGTCGCTGATGTTAAGGATAAGGAGGATAAAACTGAAATCATTAAAAATGAAATTGAAAAGTTTCCACAGATAGAGCATGTAGAAACTTATTACCCATTTTATGATGGTCTTCTGGCAGAACTACCGACCGAAACTTTAAGCATGGCAGGGGAAAGATGTATAATATTTAGAAGACCTCACTATGAAGCATTCATTAAGTCTGTACAGTCGGTCTTCGGCCTGGGAGGTTCAGCTATACTTTATCACTTAGGCATTGTCTTGGGACAGAAAGCATATGAGGATCATAGAAGGATTGCAGGTGAAAATGATGAATTACTACTGAGAGTTACGAGTCGTCTATTTAAGGCTGTGGGATACGGCATATTAGAGTTTAGAAAAGTGGACAAAGAAAGAGGACGTGGCTTGGTTAGAATCTATAATAACTTTGAATGCGAACTATACAGAAACGTTGGTAAGCCATCTAGTCAGTACCTTAGAGGGATACTTGCAGGTTGGTTCCAACGTTTCTTTAATAGGAAAAATGTGAGAGTTGTGGAGACTAAATGCGTAGCTAAGGGAGACAGTTATTGCGAATTCGAAATATTTTAAATGAGGCGTTAGAGGATAGAAATGCTCGTTTACTGGGGATAACATCCTTAGGTATTATAATTATCTATATAATAAGCCTCTTCACGTCCTGTCATGGAATAATTCTGCAGTTTCTGGTTACAGTTTCATCAACTATATTTGCATACTGTGCAGTAATACCATTTAACTTCTTCACGGGAAGAGTCAGAAAAATCTATCTTGAGTTCCTGATAGCTATACTCCTTATATTTTTCATCGAAGTAAATTATTGCTTTATAGAGCTGTTTAAAATACCTATTATATGCTACATGGTTCTCCTACTACCTGCAATTCTTATAGCTTCTGTCTCAGCCTATATCGCGACATATTATATCTTCGATTTCTGGATAGCACCCATTGTAGGTTCTTCAAAACAGTACTTCGTTACAGGGATCATAGGTATCATCATAATTTCTCCTTTGATGTTCGTGCTTGGAGTCGTGTACAAAATATCATTTTACAATGTGCTCATCGCATCACTTGGTTTTCCATTATTTTTGATCCTGCTATATGAATACAAGTATTTCAAAGACGGACTTTGGTCTAAGTCCTGGTTTCTCATAATCTTAACAAATCTCCTTATTGTTCTAGGTGGGTTGCTACTGAACTTTTCTCTAATCCTAAACTGTTATGTTCTAAAAGAATTAAGTAGGATTCTCTATATGTTGGGGTACCTTATAGGATCATATGGGTTTATAATTCATAAGTTCTAGTTAGAAGCTAGGGATCATACATATTGATGATGTCACGACTATTTGGTACTCGATATAAACATTGGCTGGAGAAAGATTCTCTTATCTTTATGATCATATATGACTACTCGCACATATTTTTCCTTTCCAGTAACATGGTAATAACAGTTTTCTTCATTGCATGAATATTGGAATCTCCTCCCGTTACTTAAACTTCCATGAAACTCTACTCTTGATCCAGTAGACTTTATCACAATTACATTATTTTCCACAATTATCTTTTCTATCATACCTTCAAATCCCTTCTCAACGCTTACAAAATTCCCCATACGGATGTTCTTGATAATCTCGGATTCATCTAATCTTGGAGAATTTACAAGAATATGTCCAAAGCGTTCAGGCGTTTCATCATAGATTCCATGCGCGTCGTTCGCTATAACGCCCCACAACCTAATTCCTTTACATAAAACAGTGTCCCATACCTCTAAGATTTCTTCAATAGGGTATGAACGTGGATGTATCTCTAGTAAGTTGGCACCCAATTTTGAAGCCTGTATTATCTCTTCGATTGTCCAGAGGTGACCATTCGCGAGTGGATGTGCAATTTGAACTATAGTATTACTACTATTTTTTAAGACCTTGCTTATAGCTTCTTGATAGCTTATGACGGATATCTCATCTTCGCTTATTATCTCTTCCCGATAAGGATAAAAAACTATTTCTTTATCGGCATTGCATCTTAACTCAATACCGCTTATACAAAGAAAATTATTATTGCTCATCTCGTCACATAACTCTGCATGAAAAACATTGTGATCAGTTTTAACCACAAAATCGAATTTATTTTCCCGATAAGCTCTGATCATTTTCCAGGGAGGGGGAGCTCTCTTGGATTTAAGCGATGTGTGAAAGTGAGTCTCTCCTTTAAACCATTTCCCATAGCTTCTGTAGGGATTGCTAACAATTATATGTCTCATTAATAGACCACTTTGCCATCATCGCTAGAATTTAGGTATTGGGGTTAAGTATATTAATTTTTACTGTTATAGTTTATATTGGCAGGATCGCGCACCGACTGCCCCGATTGGGGTATAGGATGAAAGTGCGTCCGGATACAACCATTAATAAGTTCTAAAAGAGTACTTTTTCGAGATAAGTCTTATACTTATATAGCCTTCTCCGTAGAGGGCTGTAACATCATTTCTAAAGCATGAGCGAATATTTGCTCGTGATATTATTAGCATGTTTAATACTTTTAATAATTTCAAAATAGAACCTTAATCATTAAATGTTTCTGTTTATTAGAAATAAGTAGACAATAAGAATTGACCAGTAAATTTATAGCATTTTGAGATTTCCGCATAGAATATGCTTAAATATATTATGAAGAGATTACTCTTAGCTATACCTACTCTTTTAGGAGTAATAACTCTATTATTCTTCGTTATACGTTTAGCACCCGGTGATCCGGTACTCTATATACTCGGCGACATGGCTACATCAGAAAGAGTGGCAGCGCTACGAAAAGAGCTAGGTTTAGACAAGCCGTTAATTGTTCAGTATATTGAATTCATGTCAAAGGCCTTGCGTGGAGATTTTGGCAGATCTTTTAGTAACGGAATGCCTGCAATGGAGAGGGTTCTAAAATCCTTCCCCTATACATTACAGCTAGCTGTTTTAGGTACGCTGATAGCTATAGTATTAGGTCTAGGTATAGGTATTATGGCAGCTATAAACAGAAATAGCTGGATAGACCTGATATCAACCACAGCAGTCATACTTATTGCATCAATGCCAATATTCTGGCTTGCGATTCTTTTAATTGATTCTCTATCCGTACAGCTAGGAATTTTTCCGGTACAAGGAGTAGGAGATCCAGAAAATCCCTTTAGTGTTCTATGGCACTTACTTCTTCCTGCAATAACGTTAGGTCTAGGAATGTCAGCTACTATAGCACGCATGACTAGGTCCTCGTTATTAGAGGTACTGAATGAAGACTATGTACGGACGGCTTGGTCCAAGGGAGCAAGCAAGTACGTGGTTATTTTTGAGCACGCTCTGCGCAATGCACTAATTCCCGTTGTGACAATAATTGGTCTCAACTTCGGGTATCTCCTCGGAGGCACGGTATTATTAGAAACCGTCTTTAGTAGACCCGGTCTAGGAACCTTGCTCATCGAGGCAGTCTATGCTAGAGACTATCCGCAGATCCAAGCTTCCGTATTTTTCTTCTCGCTAGTTTTTATTATGGTGAACATAGGCGTTGATATATTATACTCCTTCCTTGATCCAAGGATAAAATTGAGGTGAGGGAGATCTCGAGACAGATTGTTATCGAAAAACAGTCCTTAAGACAGGAGGAGGAAAAAGTCAGGCAGAGCGAGCTCATGATAGAGTTGCTTGAGAGTAAATATTTTGTTTTAGGGATGATCATCTTTACATCCATAGTTCTCATGGCGGTATTAGCTCCTTTCATATCTCCATACGATCCTATTGAGCAGAATATGAGGGAGACTCTACAACCTCCTTCTTCGAAACATCTATTTGGCACGGATCCGTTTGGAAGAGATGTTTTGAGTAGGATAATTTGGGGGTCCAGAATCTCGCTTGTAGTCGGTATACTATCTGTGTTTTTTGCGGCTCTATGTGGAGTGCCTTTAGGAGTTATAGCAGGCTATTTCAAAGGTAAGGTCGACTTGATTCTATCTAGGCTTATCGATGTTATGCTTTCGTTCCCGGGAATCATCTTGGCGATAGTCATTATGGCAGTCCTAGGACAATCACTTAACAACGTTATCTTGGCTGTAAGCATTTCGATGATTCCGAGGTTTGCTAGAATTGCAAGAGGGCAGACATTAGCCGTACGTGAAAAAGAGTTTATTCAAGCAGCGGTATCCCTAGGGGCAAGTCATCTAACAATCATCTGGAATCATATATTACCAAATATTCTAACGCCGCTAATCGTTCAGTCTACACTATCTCTTGGCAGCGCAATAATTATTGAGGCAAGTTTGAGCTTCTTGGGTCTAGGTGTTCAACCTCCTACGCCTACTTGGGGAGAAATGCTTAACACTGGAAGACAGTACCTTTATACCGCTCCCTGGATTGCCTACTCCGCAGGATTCTTCATCACATTAACAGTTTTAGGATTCAATTTACTCGGGGACGGTCTACGTGACGTTTTAGATCCTAAGATGAGGAGGATATAAATGAGCGTACTCCTTGACGTCCATAATTTAAAGACATACTTTTACACTAGAAAGGGAGTGTTGCATGCGGTAGACGGTGTATCTTTCAATATCAAGAAAGGTGAGGTCTTCGGTCTAGTCGGAGAATCGGGTTGTGGAAAAAGCATGACAGCACTCTCGATTCTAAGACTTGTCCCATTCCCTGGAAAGATTGTGGGTGGAGAGATCATATTCAAAGAAAGAGACCTGTTAAAAATGACTGAGGAAGAGATAAGGAAAATCAGGGGAAACAAGATTACAATGATTTTTCAGGATCCTAACACGTCGCTAAATCCTGTCTTTCGGGTGGGGTATCAAGTCGATGAAATTCAAATGATACATTTTCCTAAGAAGGCGTTATCAGAGATTCGGGAAAATACGATAAGACTTTTCGAGAAGGTTGGTATCGCAAAAGCAAGGATACGTAGGAATGAATACCCCCATCAGTTCAGTGGTGGTATGAAGCAACGTGTGATGATTTCTATGAGTATCGCGAATATTCCAGAACTGCTCATAGCTGACGAGCCAACTACGGCGCTTGACGTGACCGTTCAGGCGAGATTGATAAGACTACTTTTAAGATTAAAGGAGGAGTATGATCTCTCTATACTATTGATAACCCACAACCTAGGTCTTGTCGCTGAAACATGTGATCGTGTAGCTGTCATGTATTCTGGAAAGATTATTGAGGAAGCTGATGTCTACGAGATATTTGACTCGCCTCTTCACCCATACACCAAGGGTCTGATGAATTGTATCCCGAGAGTAGACAAGGATATTGAACGGTTAGAAGCAATTCCAGGGTATGTTCCCGAAAACTATGGTGGTTGGAAATACTGTATATTCGCCGAGAGATGTAAATACTGCTCTGATAAATGCAAATCTTCCGTTCCTCCCCTTAAGGAGGTTGGGAATAATCATAAGGTGAGGTGTTTCCTATATGAGTGAGTTACTAAAAGTTGTAAACTTAAAAAAGTATTTCTATACTGGAGCAGGCTTTTTTGGAGAGAGGGAGGTTATAAAAGCAGTAGATGGTGTATCCTTTAGTGTAAGAGAAGGTGAAACGCTGGGAATAGTTGGTGAATCGGGTAGCGGGAAAACAACACTTGGGAAATGCTTATTACGTCTAATAGAACCGACAAGCGGCGAAATATATTTTGACGGTGTAGACATCCTCAAGCTTGATCGTAAAGAACTCAAGAAAGTTAGAAGAAACTTACAAATAATCTTCCAAAACCCTTACTCGTCTCTGGATCCCAGAATGAGAATTGGCGATATAATCGGTGAGCCTTTGAAGATACATGGGGTAGAGAGGAGGGAGAGAACTAAGAGAGTTTTTGAGCTTCTCGAACTCGTCGGTCTTCCACGCAGTTATAGTCGACGTTTTCCTCATCAATTGAGTGGTGGACAGAGGCAAAGAGTTGCTATTGCACGCGCTCTGGCTCTCAACCCTAAAATTATTATAGCCGACGAGCCGACATCTGCATTGGATGTATCTATTCAAGCTCAAATACTAAATCTATTGAAAGACTTACAAAGAATGTATGGGTTAACCTACATATACATTTCTCATGATATGGGAACCATCCGATATATGAGCGACCGTGTTGCTGTAATGTATTTTGGCAAAATTGTAGAGTTAGGAGATGCGAGAATAGTCTTCGAGAACCCCCTGCATCCGTACACAGTAGAGCTACTGGAGTCGGTACCAGTTCCAAATCCAAAGAAAAGAAAGCTTATAAAAACGAAGGATATACCTTATGAGAAAATGTTCTCGCATGATATGTATGGATGTATATACTACCCACGTTGTCCTTATGCAACAGAAGAATGTAAAAAGGTCGAAAATGACCTTAAAAGAGTTCAGGAGAACCACTATGTATCATGCATAAAAGCTAGATGCTTAGTCTCGCTGAAGAAGGTTGGAAAACAAAAAATAAATATTGAACTCGGTTAGTAACTGATCCTAACTTCGAATTCCTTTTCTAATGTCTACCTCTGAGGCGATGGTAACTGTAATCTTATCTTCTTGAACTTCATAGTTTAGTGGTACTTCTTCCTCATCAACTTTAGCCTTGACGCTTTTTACTTCAGTCCCTAGTTTCTGAAGTTCCAGCTGTTTTACAGTCAATTTACCTCTTTTCATTTCAATTCTAACTATCTGGTTTTCTTTGGAATACTTTGCGATATAATACCCTGAGTTTCCTACAATAGAGAATAGTCCTCTAAGTCTTTGTCTATAAATCTGAGAAATACAAATGGTGGCTCGCCGTTAAATTCTATTTCGTCTACGGGCCTTAACCATGACATAGTATATGGGTTTCCTCCGAGTTCGTATCCTGATCTTGTTCTCAATGATCTCACTAAAATTTTGTCATTGTTCTTTGTTCTTATTGCTATAAAAATCGTCAGGAGATATGTCTCTTTTCTCTTTCAATACCCCTCCAATGTCATAGACCATTATTGAAGATGTCTCATACATATGTTTCCATCAGCTCTTATTTCAAAGGAGCCCGTTCCGATACCTCCAAGCGGTATTCCTGACAAGGTGACAGAGCTAGATTTATATCTCATCTCTCTCGCTCATTCTCAATAGCAAGCATGTAACTTTAAATAGTTTTCTGTTATTTTACGAAAAAGTAAAAACTTTAACTTCAATTCTAACGTTACAACGTAAGTCTCCATAGCATTGGATATAAGAATTAAATATTCTTCTGAGAAACAGAACAATCATTTACCTGGTTAAGTATTCTTGTCTACTGCCTAGCTAACTAAGCTTATCCAGTAAATATTTTTTGAATATATTTTAACAACTTTTGCGTGAGAAAAATGGATAAGAAAATACTATTAGCTGGAATAGTTGTAGTACTTTTAGCAGTATCCGTAGCATCATACTTTTTCTTTTTCAGAGGAAAAAGGAAAGAAAAAGTACTTGTAATAGCACGATCTAACAAGCCTTCAAGTCTCGACCCTGCTCACATAGTTTGGACTAATGACTACGCTATTGCCGCAAACGTGTTTAGTACATTAATAGGGTATAAGCCCGGAACTAGGGAGATGGTTCCGGATTTAGCCGTTAAATGGGAGATATCACTTGACGGTAAAGAGTACACATTCTATTTGAGGAAGGGGGTCAAGTTCCACAGGGGTTATGGCGAGCTAACAGCTGAGGATGTAAAGTTTACGTTTGAAAGGATCCTTGACCCGAAGACTAAGGCAAGGTATCCCGACTTTTTCAAGGCTATAGACGAGATTATAGTTGTAGATAAGTATACTGTTAAGTTCAAACTAAAATATCCTGACCCAGCTTTCCTAACATATCTAGCTCCATGGAGGAACAGTTTTATAGTCTGCAAGAAAGCTGTTCTCAAAATGGGGGATGAAAAGTTCGCCGAGCAACCTGTGGGTACAGGTCCGTTTATGGTCAAGGAATGGAACAAAGAGACGGGCGACGTCGTTCTTGTGGCAAATCCAGATTACTATGGTGAAAAACCGAAAGTAGACAAGGTAATCTATAAGGTTATCGAAGACCCATATACACAATATCTTGCCCTAGAGAAGGGAGAGGTTGACATGGTTTCTCTTGATGTTTCGATCTCAGGTCTTTTAGAGAGGGCGAAGAATAATCCGAACGTGGAAGTTTATGAGAAAGTGGGAGGAGGAAGCCTAAGCTTAACCTTTAACCTTAAAGACCCAATACTTAAGGATGTCAGGGTTAGAAGAGCTATCGCACATGCGATCAACAGGACTGAAATAGTGATGGATCTGTTAAAGGGGACTATGGCTGAGGCAAAAGGTTTTCTCTCGCCAGCGTATATATGCTATACTGAGGATATTCCACAGTACCCCCATGATCCAGATAAGGCCAAACAACTACTCGCTGAGGCTGGATATCCAAACGGTTTTGAAATAGATTTCTATGTTCCTAACATAGGTGTAATGCCGAGAGTTGCGACACTAATACAGCAGCAATTGGGTAAGGTTGGAATAAAAGTAAACATAAAACAGATGGACTTCGCTACGTGGCTAGAGGCAACAGTAAAGACAGGCAAAGCTGTTCTCTCGTTTATGCCTTTAGGAGGTCGACCGCCTGAAACCGTTGTGATACTGACTAACTTGTTCAGCTTCAATCCCAATCTAACTACACCAACGGGAATCAACTTTATGTGGTATGATGGGCTAGTAGACCTGTTAGACAAGATGGCTAAAGAGCCCGATGCAGGTAAGAGGTGTAAATTATATGAGCAGGCGCAGGTAAAGATAATGGAGGATCTACCATTGTATCCTCTATATTGGTCAAAGATATACATTGCAACTAGAACGTGGGTAAAGGGCTTTTACATAGATACATTCAATTCATTCGGGGACTGGATGGAGTATGTTGATATTGAAGGTAAAGAGTAAAGTTTTTTCTGCTTTTTATCTCTTTTTTATATTTTTTTCAATATACTAGCAGTAAACTTTTTATAAAGACAGATTTTTAAAAATGGAAACTTGGAAGGGGGTGAAGGGGTGTGAGTTTTCTATACAAGGGTGGGTATTTTATTTGCCAGTTTAAGTAGCTTACAGATTCTTAGAAATCCTTTAAAGAAACCAATTCTGAAAAAACCTAAGATGATTAAGATCGATACTAGCCGTGAAGAATTAACTAGAACGATAATATTGTTTGGTGTCAAGAAGCTAACCCCCAAACAGAAAGAGCTGCTAACCTACATTTATAAAATAGGTCAAGCTAAAACACTAACGTACCTTGCTAGAAAGTATTCTGAGGAAACAGGGCTATCCTACTCGACCGTGAAGTGGAACTTGAGGGAGTTGAGAGATCTTAACTTGATTACTGGAGGCGATGTTAACAATAAGGGTGAGCCCGTTAGATTAACAGAGGCAGGTTTATTGCTTGTCGATTACCTGAGGAAGAATCATTTTTAAGCGTTAAGTGTTTTAACCAAAATAACACCATTTTTATCGTATGCAGTCTTTTTCTCATCTTCTTGAAGATGATATAGTAAATAACGATATAATTTCTCTTCCTATCGATGAAAATGTATCTAGAATAATTACGTTATTTAGTGAGTATAATACTTCTTTCTTCCCCGTTGTTAGGAATCAAAGATATGTTGGGGTAGTCTCGCTCTGGGGATTATTGAAGAGAGGGATTTACAGGAAATTAAAAATTTCGAGTATAATTGAGAGAATTCCTTCGTTTCCTATCGATGTTAGCTTTGAAAGAGTGTTGAGGACTATAGTAAAGAATAGAATCCCGGGTATCGTTGTAACTAGAAACGGAAAGGTAGAAGGAATAATCTCGCAAAATGATCTTCTAAAAAATGATAAGGTAAAAACTCGTCTACATGCAGTTAGAGTTCATGGTTTACTCAAACGTGGAAACGAGTATTTTCTTAATGTGAATGACAGAATTGGGAAAGCTAAAAACTTTCTAATTAAAAACGTTTTGGAGGAGGTATATGTAGTCAATAAACAAATAGAGGGCATTGTCACAGCAACGAGCATGCTTGAGAAAGTTTATACTTTCTCTATAAGACGTAGCAAACGTGGTGAGGTTGCTGGTAGAACGGAAGATATCTTTAGCGAGAAGGTATACAGGATACTGGATAGCT
>Ga0116200_10001015_pt1 | contig 10479 bp, 7 predicted proteins | sample Mar14436cmmetaG_FD_94478 | JGI IMG/M metagenome (GOLD analysis project Ga0116200, IMG submission 94478) | Marine hydrothermal vent microbial communities from Guaymas Basin, Gulf of California to study Microbial Dark Matter (Phase II) - Marker... ... | reverse complement strand
TTGAACTAAAAGAAATCATAAAAGAAATTCAAGAAATAAAGTATCTTTTACGTTCGCAGACCTGGCCACGCTGGCTACCTACAAAGCTTGCTGCTAAGTATTCTGGCCTGTCAGCTAACAAACTAAGACAACTTTATAAAGAAGGCGAAATCTATGCTAAAGATATCGGTGGTAAACTTATTTTTGATAGAGAAAGCATTGACGAATATTTCTTAAAAGACAAAGCCAAACTAAAAATTTATCTTGACAAAATTAAATCACCTAGCTTATGCTAACTGATGTGAAACTCTTTAGACGTTCTAATGGGTACTGGTATATACGTTTTGAGCGTGGGAAAGAACGGTCTCTGCGCACAAAAGACAAAAAACTAGCCGAAAAATTATTTAAAGAAGTTCAAAAAGAAATCCTCAAGGGACGATTAGTCTTACTTGAAAAACAACAAAGAATTACTTTGAAACAATTTATAGAAGAATATTTATCCTGGTCAGCTAATTATAAGTCTTACAATACATATAGGCTTGACAGGCATTGTTTTTCAAAACTATTAGATTATTTGGGTGATATTCCCTTAAAGACGATTTCTGTCAAAAAGCTGGAGGAATACTTTGGTTTTTTAAAAACCAAAGGACAAAAGCCAACAGGAATTAACATAGAAATGAGACATATTAAAGCAGGCTTTAATAAAGCTATAGCATGGGGATATTTAAAAGAAAATCCTTTAGCCAAAATAAAACCACTTAAAATCCACCAATCGCCACCTAAATTCCTTTCAAAAGAAGAAATTAAGCTTGTTTTAGGTAACATAAAAAATCCCGATTTTAAAGATTTAATTATCTGCTATCTGGAAACAGGATGTCGTCGTGCTGAATTGATTAACTTGCGTGTTGAAGATATAGACATAAAAAATCAATTTATCAAAGTTAGAGGAAAAGGCAGCAAAACTCGTATTGTGCCAATGACAAAAACTGTGATTGAAATAATGAATAAAAGAATAATCAATAAAACGAAACAACAAAGAATTTTTCCTGCTTGGCATCCTGATACAGTTAGTCATATGTGGGCTAAACTAATGAAAAAGCTTGGTTTAAAATATAGGCTTCATGATTTACGTCATACAACGGCTTCTTACCTGGCAATGAAAGGTGTATCTTTAAAGATTATTCAAGAATTACTAGGACATAGCGATATAAAAGCAACACAAATCTATTCACATTTATGTCCTGAAACCATACGTGAAGCACTTTCATTACTAAATATGACTGGTAATGTAAACAAAAATCAGGCAGGCCGTTTAAAAAGAATCAAATAAGGCATAAAGTCAATTTATTCGTAATCAGCAGGTCAGGGGTTCAAATCCCCTCGCTGGCTCCAAAATTTTTAGGGGTATTGGAAAATTGCTTATGTTATATTTCATAACATATGGTAATATTTCGTCACAATTTTGCCTGCATTTTGCAGGCAATTAGCAGGCAATTTCCGAATAAGTCTTAGTCAGTTATTCTTTTTTGGCTTCATCGCAGCCAGGACAAGAGTTGCTAACCAGGAAAAAATAAGAGTCAGTATAAGCCATAATGATGTCAAGCAATTTAATCGCTTAAGACACCACACCCAGTAATTGTCCTTAGAGCTTGCAATAACGTAATTAATGTATTTCTTAGATTTTCAATATCATCTCTCATCTTGTTTATTTCGTCCGTTATTGATGCAAAATTATCGTTGATGTCTGTATCTGCACCCGTTCCACTTATCTGCTTGACTGTTTGTGTTGCGGTTCCGCCACTATTGTCCGTTAAGTCTTCACTTACAAGTGCTGCTGGATCAGATACACTATCGGCTCCGAAGTCTTTAGTCGCTCCACTTAACCTTAATGCATCCGACTTTACTTTTCCTCCAACATCTAATACCTTATTTCCATCATCCCACGTAAGGTCGGCACTACCTGCAAATGTGGTGCCATCATTATACTGGATTGCATTTGTTGGGCCGCCTGGTTGTGTCGCATCCTTAGCGACCCATGCTGTACCATTGTATACATACCACGCATCCTCTGCATCGACCCATATCTGCCATCCCTTGGCTGGTGTATAAAAATGCCAAGCACCCCAATAATAATGGGCAATATCATTTTCATGTCCAGCCCATGCTCCAGTTGCAGTACCTATTACGATATAGACATCACCGTCACTAGGGTCTGTTGGAGGATCTGACTGGCGTGCAATAGCTGTTGGCATTACAAGTGCATCTAGTTGCCACAATGCCTGATTATGCGTAACCTCTTTTTGTGCCTGTGATTGGATAATTTCTGGTAATCCTAATCTTGTTGTGCTCATACCGTTGCCTCCCCTGCAAATCCTCGCCCAACGAGGGCGGATATTTGATAAACCCTAACTTTTACTTGGCTCTGAACTGAGCCAAAGTCTTCTATTTGTTGCTCAGCACTATATTCTACCCAAGTTTCAGTTATGCCCCATAGTGTTCTCACCACATTATCGTCTGCATCCAGTATGTCCACTTCGTACTCCTCTCTCTCTTCACCCAATGGTACGTCTACCTCGTTCCTCCATTCTCCACCTACCCTAGTTCGCCGTGTCCAGTTAATGTAGATGTTGTCATATTCATCTCGTTCAGCCCATATATGGACAGGGGAAAGTGGTCGTAGATTTGTGGCAAAATATGTCCAGATATGTTCCTCAGCATCATCGATAAGCTGCCCGAAACTAACTGCTTTGTACCACCTAGCTAAACCTATTTCCGATACTTCCATCTCCCTGAATACTGTGCGGCTAATCAGAACAAATCGGTCACCAACACTATGGTTACCAACAGCCCACTCTGTTCCCTTACGTCCCCTTAACAGTCTCCGCAATCTATAAGTATTTTCGCCAATAAGTTCAGCATCTTGAAATTGTACTAGTTCATCACCAATGACGGCAAGGTTAGCCCAATTCAGAACGGCCAGCTCGCTTACAGACTGTAAGCTACCACATATTAGCTGTACATCAACATAGTTTGCTTCGTCCCAAGTTGTCGTGATACCAGGTGGTAATGCATTCAACGTGTATCCCACGACACCCTGCACTATTGGTGAAAAATATGAGTATGTTGTACCGCCATCTATTGATCGATACAGTGCTCCACCTCTCCACTTTTCACCTCCTCCTCCAGCTACATAGAAACCAGGACCACTTTCATTATCATTAATGGTAGCTACATCAATAAGAAATAGTTCCGTGTCAGGAACGGCAACTGGAGATATCTGAGGAGGTTGGTACTCCCCACCGTAACCCTCAGAGATAGCATCGTATATAGCCGCATCCTCAGCCATTGCTCTAATTCTGATAAGGCCAGGATAACCAATATCAATGGATACTATTCTCATCCTATGACTATCTCCATCATGTATAACCTCAATGACATCGCCTGGATCCAGGGCAAGATGTTTATATGTTGTCGTAAACTCATATATTGTACGTGACATCCACATATTATACATTAGAACCTCAGATACTCTCCTTGCCTGAGTCGCTGTCATAGCTAGGGGTAGGTCCACAATAACCGAATTTTTGCTTGAAGTCGCATAGCGCAATGTTCTTTGAGCATTTTCCTGGAAGTCCCTATCCACATCTATATATCTAACTTCTACCTTCTGCGGTAGTGCCAATTCATATCGTCTTGTGATTGAGAGTACCTGGGATTCTTGTCCTTCTGCACATGCCCCAAGGTCATCCTCATTCAGTGTCACTACAGGGTCACTTCCTCTCTTGACAAACTTCACCTTGCCATCACTTTCTACTCCATCAAGAATAAAGGCAGAACACAGTACTTCAAGTGCGTCTCTAGCTGAGGTCTCTGTTACAAGAAATCCCTGTACTTCATCATCTAGAGTCGATGTGTCCACGTATTCACTTTCCAATCCAGCCTTCTCACAAATATCATCAATAATACTCGATATTGGTATGGGATCTGGAACAATCTGTGATGTTCCAAGAGCGTGTCCATTAGTGACTACCTCGAACGAAAAGTTAGGTATTCTATTGCCATAGTCGGATAGCAGGAAGTCATGAAAAACGACGTATGCCAGACCACGATATGCAGGCACATTGCCTGTACCTAAATATGATTCCATAAGAGGATTTGGTTGTTGATCCTCCGTTCCGAGATATATATCCATCTGCTCAGCCAGCTTTTCACTCTGTGCCAGTTCATCGTCCGTTGCAGTCGCCGATACATTATAAATGAGCTTCCCATCTGCCCATATTCTCCTAATGCCATATATTGGGCCTTTACACAGTGCTACTGCGAAACTGCATGTATACCAGTAATGACGAGTCGTCTGTACGTAAGTCTGCGCAGCCTTCCCTCTGCCAACTTGAACTTCCTGTTCCTCTTCGGTTACGTGTTCTTGAATATCAGCTGCCCAGATAATGTTGCCACCTACTCTAAACGTGCCATAAATAATGGGAATTGGACGGCCATAAGAGGAATCCATAAGACTTACTTCACGTGTCATCTTACCCATTTCTATAGTTTGAGGCTCGAGTTCTGGTTTATATATCCGTGATGCAATATAAGATCCAATAGACCAACCTATAGCAGCACCTATTCCAGCAATTCCAACTAGACTTCCCAAACCAGCGCCAGCTAAGGCAAATGCTGCTGGAATGGCTATCATTCCCACTATATCACCTCCTTATACCGATAGACTCTATAGATTCTGCGGCGCCATTTTTCATCTAGAATATGTTCAACTACTTTTCCCACACTTGGCCAAACATGTATCACAGTTCCCTTTTCCGTAAGAATCCCCATATGTATCGGCTGCCTACGTATGAGAAAAATCAACACATCCCCAGGTAGTGCAGCATCCAAGCTGTCTACCCTATCTAGGTATTCATCACAGAGAGATAATAAAACAGAAGCATCTGGCTGTCGTGAATAATGCCTGTAGTCAAATGTAGAAATACCAAGAGAATGTGCTATTCCAATAATGAGCCCAGCACAATCACAGCCCACGCCTTTTACCCTGCCCTGATGACGATATGGTGTACCAATCCACTCTCTCGCTTCTCTAACAATTTCCTCTCTTCTTATCATACATCTCCCGGATGGCTTACATATTTGAGTATTTTATCTCTGCCGGGCACATATGGTTCACCTCTGAAATTCACAACATTATTGAATTTGTTCTTACAAGTGCTAAATGACTTATCGCATCCTGGAAAAGCTTCATATTCATCGCCCACCTCGACCGTGTAAGGCATTGGCAAGTATAGCTCGAAAGTATGATTGTTTTGTATCCAGCGCTTAATTTCCCTTTCAATTCCAGCATTTGCGCCAGTTAGGAACCGAATTTTACCAAAATTAAACCATCCATCGTCAGCATTATTGTTCACGTCAGCAAATGTTTTCCTATCTGTTACACCAGTAATAGTTCCAGTCACACGATAGTCATTAAGATTAATCTTGCATCTGCTATCTCCCAACTGTGCACGACATGTCGGAGAATAAACTTCACCTAAGGTACTCTGTCCCAACCTATCTATTATGCCACGTAGCTCGGCTACAAACCTGTCATCAGCAACAGTAATTTCACCTATCCATCCCCGCCTGAGCCATATCTTACCTAGTGAGGCATTTGTATAATCGACCATGAATATTTCTATCATTGCTCCATCATAGCGCCCAGCCACTATATCCTCCTCAGTAATTGCATCATCCTGAAGTAAAATAGCACGTACATCGAGTACATCTGGACGTAGGTCCGCATCCGTAGAAACAGCACTGGCCTCAAAGCCAACAGTAGCCTTGTACGTCAATCCATCAATAACTAAGTCTTTATCATGGTCAGTGAAGCACAATACTGTACCATCTCGCAAAGTAATTTTCCAACAAGTACAAAGGGTTGTAACATGCTTATTCAATCTATCTTGTAAAACTTGCGGAATTGTCTTCATACTCTTATCTCCACAAGTGGTATTGACTTTATGCTACCAATTTGAAGTGCCTCAATAGTGATTGGTAATTCATCTGTATCAAAGCGTACAGGTACGTCAAATTCGAAATCTGCCGTTATAATTACACCACTAGCAGGTGGCGTATCAAAAGAAATTATGCCAGTTGTATAGTCACAACTCCAACCACTTGTTTGTTCCACACCATCCAAATAAATCTTTACTGTACCCTCAACTGGTTTTTTAATTGTTCTAGTTTCAATGATATCACCACTCTTATAATGTTTTACTAACTGAAAGTTTGTCGTTGTACCATCGCCTATTCCTATTTGCTGTGCTACTGCACGATAGTCAGTCCAATCCTTAAATCTGAAACCTATTGCTCTTCCTTTTCTAGCTCTGAAGAAAGCTATAAGAGTATCAAGCTGTTCTTGTGTTCTAATACCATAACTAACATCATAACGACAAAGGCCTTCTTGCCATCTGATGTTTCTCTTTTCATATCCACTTGTTGTTTGCACTATATCTGTTTTGTAACGTGGCCCACCGACAGAGCCACGAGAAATGTCCTCTGGAAATCTGATTTCTACGAAGTCCATAATCTCCCTCCTTCCAAGTTGTGGCCATTCTGGATGGCTTTCATATATATCACCATGATCAGCCATCCATATTCCGATACCTCCAAAACCGGAGTTAATTGCCTCATTAACTGCCCTCATAATAGTCTGCGGAATACCCATCCAGCTTTCTTTTCCACCGGCGATCCAATGACCTTCACTCTCTTCTATCTTAATTGTCCCTCCTCTAAAAAAACAGTGAACCATCGCCTCGTGGATGCCAACATAGTCACTCCCCAGCAATCCATGAGTCCATACATCACAGGAAGTATTTGCACCAACAAATATCCTTCTCCAGTAACGCCTATGCACAACTTTCTTAGTGTAGTCATAGACGGCACGCCAGAACCATTCAGGCGCATGTGGAGCAGGATCCGACCAGTCACCACTCTCGGTATAGGACATTATTTTAGCAATATCTAAGTACATCACGAGCTTGCCCAAATCACACCATCCCAGCCACCATTCCGCATCATAATCGGTACCAGTTATTGCAGGTAAAGCAGCTCCTATTAACTTTCCATTTTCATGAAGTGCCCTGGATAGCTGTCTGTAAAAATTAGTCGCAGCATCTCTAACGTGACTGTCCTGCTGTTCCAAAGTAGCTATAATGCCATCCCAGCCATTCTCAAGGCAAATTTGAACCACTTTATCCACGTACTCATCTGGATGTGTTACAACGTATTCAAATATATCGGGATCTATATCATCGATTTCTGGGTTGTAGTTGTTTATGATTAGAAAGCATTTTACTCCCCTACTTTGTAAGTAAGTCTTGTCGTCTGCATACTGGATAGGACCTTCAGGATCTTCAATAGCTGTTGTACCACTAGTTTGTCCAGTTATTTGTTTGCCTCCTTCCCAAGTTCCTTGCAAATTTGTCAACTTCAAGATTTCGTTGTACTGGTTATTAGTAGCCCATACAACCTCTGCTGTGGCACCTGTATCAGCCTCAACTACAGTCTCACCAGGTTGAAACTCGCCACTTCTACTACCCTCAACCAGTCCCAGATAAATTCCTCCGTCATTTATGTCTCCAGGCTCAATTACTCCGTTTTTGCGCCAAAACCATGCATCAAAGCACACATAGTCAAATATCCTGTAGCACCTGCGCACTGTAGCATTGCCAAATGGATCTGGTTCCAGGCTAACCTGCCATTTTACACCACCATGAGTAGCATCTGGAAATAGTGCACCCGTATATGCTTCAATACTATTAAGTGCCTGCTTCCTTCCAGTATCACCGTAGACCATGAGACGGGGAATGGTATAGGCTGTATGGCGTCTTTCAAATTCAACCAGCTCACTAACAGTATGGGGTCTGGTTGCCCAAATGGTGAAGCCTCCAATAATGCCAAGCTCCTGTAACACTTCCTTAAGTGCTGGATGTATATCTTCAGCATGATGCCAGACAAAATAATCTCCACTACCACCCGTATAATAGGCACCAAATGGATAGGCAATAGTAACAGGTGGAGATACACCAACTCCTTCATTGTAACCATAAAACTCTAAAAATGGTTTGCCAGGTCCTCCATATGGCGTTTCATATTCGTACCACCATTCAGTATCATCACCCCATGTCCAGCAATATCCTCCTAGTGGGCCTTCCCAAGAAACTATCCAAAGCTTATAGCCGTAAATTGACTTAGGCCAAACATCTGAACCTTCCTCATTAACTACACGCCATCCCTCCTCTGGTGGCTGTTCTATATACCACCGAACATCTGCAGTGTCGAAATCATGCCAAAATAAAACTTCATTACCCGTACACCCTCCTGGTACCCACTTTTTTTTATCTTCACTCCAGATAAGACATTTAAGGCAGTTCCTAAGAGGCGACCATGGCTCAACTTCAAATTCGAATCCCAGATGTGGTATGCATTGTTGGTCACAGTAAATTGTCAGCAGACCAACTCCATATGGGCTAGCATTCTTAGTTTCGAATCTAATCCAGTAGGTTTGTCCAGCCTCGAATATATATGGAACATCAAGTTCCCATTCTTGCCAGTGCCAATCGTACCAATTTGGACGCCATCTAGCTACCTTCACCCAGGGTCCATCAGGACTTGTTCCTACATGGACATCAACAATTACAGGATAGTAATCACCAATGCGACCACAGTACTTTATTTTAAAAGTATGTGCAGTAAATGTTTCGTCAGCCACAAATTTAATCTTTGTATCGGCTAACTGTCCATTACTGTATGTTCCAGCTATAACAATTGTTTCCAACCACGGATCTTCTTTGTATGTGTACCCCGTTGTTTTCTTAAACCACTGTGCCCCGGTCCATATCTCGATTGCTTCCTGACTTTTCTGCAAGTCATCTTTACAGTATTGCTTGTACTCTTCATCGCTAGTAACTTGCCCGCTTCCACTTGCTAAAATAATACATGCCCTAGCTGGCCAGTCATAATTAGCTGGAAAATCTCGGTATTCAGGACCACTCATACCAGGCACAGCCGAGTCACAAGTCGTCTTTAGCTTGTAGATACCATCAAAACAAGGTACAGAGAAAATGCGGAAACAGCCCTCGCCAACATTAAGAGTCTTGAATTCTAGCACATGATCAACGCCGGTTTGGATCGTGAATGGTGTGTCCATATCAATAGTCAGCCACTCCCGCTCAGGCCACTGTGCCCTGGTATCGTAATCTTTCATGCCTATGGTAGTTTCACATACAACATTGCCATCGAAACTAATCCTTATCTGACAGTCATATCCAAGAACACGTCGTTCTAACCTTATTATTCCTATTCTGTACAGTTTATAAGGAACTGGAAAAACATGTATAGCAGCCCAAATACGCAGTTTTTTTATAGTCAAGTTTTGTGTTGCTCTGAAATAGATCCAGCTAGTTATTGGCGTCTGAAAATTGTTTGCTGGCTCACTGCCAAAAAGGGGAAAGCCCCAGCTAATTGTATCCACAAAGGAGTAGTCCCACCACCATCTTGTGTCATCTGGTTCTATGTACAAAAATTCCCCTTCATCTACCCAACAAGGTCCCTCAAGGATCGGCCCTACATCCACTTCCTCAAGATAGTTTTGCACGTATGCAAGATGGTGGAGATTATAGGAATGATTGACTGGCTCACACAAGCCAGTGTCACACCATTGCTTTATGTAGGACCATTTCAGGAAATCTTCCTCAGGAACATGCTTGCGTAGCCTCCGTGCAATAATCGCAATGCCGAATGGAATATTCTGGGAAATAAGCCACTCGCAGGCAGGTGCAATTGTGGCAAGGGCGTCGTCAAAAAATATGCATGCAAACGGCTCTGATGGATTCTCCTCTTCCCTTACCCAGCGGGCAAATGTTGACGGTTTAACAAATTTGTACCCTAGCTGCTTAAGATGCTTAATGTGCACCTTCAAGTCTTCTAAGTGGACACGAAACGTATGTTTCTCTATTCCAGATCTTGCAAGTCCGTGATAGCACAGACATACATTATATAGTTTCCTATTCATCGGCTGTTACTAATATTGCAAACTTTTTACCTACATGGCCAGCAGGAAATGTAAGATCCACACCTGTATAAACCTCACCTACACCATCAATAAATTCATATACCAATGAGACCTCAACATTTGTCTCAGCACCATATACTGTTATCAAAACGGCAGGTTCGACAACAAAATAATTAGCAAAATCAAGATGTACTGTTGTATCAGTAATTGGCCTTACGTCACTATATATCCTTCTCATCTCCTTGCCCTCGCTAAAGCCATTGTTATCTCAGTAGCTATTTGTGCCCTTGATGCTCTAAATGACTCAACATCAGGCGTTTGAATATGAATATGCACCACAATTGGTTTTTCTTCTGCCTTATTAATTATTTGCACAGGGATAGCTCGTCCATTAGGCAAAGGAACAATTGCTTCAGGATATCGCCCTTCTCCAGCTAGAA
>Ga0116200_10001014_pt1 | contig 10480 bp, 17 predicted proteins | sample Mar14436cmmetaG_FD_94478 | JGI IMG/M metagenome (GOLD analysis project Ga0116200, IMG submission 94478) | Marine hydrothermal vent microbial communities from Guaymas Basin, Gulf of California to study Microbial Dark Matter (Phase II) - Marker... ... | reverse complement strand
GGCGATGTCGGCAATGGCCCGATTTCCTTGACGTTCACCGGCATATGCGGCGCCGACTGCGCACCGTCCACCAGGAACAGCGCCCCGGCCTGATGGGCCAGGCGACCGACCTCCCGCACCGGGTTGATGGTGCCCAGTACATTGGAGACGTGAGCACAGCAGACCAGTCTGGTGCGCTCGGTGATCGCTTTCCTCAACTACTCCCAATCCAGAGTGCCATCATCGTGGATGCCGACGACCTTGAGGGTCACGCCGGACCGCTCGCGCACCATCTGCCAGGGCACCAGATTAGATATGATAGTGTCCTCATTGATAAACCCTCTCCTTTCCGCCGCCTCAACCATGCTCACGCCGATGCGATCCTTGACGCTGGCCAAAGGGTTAAAGGATTCGATCTTGGCCACTACGGTGGTCTCCAACCCCTTCGTCACCCTGTTCAGCCTCACCAAAGGCGTGTTGCCGACGGTCTCGGTGATGTCCCTGTAGATTCGGGCCATCGGTTCCCTCCAGTAGTAGTGGCGACTTCAGTCGCTCCAGAGGTTAAACTTGCCCCGCCGGTCGTTCCATCCAGGCCGGGTCCCACTGCTCATCCAGCAGAGTCACATTGGCCTCCTGGACCCCAGGCACCTGGGCCGTAGTCCGGTGTACCTGCTCCACCAAATAGGAGGCTAGCGGGCAGAAGGGAGCGGTGAGCACCATCTTCACCTCGACCTTTCCCTCCTCGTCAATCTCCACCTGGCGGATCATCCCCATTGTAACCAGGTCCATCCCCACATGCGGGTCAATGACCTGGCGCAGTGCCTCACGCACCGCTTGCTCAGTTACTCTAGCCATTTCTTGCCCCTCCTATCATCAATTTCCTGTCCCTAATCCCATTCTTACGCCCCCAGGATCTGCTTGATGTCTTCCTCCGGGTCACCGATGAGTCGCAAATCGTAACTCTCCCTCAGTACTTTCAGAATATCGTCATTCACCCAAGCAGGGAGGATGGGACCCAGATATATGCCCTTAATCCCGAGCGCCAGCAGACTCCAAAGGATGGCCACAGCCTTCTGCTCCATCCAACTGAGCACCAGCGTAAGCGGGAGTTCATTTATGCCCACGCCAAACAGTTCGGCCAAGGCCTGGGCGATGTCTATGGCGACAATCGAATCATTACACTGCCCCAGGTCAATCAGCCTGGGAATGCCCTCGATATTGCCAAGATTCAGGTCGTTGATCCTGAACTTGCCGCATGCCAAAGTTAAGACGATTGTATCCTGTGGCAGGAGCCGGACAAACTCCCGATAATATCCTGCCTTTTTGTGCGGCGAATCGCAGCCGCCCACGAGGAAGAAGTGGCGGATTTTGCCTGCTTCTACCAGTTGCTTGATCTTATCTTTCAGAGACAACACTACGGACTTGGAGAATCCCGTGGTTAGTACCACCTCCCCCGGCTCCTCATCAAGTTCCGGCAGCGATTGGGCCTTCTCTATCACCGGGGTATAGTCGTACCCGTCAATATGTCGCACGCCAGGCAGCCGTGTCGGCCCGGTGGTAAACATCCTCTCCCTGTACTCCTCCCTGGGGATCAGGACGCAGTTCGAGGTTCCCAGGATCGCCACAGGGTACTTCGAAAACAGTTTTTTCTGGTCAAACCACGCTTTGCCCAGGTTGCCGACCAGGTGCTTGTACCTTTTCAGACCGGGATACCCGTGGGCAGGCAGGAGTTCTGAGTGGGTGTAGACATTTATGCCCGTCCCTTCGGTCTGTTCGAGCAGCGCCCCCAGCGCCTTGAGGCCGTGGCCGGTGACTATGATCCCGTGTCCCTTGATCGTCCCTGTCTGCACCTCGGTGGGCTCCGGTTCCCCATAGGTTTCAATGTGGGCCTTTTTCAGCAGTCGCATCGTTCTGACGTTCATCTCGCCGGCCTCAACAGCCAGTCTGACGAGGTCGGCCGCGTCAAAATTGACGTTAGTGAAGGTGGCGTAGAAGGCCCGTTCCAGGAAAGCGTCTATCTCAGGGTCGGTATATCCGAGTTCCCTGGCATGGTAGAGATAGGCGGCCATCCCTTTCGTGGTCAGTATCAAGTTGTCCTGCAAACGGGCGACTGTGGGCACTTTCCCGCATACCCCTTTTACGGTGCAACCCGTTCCCCTTACGGTCTGAGAACACTGGTAGCAAAACATGGCCAGTCTTTCTTTCTCAGCCATTTAATGCAAGCCTCCTTTCCATATCATGGTTCCATTCAAAACCGACAATCTCAAAGGCACAGGTGATGGCGCCGGTGGGGCAGACCTCCTCGCACAGGCAACAGCAATCGCAAGCCTCGGCGCGGGCGCGGCGACAGGCTTCGGGACAGGCAAAGACCGGCCCCTGCTCCCCCAGTTTCACAGCGTGACAGGGGCAGGCCTCCACGCATAGCCCGCAGAGGGTGCAACGGGTTTCGTCAACCTGGGGCAGGGCCCATGTCATGTTCACATTCATCTCCCGTATCCAAAACGACCGTCGTCATTGTATCATCAGAGCGATCGTTCGTCTGTGACAAAAGTCCTTTTTATCTAGTTCTTGGTGCAAGAGGGGGTTGGAGGCCCGGCTCCGGCCGGGAAAACCCCGATAAATCGGGGCCTCCGTCGAGTTTTGCACCGCAAACTATCCACAGTCGGCGCCGGCCTGAAGAGCCGGCGCTAGGTTCCCCTGCCTGTAGCCTCTCGCTCCAGCCCCTCCCGATCCACCACGACGACCCGCCCGCGCTGGCGGTGGATCAACCCGGCGTCGGCGAAGGCCCGCAATGTGCGCCCCACCATCTCCCGCACGGTGCCGATGTGCGCAGCGATCTCTTCTTGCGTCCAGCGGTGGAATGGCTGCGGGTCATCGGCCTGGGCCAGCAGGAAACGCGCTAGGCGGGTACGTACCGTATGCAAGGCCAGGTCCTCCACCACGTCGCTCAGGCGTCGCACCTCGGCCGCCAGGCGCTCTATAACGGCCATCGCCACCTCGTGGTGCTCGCGCACGATGCGCCGGAAGTGCTGACAAGGGATGGTGTAGAGCGTGACCTCCGTCAGAGTATCCACGCTGGACAGATGGGGACCGCCGTCGAGCGCGGGGACGAGGCTGAAACACTCGCCCGGGCCGAGGTAAGCCAGCACGTGCTCGCGGCCTGCGAGCGACGTTCGGCGAGCGCGCACCACCCCCCGGGCGACGAAGTACACCGCCTGGCAGGGATCACCTTCCAGCAGAATCACCTGGCCGGGCGGGAACGTGCGCTCGTACACATGGGGCGCGATTTCCCGCAAGGCGTCGTCGCCGAGCCTGGCAAAGAGCGGCAACTGGGAGAGAGTCTGGGCTGTGACGGTCATCAGTTAATCCAGCGTCCGAATAGAGTGAGGCGGGATGGCACCCTGCAATATAGTGTGGCCTCCAGCCGCACGCCTGATTGTAGCCCAGATTAGGTCTGCGGTCAACCCGACCGGTAACAAAACGAGGCGGGCGCAGCAGCACAGCGCCACGCCCGCTCTAGCAGCCGATAATGATGCCGCAGGCGGCTGCCCTATCTGCCTCGCTCACCATTAGGCGGTGGTCAAACCTCTCAAGGGCCAGGCGCCTCCTCGGGCTTTGCCGTCTCTTTTACTTCAGCCAGCAGATCGCTCAAGACCGCACCGTGGTAGACCTCGTGATCACGGATGCGAGCCAGCAACTTACGCAGTCCTTCGTCCTCGATCTCGTCCAACTGGCGGGTATAATCCAGCGCCACCGCGCGTTCGGCCTCGATGTCTGCTTGTAGCATCTGCGCTGTGTCGCCCTCCAGGGACAGGGCAGCGTGTGCGATGTCAGGGTGGCCGCCCAATTCGGCCACCTCTTCGGCCAGCCAGCCCAGGTGCTGCATCTCATTGATGGCCTGCATCTCCAGTTCACGGCCAACCTCGCAGTGAGGCGTAACGAAGTTGTGGTAAAGATACTGCAGGATGACGGTATACTCGTGGCGCACTCCCTGTTGCAGGATGTCGAGCACGCGCGGGGGCACACCTTTGGCCTTCCTCATCTTTAACGGTTCCTGGGCCTCAGCCTTCCCCCCGGCCAATTTGTCGGCCAGATGGGTGAATATGTCGTGATGGGCCTCTTCGTCGGCGAGGATGCGCTGCAACAGCCGCTTGACCTTCGAGTCGGCAATGGCAGCGATGTGCTTCTTGTATTGAGCGATGGCTCCCTCCTCGGCCAGGATGTCGCGGGCCATCCACTCACCTGGGCCGCCGCCTGAAAGGTCTACCTTCCCCCGCTCCATATCCGGCCTGCCCCCCAGGGCAACTATGGCCTGGGCCAGCCAATCGAAGTGGCGCATCTCCTCGCGGGCGATGGCCTCGATCTCGCACGCCTCCTCACCCTCGCCGATGGCGTAGGCGTGCTGCAGATACTGGATGACGGCCGCATGCTCGTCGCGCAGGTCGGCGTTGAGCATATCAACCACTGCCTGTTTATCATTCATTCGGCCCTCCTGTTCCATCGGCTACGTCTCTACCGACCTAATTCTCGGTGCCAAACTCGATGGAGGCCCCCATTAATCGGGGTTTTCCCGGCTGAAGCCGGGCCTCTGGCCTTGTTTTGCACCACAAACTAACTAACCTGCGCTGATGTCCTTACTGCTCTCCCACAGCCCGTGGATGTTGCAGAGGGCCAGCGCGTGCAACATGCCGGATTTGTCAATCTCCAACGATGCCGTCACTGCAGGGTGTGTGTAGGCCGTCCCTTCGCCGTGGGCACTGAACTCGAAGTGGCCCACTTCGTAGGCGAACTTCTCGCCTTCAGGGTGAAAGTAAAGGCCAATCCAGCGGATGTGGTGTTCGACGGTATTAGGATGGGCAATCTCCTTCCCCACACTGACCCTCACCTCAAAGACCTCGCCGGCCTTGACCTCATCCGGGCACTCGATGACCGGCACGTGCTTCTCCTTCTTCCAGTCGGCCTTCTGAATGTGTTCGCTCAGTTCCGACATGGTTGCCTCCTTTCCCTTTTATGGATCTTTGGGATTTCCCGTGGAAGGGGGAACCTGGAGGAGAAGACCAGGCTCCCCAGCCTCCTAGGGCTTCCACACTTCCCACACCTTGCCCACCAGGTCGGGGCCGGGCTTGAGGGTCTTCTCACCGGGCGTCCAGCCGGAAGGGGTCGCCTCCGCCCCGCCGGTCGCGCGCACATGCTGGAAGGCTTTGATCTGGCGGATCAACTCGGCCGGGTTGCGCCCCACCGGCGGGGTGAGCACCTCCATCGCCTGGATCACCCCGTCGGGGTCAATGATGAAGCGGCCGCGGATGTTCACGCCGGCGTCCTCGTCGTACACCCCGTACACGGTGCCGATGCGTCCGCCCTGGTCGGAGAGCATGGGGAAGGGGATGCCGCCCTCCACCATCTTGGATAGTTCCACCTCGTTCCAGATTTTGTGGGTGAAGCGACTGTCGGTGCTGACGGACAACACCTCGACGCCCAGTTCCTTCAACTCCGGGTACTTGACGGCAACTGCCGACAGTTCCGTCGGTCAGACGAAGGTGAAATCGCCGGGGTAGAAACAGAGCACCACCCACTGGCCTCGATAGTCCGAGAGTTTCACGTTCTTGAAGCCCTCGCCGGCCACGTAAGCCGAGGCTTCGAAGTCCGGGGCTTCTTTGCCCACACGTGCCATTACCATTTTTACTTCCTCCTCTGGTGGTGATACGCCCTCGACGGGGGTTGGCTCTGGGACCAAAGGTCCCGCCGCTGGTTGCACACAGGAATCTACCTCTTTAACCATAAATCACCCTCCTTTCTCTTCTTCGATCGGGGAAAGAGCCTCGGCCACGGCACGGCCCAGGTCCCTGCAACGGGCCAGATCGTTTGCGTTCGGCGCCTTCCTCACCCGTACCGCTTCACCTACCACACGCAAACCTCGGTCCCTCAAGGCACGCGCTATGATCCTCGGAGCCTCGCCGCTCCAGCCGTAGGAGCCGAAAGCAGCCCCCACTTTACCTTCGAGCGGGATAGTGCCCAAATTGGACAAGAGCCTTCTCATAGCCTGACTGGGCCGGGTATTGTGGGTCGGTGAGCCCAGAATGATACCATCGGCAGCGACCAGTTCCTCCAGACTACCCCCAACCTTCTTGAGCGCGACTTCCACTCCCCCTACCGACCTTGCTCCCTCGGCCACGGCGTGAGCCATTCGACCGGTGTTACCCGTGCGCGTATCGTAGAGAATGAGCACTTTGGGCATAAATGTGTCCTCCTTGTGTCAATCGGTGTCAAATCGCTTCCGGCCCTGGGAGCGGCTAAAAGGTGACAAATCTATTTTTCTTAGCCTTGCACAACGGACACTCGTCCGGTGGTTCGCCGCCCCCCGTCCAGCCGCAGACTGAGCAGACATAGACCGGCCCCACCTCAGCGTCCTTACCGGCCTCCACAGCAGCCCTGGCCTCGCCGTACATTCCGGCATGAATCTTCTCCGCCTCCAGCGCCCAGGTGTTGGAGCGGACAGCCGCCTTCTCCTCCTGCAGTTCGGCCACAGCCCGGAAGGCGGGATACATCTCCTCAACCTCGTAGGTCTCGCCGCCGATGGCGGCCGCCAGATTGTCCGTCGTCTTGCCCAGGTTCTTGAGCGCCTTGAAGTGGTTGGTGGCATGCACCTGCTCAGCGTAGGCGATGGCCTTGAAGAGCCGCGCCACGTTGGGGAATCCCTCTCGCTCCGCCTTCTCGGCGAAGATCAGATAGCGCACATGCGCCTGGCTTTCACCGGCGAAAGCCGCTTCCAGATTCGCTTGTGTCATCTTATGCATAGTTGTCCTTCCTCATAATATATGAACTTCGTCCACGTCTCACGCTTGACGTTTCACGTTTCGCGCCGTGCGCAACAGTGCCTCCAGGTCGAAGTCATCATCCAATAACCGATCGGCATAGGCCGAGACGTCCACACCCCGTGCGATGAGTTGGGTGATGGGGCGCACGCGCTCTCCGTCGTTGAGCAAAATCGCGCCCACGATGCGCCTCTGATGCAGCACCAACTTGCGGTAGTTTCCAGCCGCCAGGTTCACGTGTCGCAACGACGTATAGCCGTCCTCCTCCATCGCACCTTCTCCCAGCGAGGTCAACTCCGCCCCGGCGACTCTGAGTGTGGTAGCAGGGAGCGTGCCGGTGTAGGTGGCACTGCCGGGCACGACCATATTCGCCGCTGCGACTTGGGCCTGCTCGATAGCAGATAGAGCGCTCCCTGCTCGATCTCGCCGGCGATGAACTTCCACAGTCGCGGACGGCGGTAATAGGGGTAGGACTCGGCGCTGAAGATATGCACCTCGGCGGCCGGGTCGGCCCGCACGATGGTCTGCGCCGCCGCCACGCCCGCGACGCCGTTGCCTACGATAACGTATCGTCCCATTGGCTTCCTTTCATCACTCGCCTTCAAAACCGATCTGCGATTTCAGTCGCGTCTTTAACTGCTTAACGACTGCTTCTCGCGTCATGCCTGCTCCCTCCAATTCGGCGATCAATTCAAGGGCACGCATCGGCGTGCCGGTGCTGACTTCCGAGCAGAAGTAGGAGACGCCGAAATTCCAGGGGATGAGCATAAACGTCTCACGCAACTCGTCCAGCGTCGCGCCCGCGCCGTAGGCTTTGATCAGTTCGCGCGTCGCCTGGCGGTCGCGGCCCGCCGCCAGCGCCATTCCAAGCGCGATCAGGTACTTGTACCTGGGCGGCAAGGCGCGCTCCGTCCCCCAAACGGTCGCCCAGAACTTCCCCGTGACCCTGCCCAGTTCTGGGTCAACCTCTTTGAGTTTGCGAAAGCACATCGGTGCCAGTGCAGGGTGATGTTTCTGTGTCATTGACCTGTCCTCACAGTCTTGGAGGTGCGACGCGCTTCGAAAGTGCGTCGCCCCTACTTCAGAGTCTCGTGTTTCTCCGCGATGGTGGCCGCCAATTTGTCCAGAGCCGCGAAATCCTCGTCCCTGGGGCGGCCTTTGACGACGACCGGCTCCAGTACCTCCACCTTCAGGTTGGAGATCATACCGGCCAGTTGCTGCACCATCTTGCCGCCCCAGCCGTAGGAGCCGATGATGGAGACGAACTTTACCTTGGGCCGCAGCGCGTTCGCCAGGTAGGCCGCGTAGATGACGTTCGGGTGCGCGCCGGTCAGGACGGTGGGCGATCCGATCACGATAGTGGCAGCGTCCACCAGCGCCATGGCCAGTTCCCCGATATCGGTGACGGCCAGGTTGAACTGTTGCACAGTCACCCCTTTTTCGACCAGCGCGTCCACCAGATAGTTCACCATCACGCGGGTAGTGCCGTGCATCGAGATATAGGGGAGCACGACGATGTTCTTCGGGTCGCCGAGGACCCAATCGCGGTACGCCTCCAGAATGAACTCTGGGCGGTCGTACATCGGGCCGTGGCTGGGGGCGATGAGGGAGATCTCATACCGCTGCACTTTCTCCAGGTTCCTCTCGATGACCCTGCGGAAGGGCATCATGATCTCAGCATAGTACCGCTTGGCCGCCTCATAGACCCGTCCCTCATCGCTGACGTATAGATCGGTCGTAGCCAGGTGAGAGCCGAAGAAGTCGCAGGGGAAGAGGATCCTATCCTCCCGCAGATAGGTCAGCATCGTCTCGGGCCAGTGCACCCACGGCGCGTGGATGAACTCGAGCGTTCTGTCACCCAGCGATAGTGTCGCGCCGTCATCCACGGTGAGAACGCGATCCTCCGGCGCCAGCAGCAGGTCCACCAGCATCCCCTTGCACTTGGGCGTGCAGACGACCCGTGCTTCGGGGTATCTTTCGAGAACCTGCGGCAGCGTGCCCGAATGGTCCTGCTCGGCATGGTTGGCGATGACGTAGTCAATGCGCTCGACGTTCAGTTGATTAAGACGGTCGAGCAAGACGTGTGACATGGTAGGGTCAACTGTGTCTATCAGCGCCGTTTTCTCGCTGCCCCGGATCAGATAAGCGTTGTAACTGGTGCCGTCGGGGAGTGGGATGAGGTCGTCGAACAAGCGGCGGTCCCAATCAACGGCCCCCACCCAGTAAATGCCGTCCTTGATCTTCCTGGGTTTCATCACTTCACCTCACTCTACTTTCTCGAACATATCTTTGCCCGCGCCGCACTCGGGACAGACCCAGTCGTCGGGCAGCGCCTCGAAGGGCGTGCCCGGGGCGATACCGCTGTCGGGGTCGCCCACCGCTGGGTCGTAGACATAGCCACACACTATACATTCCCACTTGTCCATTGTTGCTTCCTCCTGTCTGAATGGTTATAAAGCCACCTTTTGGCCTTCCTCTCCAGTGTAGCAGAAAGTGGGCCTCTGTCTGCGATAAAAATCACATTGTGTTAAGTTGAGTTCTACCCGGAACTGCGCAGGTGCCGCTCCTGGGAAGCGCAGGCGGGGCAATAGCCGCGAAAAATCACCCGGCAATCCACCACTTGGAATCCGTGAGTGTGCTCGGGCGAGAGCATCAACGCCTCGCTATCGTAGGGTACGTCCTCTACGCGCCCGCATCCCAGACAGATCAGATGGGCGTGGTCTGTCGTGTTGATGTCGTAGCGTTGCTCCCTCATTCCCAGGTTCAGTTCCAGCAGCGTGCCCATCTCCACCAACTCGTGCAGCGTGTTGTAGACGGTGGCGTGTGAGATGTCGGGCATCACGTCCCGCACGCGCGTGAAAATCTGCTCGGCGGTGGGGTGTGACCCGGCGCTCTCTAACAAGACCTGGATGATAGCCCGGCGCTGAGGCGTCATCCGACGGCCTTGGGCTCTGAATAGTTCGCAAAGATCGTCAACTGAGGTCATTGTACTGGTCTTATTTTAGATTAATCCTTAATTTATATTTATTATAGCATAATTTAGCTGAATTGTCAAGAGCCACCAGGGCGCGGGCAGGGCTTTCCCAAAAGTGGGTCAGATTGGCAATCTGACCTACGATATGCAGATTCCTCCGGTGGCCTCCTATGTCACTCCTTCCAACAGCCGTCGCAGCGCGGCCCGCTCGTCAGAGCCGAACCGGGCCAGCACAGCCTCGTCTCCCGCCAGGATCGCCTGCCCCAACCCCGAGCGCCGGAAGGCGGCCAGGTCCTCCTCGAAAGGAGTCCCCACCGTGTGCTCGTGCACGATGCGGCCATCCCGCATGATGAGGATGCGGTCAGTCTTACGGGCCACCGCCGAGTCGTGGGTGACAACGATGAAGGTGGTGCCCAATTCGTGATTGAGCCGGTGCATCAAAGCGATCACCTCCGCGCCGCTCTGGGAGTCCAGGTCGCCGGTGGGCTCGTCGGCCAAGACCAGCGCGGGCTGGTTGGCCAGCGCCCGGGCGATGGCGACCCGCTGCCGCTCGCCGCCGGAGAGTTGGTTGGGCAGATGATCCATCCGGTTGGCCAGCCCGACCAACTCCAGCAACTCCTCGGCCCGCCGGCGTCGCCTCCCCCGGCTTATGGGCTGGCCCATCATCGGCACCTCGACGTTCTCGCGGGCGGTTAGTGTGGGGATCAGATTGTGC
>Ga0116200_10001013_pt1 | contig 10488 bp, 7 predicted proteins | sample Mar14436cmmetaG_FD_94478 | JGI IMG/M metagenome (GOLD analysis project Ga0116200, IMG submission 94478) | Marine hydrothermal vent microbial communities from Guaymas Basin, Gulf of California to study Microbial Dark Matter (Phase II) - Marker... ... | reverse complement strand
AGACGGGCGAGATAATCTGCAAATCATGCGGCTATGTAATTGAAAAACTACCCAACCTAGATTTTAGGCTACCATTCGGAACAACCTACGCCTTAGAGTCTCCATTGGCTGTAGGAAAAAGCCTAGGCGGAACAATAACACGCCAAGGACTCTACAGAATCTTAGCCAAATCGGCGGCCGGCACAGAAGATTTAGGAATAAGAGCCAGACACATACGCATAATGATTGAAACAAACGATCCGCCAGACCTAGCAAGAATTCTGAAGAAAGGAAACAATCTAATCAAAAAATATAACCTAGAAAACGAAAAGCTCCTTGCACACGATCTAGGCAAAAACATCAGAAGAGCATACTGGCTAACAACACAGCTAGCAATAAGAATCCCTAAGAAAGCGATAGCAGAAACAGCCCTATATGTTACGATACAGAAACACAAAAGAAAAGCAATAAAGTACAGAGAAATCCTACAGAAGATCAAGCCAAACATCCAGCTTTATAACCTAATAAACAAAATCAACGAAATAATCCAGCAACTAAAAATGGCGCAACGTATTGAAGGTGAATGAGCACTAATGCGTGCATGGATGAATATTTGTTATCTTTTACTGTTGAGTTCCTCTTTGATCTCGGCAACATATGTTTCACACTTAGCCTGGGTGAGATAGTGTCACCGTTATATTTACCGTGAGGATATTTTGTCTTAATGAAGTTATATTTATACATGCATATCATAAGAAATTTCTCAAGGAGCAGAGCCCATTCTCTCTTTCCTCTTAAGGACGCTAATCAAATTCATGCTTATCTCTATGGTTAGGTATTTTAAGGAAATGTAAGATAGTAACTATTAAACATCCATTGTTTAGTTAAATATTGCAAATTACGAGGAGAATTAGATTGGCAGAAGCTACGAAGTTAAGTTTCAAATGCCACGAACAAGATGGGCTTTCTAGGATAGGACATTTAAGTACGTGGAAACGGAGAATAATGACTCCTGTTATTTGGTTTGGTCTATCAGTAATAGAAAATTACAATTTTCAGTATAGGGCTCTTATGGTAAATGAAGTAGAATGCTTTCTTTGTAATGCGTATGATTTGCTCTTTCAAGATAAAAATGGTGAAAGAAAGCAACTTGTCAGAAGCTTATCCAAAAAAATTGCTTTGAAATGTGATAGTGGCGGTTTTCAAATAATGACACGAAATGTAAAAATTTCAGTTGATCAGGTTTATTCCTTACAACGTGAGTTGGAGTGCGATCTTGCTGTTCAATTGGACTTTCCTTTAAATCCCCTCGCGAATAAAGAGACCAATAAAAAAAGAATACGTCAAACTTTAAAAAACTTGGAGAAAACTATCGAAATAAACGAGAAATTAAGTATATTGCCTGTTATTCATGGTTACGATAAAGATACATTAGACTTTGCAATTGAAGGCGTTGTAGACATTTTAGGAGAGGACCCACCAGCGATAGGTATTGGTAGTTTGGTGCCTCTTCTTATGACATCAAAAGGCGCAGGGAAAATTGGAGGGAAAAAGAAAGTGATCGATACGTTAATTTATTTACGTCAAAAGTTACCCGACACATTTTTGCATGTTTTCGGTGCTGGGGGTACAATGGCTTATTTAATAATTTTTTGTGGCGCGGACAGTTTCGATTTTACAGGCTGGATTCAGAAGGCAGGGCATGGAGTTATTCAGCTTCCCGGAATTTCTGACCGTTTTATTTCAAATCGAAAAAAGAGAAAAGCATTAAACAGAAGAGAAATGCAGATTTTTCTGGAATGTGTCTGCCCTGCTTGCCGTTCAAATAAAATTGACAATTTTAAAGGCCGTTCCCAGCACGCTAGACTTCTTAGAGCAATACATAACATTTATGTATATCAAACAGAAATATGGCGTATGAGGAGATTTATAAGTGAAGGTTACTTCAGAGAATTTGTTTTTAGTAGACTGGAAAACAGTGTTTGGAAACCCCTTTTAAAATACGCGGATAGAAAACTTGTAAATCTAGGGGTATATTCTAGCGGATGTGAGAAAATTGATCACTTTATAAACGATGAAAATCTGGACATAAGGAACTCTATGCGTAGTAATTAATGCTACCACAAGATTAAAATGTGTTCTGCTAAACCTAGGATACTTTATTAATTCAAAAGCAAAAAATATAGAGGGAAAAAGCTTGGAAAAGGCTTAATATAGCCAAAGCTCAGAGAGTATAAACAACTACAAGAAGTTTTATTGGAAAGAAATTTTAAGGTTAAAACGATAAAGTTGACTCTATTGCCGAGAATAGTTTTGAACCTTTATCCAAAATCGCAATTATCTTCGGGAAATTAATTGAAATTCCTTTTCCTTCTATGAAATGACTTTCAGCAATTCCACAAAAGTATTTTTCATATGCAAATAACATTCGTGGGAGATCTGTTCTGAAATCGTCTTTAGAAATATAGTAATCTTGCTCTCTTAATTTTCTAACTACCTCATCAGCCCATGCCTTCCACGAAGAAAGTACTTTCTCACTCATTTGCCTCTGTACATCATATATTTTCGACAAAAGACTATAATGCCCTCCGTATTTTAGCAGCACATAAGTAATTATTTCCCTAAACGTTTCACTTTCTTTTCCGAAACGTTCGCCTAATACCAGTGTATGCCTACCTATTGCAGTAAGGCGCCCTGTGGCATCAAGCAGTGCATTTTGTATCAAAAACAGTTTATAATTAAGCAGAAAAGACGATACTCTTGTAGTTCTCGGGAATCTACTTGATAGTACTTCATCCCAGAGCTTTGTAAGAACTTCGTTTAAGATATTATATCGTTGGGTTTTCTCTAATTCTTTTGAAATTCTTAAAGCCTCGAAAACTTCTTCAGGCTTTGTCTCTCTCCAATAGGAATAAGAACGTCTAATACCCTTCACTGATTCTTTTATGCGCCTTGCTTGTGTTCTAACTATTGAGGCTTCTTTTATTAATTCAATTTCTTGAGGATTTTCCATTTTATATGAGAAGAGTCCTATATTCAGATTATTGGTTTCCACGACTTCTTTTATAAAATCTAAAACTTCAAATCCTTCCATGTTAACATCGGGGATTACCAAATATGAAAGTGGAAAAACAGAGTTGTAACTGATTGCTTGCCCAATTCCAGTGACATATTCATGTTTATAAACATAGGGTGTTTTTACCTCAAAGGATACTGGAAGAGGCAAGCGTTCTCCTGTTAAAGTTGTCTGTCCCAAGTATTTTTCTATCTCTTGGATATTTATCCTTCTCATCTCATATGGAACATAGATAAAATCTGGTTTCGGGAAATCCATCGAAACACTTGAGATAAAAACATTGCCGAATAAATTCTTAAAGTTTCGCAATATAACCCTAGACAAAAACTCGGCTAATTCATCATGACTGAGGCTCATGAATTAACCCGCCGTAAAGCTTCTTGACTAATTCATTGAAGAATTTTCTTTGTTGTCCAAGTTTTTTCTCTTCTTTTCTGAAAATGAGACAATATTGATGATGCCTATTTCCAACATAACTTGTATAAACACCTAATGGAATGAGAGGCTTATCATCTTGTAGCCATAATTTCTCATCTTTAGGAACCCATTTCTCGCTTAACAATAGCAATGTATCAAATGCAAGGGGGTAGAGTCTTCCATTTGCATAAATGTTGTTTGTGATTATAGTTAGATAGCCTCCATCTTCGACAATATCATAAACCTTGTCAAATATTCGCTTTTGTTCCAACAGAAACCGTGCATAATCATCAATATTCCCTAAATCATTTGGGTCAGCTGAATATAAAGTGGGTAAGCCCTCCTCCTTTCTTTTTCTCTGCCGGATATAGTTCCTCTTTAATTGATTCCAATAAGGTGGAGAGGTGATGACATATTTGACTTTGGGAAATCCATGTTCTTTCCATATCTTATCAATTTCCCTAGAATCTCCTACTATGATTATCTGCCTCGTCTTTTCCTTACAAATAAATTTGTCCATTTTAGTTTGGTTTTTTACATTTTCTAGCCTTAATCTGGCGATATTTGCCCAATATTCAGATAACTCTATTCCTATACCATTCCTTCCACTTTCATAGCATGCAATTAACGTTGAACCACTACCCAAAAATGGGTCTAGAACCCATTCCTCCTTTTTCGTGAAGAACTCTATGAACTCTTTTATTAGTGACTCGGGAAAACTTGCAGGATGCTTAATTTTATCATTATCTCTCGGAGGAGGAGCGTGTATAAACCAGCTTTTTTCTGACACTTTTCTATTCTCTGTTCTATTATAATTGCTAATTTTTTCTCCTTTGGAATTGTAAACAGCCCAAGATTTCGTGAATTTTATCCATTCCTTACCAGACAATTCATTTAATTTGTTCTTTACCATTCCTTACCCTTAACCTTCCAAGCATAAAATATGCTCTTAAAAGATTTATAAATCCTCTGAGCTTCGTGCGCTCAGATGATAATGACTTATACTTTTCGACTGGCTATTAATTTAAAGCCTAAGCTTTAACAAAATTGTAAAACGAAACATGCTTAAATTCTTTAATACTTTCCACTTTATTTTCTGATAAATACTTAATGATAGGCGGAATATCGTTGATTCCGCCGATTATATTGTAGCCACAAACAATTAAGGGTTTTTCTAGCAGTTCACAAGCTTTCTTCATACATTCCATGTAAACTTTGCTTGCTCCCGCCTTATAGTATATTACGAAGTCATATTTTCTTAATTTCTTAGCTATCTTAGAAACAAGTGTCCGCGCTCTTTTTTCATTCATTTTCTGATCATAAGGATTGATTATCTCGTCAGCGTCTATTAATCCATACTTTGCGGTAAGTATTTTAATGTCACAATTTTTGCTGTTACGATAAATAGCTTTTATTCTTGACGACTTATATAGTTTCCAAGCAGGTAACGGTGTATTTTCTTTTCTTTTACTACATGCTGTTACAACAACTATTTTGGGAGAACGATTGCTTATTTTTTGACTTTTTTTCGTCATACATAATTAAGTTTATTATGTATCCTATTTTAAAAATTGTGCTTCTTAATTGATATGTAGTTCTTATCGGAATTTTTATCCAAGTCTGTCACTTATTTTTATAGGGGAATTATTTTATGGACATTCCAGAACCGATAAAGGACTTCCCTGTACATGAAACATTAAAAGTGCTTGACGGAATAACGCTCACAAAAAGTGCTAACTGGTGGAGCGCTGTAGTTCTAATTAAAAGAGGGCAAAATTTATTCATTTGTTTTTATTTATGGCATAAAAAGGGAGATAAGTGGAAGAGAAAGCATAAATGGCAAATAAGAAATAGAGAGGAGTGGATGCGAATAAAAGAAGTGGTTGAGATTTTCCTCGACAGGTTAGATCAATAAGATGATAAATTATTTTACTTCGTTTTTAGAAATACCATTCTGATGAGGTAAAGGGCTTGATTGCTCCGACTAAAATAATGAAACAGACAATCAATCGTCTGAAGGAAATATTTGTATGGAATACTTGCCTTACAAAGTTGTTTGATCAAAATTATTTTAAAAATGCAGATGAGTTCTTATCCGAATTAATTCAGATTCGAGGCCCCTTTATAGAAAAAATTTTGCCGCCAGAGTTGTGGCCAGATGATTGGGAAACACTTTGCCAGGAAACAGACATACATCCAATCGTAAGAGATGTAGTGGCTGAAATAATATTTAATGATGATGTGCACAAGAAACCCTATTATCATCAAGGCTTATCTTTTAAAACTCTGGCAATATCAAATAAGGAATTAAGTGACTCTATAATAACCGCACCCACCGCTACAGGGAAAACAGAATGTTTTCTGATACCTATCTTGGATTTTTGTGTTAAGGATAAGATCGCTAACAAGGAAAATAGTCTAAAAGCTATAATAATTTACCCGATGAAAACTTTAGAGGCTGATCAGCTCAATAGAATAATTCGATATCTTTATGGAATCAATGAGAAGTTACGGCTTTCAGGTTTTCCTCCAGTAACTGTTGGCATATGGGATGGAGACACGCCAATAAGTCCTTCTGGCGAAAACGAGGAAGATGTAGGAAGTTGGATTAAATTAATTGAAGGACAAAGCGTTAGAGGACTTGAATGCCCAAAACATAAAAAGAAGCTGGTATGGAAAAAACATTCCCTTGGCTGCGAAGAAATAGGATGCTTCCTTCCATGGATATACATAACAAGAAACGATATAAGAAGTAAAAATGTAGACATATTAATCACGAACCCCGAGGCCCTCGAATTTGCTCTTCTATCTCCCTATAATAAAAAATTTCTACCACCATATGAAAAACTACGAAAAGTTAAGTACATTGTATTTGATGAAGCACATGTATGGTCAGGCACGAGTGCTACGAGTTTGTCAGTGTTAATACAAAGACTAAGACATTTTTATAGAGTTTCTAGACCTGTTTTTATCTTGTCATCTGCAACAATCTCGAATCCTAAGGAATTTGCATCGAAACTTCTTCTCATAAATGAGGCTAAAGTAAATCATGTAGATTTTAAAGAAAGAATTCCTCAATTTAGTTGCACGCAGAAATACCAGCTCTATAACATAAAACCTTGTAAATTTAATGTTATTTTGGGAGTGCTGTTTATTGCAGAGAATTATAGCAAGAATGTTCCGGTTATAATTGACTGTTTAGAAGCTAATGGAATAGGTGTCGATTTAAATGAAAGAAGAAATGCATTGGAAATGTGCGAGAAGCTAGGGTTAATTAGAAGAGCAGATGAATCGATCGAACTCACTGATGACGGAAGATACTTAGTAAGCACCTTGAAAAAATATTCAATCGAAAGCTTTAATGATAATAGAGCTTTCGAACTTTTTGATAATTCAGATTTTTTGGAGAGATGGGCATTTCTTATTCAAAATAAAGTTCCGGAAATCTATGATTTGCTGTCTGTTTTTGGGGACCGCGATTTTGTACATGAAAAAATGTTAATTGCGCATGTTAGAGAAAAAGCAAATGTTAGTTTTGAAAAAGCCTCAGAAATAGTTGCCACATTGCTAAATTGGGGTAGGGCTGGAAACTTCCTGCTAGATAAATATCATTACTTCATTAAGCCTGTTGAGCATATTTATTGGTGCCCAAAGGATAATGTGCTTTCCTCTAAAAAAATATGCCCAAAATGCGGAGGTCAGATTCTTGAATTACGTTTTTGTAATAGGTGTCACGAGCCATTTATCGTCAGAGAAGGAAAAATAGAACCATTGAGAAAAAACACCAGAATCAATGGAAATATCTGTCAATGCGGACGACGATTGGACCTTGAAACAATGGCAACCGGATCTATTTCCTATTTAACATTTATAACCTTTCTTTTATCGGCTCTGACAAGAAGTGTGTACCACCGAAAAGTACTAGTATTTTCAGATTCTAGAGGCGAAGTAGAAGCCATAACAACTTTTACTCGTTCACTCGATTATTCTCTTGTTTTACATAGGGAAGCATGCAAAATAATTTTAGAAACCCTTTCGAAAGATGGACTCTTAATAAAACGGCTTCATGAAAGACTTAAAAGCAGAGCGACAGAAATTTATTATAAGGAAACTCCCTTTGATATAGATGATGAAGATCTAAAACCCATGAGATCGCAATATTTCAAATATCTTTATAGACTTTCTCAAATTTATGGGCCGAATGTTTCAAAAGGAAGACATGGACGCCTTTTCATCTCAGCAATTTTATCCTTTGGAAATATCTACGAAGAATTTTCGATACCGTTGGAAATCGCGATCGCACATTATATCCTTTTCGAAGTTGGCTACGAACAAGAAGTTCTTTATAAAAGCGTGCCAAGAAAAGTTAGAAAATACTTCTACAATTTTTCCAACAAAGACGGTGAAAAATTCAAAAACCTCGTTCAAAATGTAGTCGAAAGACTCGTTCAAAAAGGAATTTTGGATAAGCGAAAAAATAGTAATGGACAAGATGTTATTGGAATTCCAGATGTTTGGGAACATAAGTATCGTTTAATCATTCCTGAACAAGTATCATATTGTGAAAATTGCTACTTAGGCTATCCCACAATTCTGGAAGAATGCCCAAATTGCGGGTCTAGTTCATTACTAAACAAAGGTAGTAGGTATACGATAAATGAAGAAAACGGAAAAATTATTCTAAAAGGAGGATATTTCGAGAATTTACAAGAGGGAATTCCTTATGTCCTTGACCACTGGGCAAAAGAAATTTTAGGGCCAGCAATAAGTAGCATCAAAGATAGAAAAGTAAATGCCATATTTATTGCAGATCATCGTTCAGGGCTTCCAGCAGTTATGCGGGCACGATTAGAAGAAGGATTCCGTGCCTCGCCACCCACGGTAAATGTAATATGCTGTACTCCTACAATGGAATTGGGTATTGATATAGGTACATTAAATTGTGCTTGTATGATTGGAATTCCACCAACTAAGACAAATTATATACAGAGAACAGGGCGAACAGGGCGAACAATAGCTTTTCCATCATTGTTAATAACAATCATAAGAAATGAGCATTCAGTCGATAACCACTATTTAAGTAAAGTGGATGAATACTTAAATAGAAAATCTGAAGTGTTAAAAGTTCCACCATTTACAGAGACCATAATAAAGCAACACATCGTTTCTATAACCTTGCAATTTCTAAATGATGTATCTCAAGACTATGAAAATGAATATTATAGCATATTTCCTTTTGAAAATCGATTTGCTTTCACAAGTAAAAAGAAAATCGAATTTCTCGAAAAAATTCTTTCACGTAAACTTAAACTCTTCTTTGAAGACGTATTAAATAGATATAGCGAATTAACAGAATTTGTATGTGAAACTCTTGGAAAAACAAAGGTTCCATTTTCTTCTATAAAGAGAATGCTCAATGAATTATTTCTTGGAGACGACAAGAACCCTCCGGAAGTAATTGAAAGAATATCATATCTCGTCAGATCTTATGTTGAACTTTATAATTTAATGAGTGAAAAAGGAATTGATACTGGAGGGCTTATGCAAAACTTCTTGGATAGCTTTAGTTGTTTAAGCCTATGCTTAAGCCAACCGCGGTTGCTTGCAGACTACAGAGGCATAATGAGGTCAATTCCTGTGGCCTTTACAAGTAAACGTTTTAAACACGCTTTATTGGAGTTAAAGACTATAGATAATGCCCTCAGAGAAGCATTTCCAGGGTTTGTTAAGGACAAAAGGTCTCTTGCAAGAGGTGCCTTGTTAAGACAGCAAGGTATAGAGTATGATATTATTGATGTAAAAACAATTGATAAAGCACTTTTTGAGGTAGAAATTTGCACAAATGAAAAATGTATTCTTCCTTTCCAATCATTTCCAAAAGGGACAAGGTCTTGTCCACTATGTGGAAGAAAACTTGATACTATAAGAATCTATCCGTTTTATGGCGCCCTCGCTCACTCTAAGATGCGGAGTAAGTTAGTGAATACCACGCCGATTATTAGTATATTAGTCCCACCTAGGTGATTAAGGATGAATGATGACACATTAAAGGAGCTCTTTGACTATATAGAAAATGTGAGGAAAAAAATTGTGCAAATTAAAACCAGTAGACCAAAATTAATACAAGATGAAGCTTTAAACATAAATGATTCACTAATTAAACGTATATGTTTCTATGTTGATTCAGTGACGAGTTTTGTACCGAGATTTCGACTTAAGTATGTAGGGCAAAAGCCTATCTTCAAGGAATCAGTAGCCACCATTGAAGACATTGATGAACGAGGTAACCTCATAAAAATTCCTCTTGGGCCTGTCGGTTTTAGCTACGAAACTCATATATTTTCACTTTCTTTGGATAGAAAAACTGCCGAGGAAAGAGTTAGTAATTTTAAAGATAATTCCAATGTAAGAAGTAGTATTCTAGAAAATCTGATTAGTTCGCTTGTCACTTTTTCATTTGCATTAAGAAAAGCAGTCTGTATACTTCAAACATGCAACATAGATGATATTAAGACATCATGGGCGATCCACGAAGAAAGCTGCTATATTTTCTTATTTGATAACGCGGAAGGAGGAAACGGCATAACTTATCTTACATTTTCAGAACTTAAAAAGGATCTTGAAAATAACCCAAAGAAAATAATTGACACCCGGTTATTTAGACAAATTCTCGAGATCTTTAATCAGAAATGCTGTCAAGATGTATGTGAAGAATGCCTCTTGCTTCCGAGAACACCGCATTATTTAGTCAGCTTGTTAAATAAAAAACTAGGGAAAAAACTCCTACTGGGTACAAGCAATGGCAAAAGTTGATACTTTAGTCACTAATAAAATACCAATCAGATTATTAGAAATAAATCTGAATCATATAAGGAGAAACAGGATATTTGATCATATCTTTATAGAAAGAACACGTCCTGACTCTGACTCTGAGTTTCAATTTTGTATCTTTTCTATTCTATCCATTGCTTCAGAAAAATTTGGTTTCTCATGGATTAATTTTAGAGATATGGTTT
>Ga0116200_10001010_pt1 | contig 10506 bp, 12 predicted proteins | sample Mar14436cmmetaG_FD_94478 | JGI IMG/M metagenome (GOLD analysis project Ga0116200, IMG submission 94478) | Marine hydrothermal vent microbial communities from Guaymas Basin, Gulf of California to study Microbial Dark Matter (Phase II) - Marker... ... | reverse complement strand
TCTTAAACCACGTCCACCTGTGGTTACCATAATGGGACATGTGGATCATGGAAAGACATCCCTTTTAGACTATATAAGAAAATCAAGGATAGTAGAGGCAGAATCTGGAGGAATAACTCAACACATCGGTGCATATTATGTGGTGAGGAGAGGTGGAGATATTGTATTTTTAGATACTCCGGGACATGAGGCATTTACAGCAATGAGAGCCAGAGGGGCTAAAGTAACAGATATTATTGTGCTGGTAATTGCTGCTGATGATGGGGTGATGCCTCAGACAGTGGAGGCCATTAATCATGCAAAGGCAGCCAATATCCCCATCGTGGTAGCAGTAAATAAGATAGATAAACCAGATGCGGATCCAGAGAAGGTCAGAAGACAGCTCTCCGATATGGGATTAATTCCTGAGCAGTGGGGTGGAGATACTATCTTTGCAGATATATCAGCAAAGACAGGTCAGGGGGTTGATGAACTCTTGGAGCTGATTCAACTTCAGGCCGAGATGTTAGAGCTTAAGGCCAATCCTGATAGGATGGCACGCGGGACAATAATTGAGGCCAAGTTGGATCCTAACCGTGGTCCAGTAGCAACAGTGCTGATAAGGAATGGCACCTTACATCAGGGTGATCATGTGGTATGCGGTGAATATCATGGAAGGATTCGTTCAATGGTAAACAGCTTAGGAAGGAGGGTAAAGAGTGCGGGTCCATCTGTCCCCGTGGAGATATATGGAATAAATGGTGTGCCTCAGGCAGGAGAGGAGCTGATAGTGGTTGAAAATGAGAGGAAGGCCAAACAGATCGTAGAATTTAAAAAGAGAGAGGCAGAGAGACGAGCAGATGTTCATAAGAAGGTGATCAGTCTTGAAGATCTCTTTGAAAAGATAAAGGAAGGAGAGATAAAGGAGCTGAATCTTATTATAAAAGCAGATGTTCAGGGATCCATTGAGGCCCTTATTGAGGCCATAGAAAAGCTGGGGACTCATCAGGTCAAGGTGAGGATTATTCATTCTGCTACAGGTGCCATATCAGAGTCAGATGTGATGCTTGCCTCTGCCTCTAATGCCATAATAATAGGTTTTAATGTGAGGGCAAATCCCAGGGTAAGTGAGATTGCTAAGAAAGAGAAGGTGGATATCAGATACTATAATGTGATCTACAATGTGATAAACGATATAAAGGCGGCCCTTTCAGGGATGCTTGAACCCGAATATAAAGAGATTACTATAGGCAGGGCAGAAGTGCTCCAGATATTCCATATACCCAAAGTGGGAACTGTGGCGGGATGTATTGTCCAGGAGGGTAAGATAGAGAGGGGGGCCTTAGTGCGGGTCTTAAGAGATGATGTGGTTATACACGAAGGGAGGATCGCCTCTCTTAAGAGATTTAAGGAGGATGTTAGAGAGGTATCTAAGGGATTTGAATGTGGAGTAGGGGTAGAGAATTTTCAGGATATAAAGCCAGGAGATATCTTGGAGATATATCAGCTGGAGAAGATTACCCCAGTGCTTTAAAGAGATGATAGTGGGAATAATCAGGCTTGAGCTTTTAATTCCAGAAAACTGCTCCCTTAAGGGAAAGCGAAAGATTGTAAAGAGCATTATTGATAGGGTAAAGAACAGATTTAATGCATCAGTTGCAGAGATTGGCTCAAATGATAAGTGGCAGAAGATTGAAATAGGAATTAGCACAGTGGGAAATGAAGGTGCCTATGTGGATACATCCCTCCAGAGTATTTTAAAATTTATTGAGGGCCTGTATGTGGCTGATATCATAAATATTAAGACAGAGATAATCCATTTTTGAGGGAACCCCAATGTATCATAGAAGAAGGGCTATAAGATTGGGTGATCAGATATTGAGGGAGATGTCTCTATTGCTTGTCCACAAGGTAAGGGATCCAAGGGTCAGGGGGGTGACACTTACAGGAATCTCACTGAGTAGTGATCTCAGAAAGGCAAAGGTCTATTATAGCCTTATTGGAGATGAAAAGGCTATTAAAAGGGCTCAAGAAGGTCTTGATAGGGCCAAGGGATTTATAAAGAGGGAGGTCGCTTTAAGGGTCTCTCTTAAGTATATGCCAGATATTATCTTCCGTTATGATCCTTCCCTTGCAATGGGAGATAAGATAGATAGGGTGTTTAGAGAGATAAAGAAAGGAGAAAAGTCGGATATCTGAATATGGCAAAAGACTGTGACGGGATTCTCTTGATAGATAAGAGAGAAGATGAGAGATCAACAGGTGTTGTTGAAAGAGTTAAGAAGGCTCTTAAAGTCAGGAAGATAGGGCATGGTGGTGCATTAGATCCATTTGCAAGTGGCCTCTTGCTTATACTCTTAGGAAAGGGAACAAAGCTCTTCCCCTTTTTATTGGAATACCCTAAGGAATATCTCTTTACCCTGAGGCTTGGAATTGAAACAGATACCCTTGACTGTAAGGGCAGGGTAATTGATGAAAAGCCCATTCCATCTATAGATAAAGATGACATAGAGAAGGTATTAGATTATATGAAAGGGGAACAAGTTCAGATCCCCCCCTTATTTTCTGCTATAAAGATAAATGGAGAGAGGGCCTATAGACTTGTAAGAAAGGGAAGGCAATTTGAACTTAGAGAAAGGCATATAAGTATTTATGATCTTAAATTGATCAGATGGTATAGTCCCACTCTTAGTCTATGGGTTAGATGTTCAAGCGGGACATATATAAGGGCATTGGGAAGGGATATAGCTAAGAGGCTCGGTTCCATAGGTCATCTGATATCTTTAAGGAGGATCTCCATTGGCCCATTTAATGTTCAGCATGCCATAGATAGTCTTGATATTGAAAGGATGGAACAGAGCCATTTAAGGGAAAGGATAATCCCCCTTAGAAGATCTCTTCCACACTTAGAAGAGATAAAGATCTCACAAGATCTTGCAGATAAGATAATATCTGGCAATCAGGCAGCTCTTAATAGATTGACCTTAAAAGCTCAAAGAGATGATAAAGTAAAACTTATCAGTAATGATAGGCTTATCGGTATAATAAGGGCGATACCAGCTTCTAAGGGTATCACATATAGTATAATGAGAATATTTTAAAAAATGGCTAAGGAGGAGGTTGATAAGGTGGCCTTAACACAAGAAACAAAGAGGGAGATCATTGAGAAGTTTAAATTACATGATAAAGATACTGGATCCACTGAGGTTCAGGTGGCACTTCTTACTTCTCGGATTAATAGACTTACTGAGCATTTCAAGCTTCATAAGAAGGACCATCATTCAAGACGTGGATTACTTAAACTGGTTGCAAGGAGGAGGAAGCTATTGAATTATCTAAAGAGAAAGGATGAAGAGCGTTATCTTGCACTTATCAAAGAGTTGGGACTAAGAAAATAGAAGGAAAGAGGTGAAAAGGTGGGTATTGAAAGTCGTACTTATCAGATAAATAAGCATACTCTGTATATAGAAACTGGTAGGGTGGCAAAGCAGGCAAATGGTGCTGCCATAGTCTCATTGGGTGAGACTGTGGTATTGGTAACCGCTGTATCCTCAGATCATATAAGGGAGGAATTGGATTTTCTCCCTCTGAGTGTGGAATATCAGGAGATGTCTTATGGAGGGGGAAGAATCCCTGGAAACTATTTCAGAAGGGACATGGGAAGACCCAGTGAAAGGGAGATCTTAGCAGCTCGTCTGATTGATAGACCACTAAGACCCCTCTTCCCTAAGAACTACCTGTATGATACCCAGATTATCGCAAGTGTGCTCTCTACCGATAAGAAAAACGAGGCAGATGTCCTATCTATTATTGGAGCATCGTTGGCCCTTGAGGTTTCAGATATCCCTTTTGATGGCCCCATTGCAGCTGTAAGGGTGGGTAGGATTGATAAGAAGTTTGTTATAAACCCCACTCTTCAGCAGATGGAAGAAAGCGATATAGATTTTATCGTTGCAGGGAGTAAAAACGCAATTGTGATGGTGGAGGGGGGGGGCAAGTTTGTTCCAGAATCCGAGATAATAGATGCCCTATTTTTTGCTCATGAGGCCATGCAACCCCTTTTAGAGATGCAGCTTGAGATAAAGGAGAGGGTGGGTAAGCCCAAAAGATATATAGAGGATAGCAAGGATGAAAAGCTTTTAAATCAGGTAGAGCAGATTGCAGCAGATTGGATAAAAGAGATACTACACATTGCTCCAAAACAGCAAAGAAACAATAAGAGAAAGGATGTGTTTAAGAGATTAATGGATAATCTGCCGGAGCAGTATAAGGAGAGGGAATTAGAGGTAAAAGAGGCGTTTCAGAGTCTGGAAAAGTCACTTATGCGACAGATGATTCTTAAGGAAAAGAAGAGGATTGATGGAAGAGAGCTCACTGATATAAGGCCCATTGAATGTATGGTGGGGGTGCTACCTAGGGTTCATGGCTCTGCACTCTTTACAAGGGGTGAGACCCAGGCCATGGTCCTTACCACACTGGGAACTGAGATGGAGGAGCAACGCATAGAGACCATACACGGCACGGTATTTAGGAATTTTATATTCCATTATAATTTCCCCCCATACTGTGTTGGCGAGGTAAAGAGGCTTACTGGCCCCGGCAGAAGGGAGATAGGACATGGGGCATTGGCAAGAAGAGCCCTTGAACCCGTCATACCCAAGAAAGAGGACTTTCAATATGTGATTAGGGTGGTATCTGAGATATTGGAATCCAATGGCTCATCATCCATGGCAAGTGTATGCGGTGGTTCCATGTCGCTTATGGATGCAGGAGTTCCTGTAAAGGGACAGGTTGCAGGTGTTGCCATGGGGCTTATAAGGGAGGAGGATGAATATCTAATACTTACCGATATCATTGGAGATGAAGATCATTATGGAGATATGGATTTTAAGGTCGCAGGAACTAAGGATGGAGTTACTGCCCTTCAGATGGATATAAAGATAGAGGGAATTGAAAGTGCAATTATGGAAAGGGTACTTCGCCAGGCAAAGGAGGCCAGGCTATACATTTTGGATAAGATGAATCAGGTGATTTCCAGACCCAGGCCCTATATCTCACCCTATGCTCCTGTGATCTATACAATGGATATTAGGCCAGAGAAGATACGGTTTCTTATAGGTCCAGGAGGAAAGACCATAAGAGAGATTATAAACACCACTGATGCTAAGATTGAGGTAGATGATAAAGGAAAGGTGATAATATATGCTCCAGATAAGGAGTCGATGCAAAAGGCTATAGAGATGATAAATGACGTGGTTCAGGAGGCAGAGATAGGAAAGGTGTATGTGGGTAAGGTTAGGAAGGTGATGGATTTTGGTGCATTTGTTGAGATTCTTCCAGGCACAGATGGCCTTGTCCATATATCTCAGCTTGATAAGGCAAGGGTTAGAAAGGTAAGTGATGTGGTTTCAGAAGGTGATGAGATACTGGTAAAGGTGATTGATATTGACAAGGATGGGAGAATCATTCTATCTCGTAAGGCGGCTCTTGACGAAAAGAATGTATAATAAGACCGTTTTAGACAATGGTATCCGTATTGTTACCGAAAAGATAGATCATAGAAATTCTGAGAGCTTTGAATTTTTCAAAGCTCTCAGAAAGAAGCTGTAATTATGGGTTATTTTAAGCTAATTTTTGGGGGTCTGGTCTCCGACCCGGAGGGTCATCCGACCTGGAGGGGGGTGTAACCCCCAGTGTAAAACGGAGTTATGCAAAGCTCTCAAATTCTGTATCCATAGGTACTTGGGTAAATGTGGGTTCCAGAGATGAAGATGAGCACGCTCTGGAATCACCCATTTTTTCAAGAATTTGACCTTTAATAGAGGGTGATGGAAGTTCAGGAGATTGAGATAAAGATAAAGAGAATTCCAGGCAACGAGGATATTCCTCTTCCAAGATATGAGTCACAGGGTGCCTCTGGAATGGACTTCAGGGCGGCTATAAGAGAGGATGTGGTAATTGAACCGGGTAAGATTGCACTTATTCCAACCGGTATTATGGTATCCATACCCGATGGATATGAGGCACAGATAAGACCCAGAAGTGGCCTTGCCCTTAAGTACGGGATAGGGTTAGTGAATTCTCCAGGAACTATTGATTCAGACTATAGGGGTGAGATACGTATAATAATGATAAATTGGGGTGATCGCCCTTATAGGATCAGAAGGGGTGATAGGATAGCACAGATGGTTATAGGGAAGGTATATAGGGCAAAACTGATGGAATGCAAGGAACTGGATATGACCCAAAGGGGCGAAGGGGGGTTTGGACATAGTGGAAAGGCTTAGGAGTTAGAAAATTCAATGAGGTTTTCAGTAATCGGATCAGGAAGTGGAGGCAATTCCATATTTATCCAATCTGATAGGTCATCTCTTCTTATTGATGCAGGGTTTAGTACAAAGGAACTAAAGAGAAGACTTGAAAGATTAGATATCTCTTCTTTCCATATTGAGGCCCTCTTAGTAACCCATGAACACAATGATCACATAAAAGGTATTGGTTCGGTCCTAAAGGATACAGGTGCTCCACTTATATGTAATGCACCCACATTGAATGGTATAATAGGGAAGATAAATGAGATAGATACTCCTTATATTATACACACTGGTCAGAGCATTGAAATAGATGATCTACAGATAGAGACCTTCTCCAAGTGCCATGATGCAGCAGATCCCATTGGAGTTATAATATCTCATAGGGGAATAAGGTTAGGAATAATTACAGATCTTGGAAGAAGCACATATCTTGTAGAGGATAGACTCAAATTCTGTCATGCCCTTATCATAGAATTTAATCATGACCTCAAGATGCTTCATGAAGGCCCTTATCCACTGGAATTAAAAAGAAGGATAAGGGGAAATCAGGGGCATCTCTCCAATGAACAGGCATCCCGATTGCTAAATAGTGTCTGTCATAGGGATCTAAAGGTAGTGGTGCTTGCACATCTTAGCAAAGTGAATAATATAGATAAGATAGCATACATGGAAGCAGAGAAGGCTCTCAGATCCGGTGGATTAGATAATACACGTATTATGATAAGTTATCAGGATAAATCAACTCCTCTTATCTCTATTTAGGAGATGGAAAGGATTAGTAAGAATAAAGATAAAAGGAGGCGTAGAAAACGGTATATCTGTTCGTGTTGTGGAAAAGAGGTTCCGTTTTGTTGGACATGTCCCTGCGGATTTCAGATATGCAACAGCTGTATGGAAGAGAATCTCTGGGGTATGACATGTAGTGGTGTCTATTGGCAGTGCCCTGACTGTGGAGCATTTAGACCATTTTAGAGATAGGAGGCAATAGGGATGATCAGATTAAGGAACATAATCTATTTGATACTACTTATTTTCATCTTTCCATTTTTAATCTTATGTGCCGAAGTTCCCATAACCCATAGAAAGAGTCTTCAACTCCTTCCTCAGAGTCAGATCCTTGCGCTCAGCCTTAATCAGTACTCCCAGATAATTAAGAAGTCCAAACTATGTGAAGATCCTAAAAAGTTGGCTATGGTAAAGAGGGTGGGAATGAGAATAGCAAGGGCAACAGAAGAGTTTTTAAGAGAGGAATATCCCAGGCAAGATAGGAAATTTGAATGGGAATTTAACCTTATTGAAGACGATAAGGTCATAAATGCATGGGCCCTTCCAGGTGGAAAGGTAGCTGTATATACGGGTATATTGCCCATTGCCAGAGATGACAATGGTCTTGCCGTGGTATTGGGACATGAAATAGGCCATGTAATTGCAAATCATGGAAATGAGAGGATGAGTCAGGCACTTTTAACTACAATGGGAGGTCTTACCCTGTCTGTGGCCCTTTCAAAAAAGAGTAAAAAAACAAGGGATATATTCCTTGCTGCCTATGGAATAGGTGCTACAGTAGGATTTATGCTTCCCTATAGCAGGCTTCAAGAAAATGAGGCAGATAGAATAGGACTAATCCTTATGGCAAAGGCCGGATATGACCCAAGAGAGGCACTTAACTTTTGGCTTAGGATGAAAAAGAGGGGGGGAAAGGGTAAAAAGATTCCAGAGTTTTTATCAACTCATCCTGCAACTGAGACCAGAATTCAGAATATAAAGAGGCTTATCCCTGAAGCTCTGCCCTATTATCTTAAGGCCAGAAAGGGATAGACGGCTTTGGGATGGAATCTGTTAAATTTATCCCATAGGGTCATAGAAGATCCTCCACTTCACATAGTGCTTTACCAGCCAGAGATTCCGCATAATACAGGAAATATTGCAAGATTATGTGCTGCTACGATGCTAAGGTTACATCTCATATTCCCACTCGGATTCAGTGTAGATAACAGATATCTAAAAAGGGCGGGGCTGGACTACTGGCAAGAGGTAGATATAAGATATTATAAAGACTATGATGAATTTCTAAAAATCGTCCCCGATAATATCTTCATTATAGGGTTTAGTGTTCATGCTAAAAGACCTTATACAGAGGCAAAAGTAACGCACGGCACATATCTTATGTTTGGCCCTGAAACCAGGGGCCTTCCCAAAGAGATAAGGGATACTATCCTATGCTACAGGATTCCTATCTGGGGTAAAGTCAGGAGCCTTAATCTATCCACATCTGTAGGGATAGTTGCATATCACTATCTCTATTCAATGGGATATTTTTAATTTAAAAGGGGCACAAGGTGTGCCCCCAGAGGGATCCTATGATCTGACCTCAAAACGGCTTTCCAACTCTTCCAGCTTCTTTACAATTCCACCATATTCAAGCTCACTATAGGGCAGCATTGCATTTCCAAAGAACCCCTGTCTCCTTATCTCAATTGCCTTCTGGGATACATTATTCCTTACATAGTCCCAGAAGGGGTGGTCAAAGGCATCCACCGCCTTTGTAAGTCTACCCTCATGCACGCAGTATGCGGCACATGAGACCACCGGTGGTCCATCAAAGAAGGATATGGTGCTATTCTGTTTAACTGGCATAAGAGGCCCTGTATGACTTCCCCTCATAAAGCCTGCCACATAAGGCCCTATATGAAATGGTGCCAGCATCTCACCAGTGGCTGGAAAATTTCCCTGGACTCTTACAATCATGATGGGATCGTCCTTTCCAGTGTATTTACCTGCAATGTTATGTAGCCTTGTAGTGCTGACTGCCACTGCCTGCTCTCCTGTCTCCTTGGAATATATGCCTTCAATTACAAATCTTTCAGGATCTCTAAGCAGTGCGGCGATATCATAGAGATCCTCTGGGGCATTTAAAGAGATCACCTTATCTGCATCTACATATGAGACATCCATTATATCAAACCTGAATCCCTTAAACATACCGGGTGAGAGGATAAGTCCTGAGCAATACATGGGATCTGCAAATGCAAGATAAAGTGGTAGATTGTATGCACCTGGATCGGTCTTATCGGCTGCAAAGAAGAGAAATGGTTCATTGGTCCTCTCTTCAAACTCAAGCTCAGCCACTGCAGGCCCAAGCCCTCTGACATTTCCAGAAAATGCATCCTTCAATAGATCCTGCCCAGCACCATATAGACCCTGATCCTTTGCTATCTCTGTTCCAACCTTAAAGGCGTCCCATGCAAGTTTATGCACATCTTCATTTCCTGCCCCTTTTGTATGGGTGCAGAGTATGGCAATATCATCGCCTGTGAAAGTTACATTAAAGTCAATTAAAAGCCCTTTCTGATGTTGTTGAATATGATTGTAGACACTTTCAAGAACTCTATCGCTTGGTTTTATATGCCCTCCTACACTTCCAATATCAGCTTTGATGGCAGTAATTGTGGTTTTCATCTTCTCCTCCTTGAAATATTTTTTAACTCATAAATTTCTTTATTATATCTTAAAGAAAAATTCAATAATCTCTTTGATAACTATGCAAGACCTTATTATTTAATCATTTCTTATGCCATTGTTGAGTCTTCCTTTTATGGGTCTTAGTATATATGATTATCTGAAAGATCCTGGCGTAACTATTATTGTTGAGAGCTTTGCATAACCCCTTTTTACACTGGGGGTTATACCCCCCATTAACTTTAAGTAACCCATAATTATAGCTTTTTTATGAAAGCTTTGAAAAATTCAAAGCTCTCATTGTTGCATGGGGGGGAGGAAGCCAATGCTCCCACCTGAAGTTCTGACTTTCAGGCCAAAGTCATCGAAATAGATGTAGGAAGAATTTGTCCCAAAGGTATGAAGGCCTATCTCGGGTCTTGAAAAAGAGCCAGAACTTGGACTTAAAAAGACGTCTGTCCTTATTATGGCATTCTTTTCATCCACGGTGCTAATCAGCTTGACAGAGCTATCCACCTTTTTATTCCACCTCACCTCAGTGAGATAGTCATTATCTTTACTCCATTGATCCACTTCATCAGGCGACCAATGGAACTGATCCCTTGGATTGGAAAGCCTATTGTTATCAAAAGGATTATCATTTGGCTTTCCATGTGCTGATGTATCTCCAAAATAGACCCTTATATAATTATCCTTCTTTCTAAAACCATCTACCTTTGCCCTCTTTTCTCCATTCACAAGAAGCCATTCCCCT
>Ga0116200_10001009_pt1 | contig 10507 bp, 7 predicted proteins | sample Mar14436cmmetaG_FD_94478 | JGI IMG/M metagenome (GOLD analysis project Ga0116200, IMG submission 94478) | Marine hydrothermal vent microbial communities from Guaymas Basin, Gulf of California to study Microbial Dark Matter (Phase II) - Marker... ... | reverse complement strand
GGTTATTTGGGAGGGGATGAAAATGCTCTGGCAGTTCCTAGGCTTAAACCCTGTGAATGAACTCGTCCTAGACATTATAATAGTCTTCGCCTTAATAGCTTCACTCACCCTAGTCTTCATAACTCGGAGGAAACTAGGTGTATGGGGGGATATAATCGGGTATAAACATCTGGCCGTGGTAATCGGGAGGGATAAAGTAGCTAGACTCGTCCCACTCTACACGAAAGACGGGATCCACTATAAACTGAAGGGACTAGGTGAACCGGATATCCTCATCTCACCCGAGGCCAGCTACCCAGTTAGGAATACACCTACTCCAATGCATGTCTCAATCATCTATTTACCAAGTGGAGTCGGGATGGATATCGAGAAGGCCGCCGCCGTCCAGAAGATGAGTGAGGAGACGGGTGTAGATCCAAGTGAGCTGGTGGCCGGGACGGTTACAGAGGAGAAGGGAGAGGGGGAGGTTGAAACTAGATATAAGTATCCCGGGGATAAGAAGGTTGAGATAAAGGAGGCTGTGGCCGTGAAGCTTCATGATGTGCGTAAGTGGATGATGTCCGACTATAACCCTAAGTATATCCGTGAGTATCAGTCTAACGCCATAGCCGGAGGCCTAGATCTCGTGGCGGGTGTCACTAGGGAGATCGTTAAGTATATGTTGCTTATCCTTATACCTGTGATAATCCTAGTCGTCATCGTCGCAGTAGTACTATGAGAACATGCCTAGGAGGAAGAAGGTTGGAGGCTTTATCTGGGTTAAGGCGAAGGATTTACGGATTCCAAAGAATATAGTGTTTGACTGGACGGAATTATTAAATGCATATGAAGACCTCTGGAATGGAGATATCCTAGGTAAGATCTGGATCGATGGAGAGAAGAGGGTTAGAAAAGGAGTTATATACGTCTTCCTAGCTAAGCAACTGAAGTATCCTAGGCTCCTCCCAGTAAAAATAATTAGGAGAAGGTGATATACATATTATTGATGAGGAATATTCCATATAGTGAATACGACTATATTAGACGCCAGATATATAACCGTATCCAACAGACTCAATCTAGACCTAGAGTCATATCCTCATATGGAGAATTATCGAGAGGTAGAAGACCGGCCATAGAATTAGGATACAAACGGATGAGAATTCAGCCTATAACCGATCGCTATAGACATATATACTACGGGAGATCCTTATTAGGAGGAGGATCTACAGAGTTGGAGAAGACGCTTGAGAAAATAAGAAGGAATATTGAGAAGACAAGGGAGAGAATCGATGAATTGAGGGAGAAAGCTGGGCATCAACCTCATATCGAGAAATTAAGGGAGACAACTGAGAAACTAAGGGAGAAGACTATGGAATTGAAGAAGACATTAAAAGAGTTGAAGGAGAGGAAGGGGGGAGAGGAGAAACTCGAGGAACTAAGGAGGACACTTGAAGAGTTGAGGGAGAGAAGTGAGGAGTTGAGGATGAAAAATGAGGAATGGACAAGGAAATTGGAGGAGGGAAGGAGGGAGTTGGAGGAGACTGGTGAAGAGTTAAGGGAGAAACTCTCTGAACATAAGGAATCTAGCTGGGATCTATCTAAGGCACTAGGATCTATATGGGAATCCATTAAGGAGAATCCGCTTGAAGAGGCTTTAGAGGGTATCGAGGAATCCTTAAGTGGATATGCTGAAGAGGCTAGGGAGAAGGCTTCAGAATCCAAGGCTAAGGGCGATGTACTTGGTACATTAGGCTGGGCTTCACTAGATGCCCTGGCCAAGGTTACCGAGGGAATAGTAGGTGGATTCACATTTATAGTCCGTCCAAAGCAGTGGGAGGAGACCGGGAAATTCATCTATGGAGTAGCGACTTCACCAGAGTATCGTGAGGAAGTGTGGAGGTATTATAGCGAACATCCACCCGAGATCCTCACGGCAATAGGAAATATAGTTGGTGGAGTCTTAGCCGGAGAACTGATTGCAAAGGGAGTAGAGAAGGTTTCACCAGCTAAGTTAGAGAGGCCAAGTGAATTAAGTATAATCGAGGAGGAGGGTAAGCCTGTCTCGACATTCAAGTATGTATTGGAGACTGAGGAGAAGACGATTCCAAGTAAGTATAAGCCTATGATCGATCTATGGAGGGAGGAGGCCGGAGACATCAAATTCAAGAAGCTTCTAGGGACGAGTGAAGAGAGGGGAATCGCCTCAGCACAGAAAATTGCATTAGGCAAGGATGTCTTCGAGACTTTGATGGAGAAAGGAGTCTATAAAACGGTTAGAGAACCTAAAATCGAGGTACTGGAGTATGGCCGGCCAAGTGAAATCATATCTAAGTACACGGCTCTAGAGGAGTATGTCAAGCCCGGGAAACCGACTGACATCTTGGGAGAGTTCAGGATGAAGGTTAGAGGATCGTTAGGTGAGATAACGGGTAAAGAGGTTGAACTGAAGTTCAGCGGATTAGCTGAGGAGGGTGTAGTGACATATACTCCTGAGACACCTGTATTCTGGGTTAAGACGAGTAAGACTCCATTCTATGTAAAGAATCTCGTAACCGGGTTATCAAGTGTCCCTAAGCCTAAAATAACTAAGTCGGAGAAAGCTAGTGTATCCTCTAAACCTAAGTCTAAGGCCTCGTATGAATCTGAGTGGAGAGACATATTTAGATCTCCATTACCTAAATCTAAAGTCTCTATTGAACCCGGATTAGAGGATATGATTGAGACTCCACTATCTAAGCCATCTAAACCAACTAAAAAGAGGTATTATCTAGGTGGGACATTCTATTTCACACCTGAGAAGGAATATAGGTTTTATACTCCTAGGTTGACTCTCCCTAAGATAACCTCTAGAGTAGTTGAATCTCCCAAGCCTTCTCCATCAAGTGATTTAACCGGATTTAAACCCGTTTCAAGACCGGCTAAACCATCTAAACCATCTAAAAAGTTAAGTGACTTAATCCTCCCACCTAAGCCAGTCTATAGGGAATCCTCTAGACATGGATTCATACCCAGTTTCTCACTTAAGGTAAGTGGATCTCTATTAGGGAGGGAAAAAGCTAGGCCATCATACAGTGTTCTACAGTTAATCGGTTCGGGAGGAGCATCACAACCTAGGCCTCGATCAAAGGTGAAGACTCCTAGGATAAGGAGAAGAGGTAAAAAGAAGGTGGGGAAGAGGGGGAGAAGGAAGTATGAAGAGTTATTTAATCCATTCAACTTATTGTAGGGTGATGGGATATGGATAGGAGGGGACTACTATATATTTGGGCTTCGGCTATAGCCGCAATGTTCCTAGTCTACATCACATGGAGCTATGCAATTCAGATCCTTGGGATAGTCGACTACTACATCAACCAGATCTGGGAGATCCTAGGGATACCCACGAACTCGACATTCCGCCAACTATATATCACGGATGTATCTATATTGAGAGAGTTCTTCGGATACCTTGGATTCGCATTATTCATTAGTTTAATCATCTATATTATAGTGAATAGTGCGAGGCGAGAGCCTAATGAAGTGGAGATGGCTTACTAGCCTCACAATAATACTTCTATTCACAATCCTCCTATTCAACTATCCAAGTTTAGGATATGCCTATGAAGAGCCTCCTAAACTTAATATAGTTATAAACTATGCAGGGAGATATATCCCTAACTCGACGAATCTACTTGCGAACCCGGGTTTCGAGACTGGAGACTTAAGTGGATGGAGTTACTATCCCAGTCCAACTGATATTGAGGTTGTGAATACAACTGTATACAGTGGAAACTACTCATGCCACATAGGTGGAGTGAATGAAGATGACAATATGATTAATGGTGAAGAACTTTATCAGGAGGTCGGAGACGTACATATCTATAAAATCAGTTTCTATGTAAATATAGATCCGGGCAACGTGGATCCAGATGACTATCTAGACGTCTACTACATAAATTCAACTGGGGACGATGTCCTACTCGACTCAATCACACAGACGAGTGGATGGGTGTATAAGGAGTATACGGTCAACGACTATGGAAAGGGAGTTAAATTCATTCCACATGTCATGAGAAGCGGATCCGACCTCGATTACGCGGACATGTATATAGATGATGTCTCGCTAACAGTCTCCGGCCAAGAATGGTTTGTACATAAGAATGTAGCTGGATCAACAGTATCTGAATCGACGTATGAATATGAGGTTGAATTCGATTCAAACGCCTATGAACTCTACATCATAATACCCGAGACATGGAGCATAGAATACCTTAGATCTGGATCAAGCGATGTACCCTATGAACTAACGAGGTTTTCATCAGGTGGATACAACCTAATCTACATAAATTCATCTACATTATCGTCATATGGATCTCCATATACATTGAGGGTTAATGACGGTGGAGTAACCGAATATGGTTTGAAACACTATTATGAGTTGGAGAATATTCCGCTTGGAAGCTTGATTAAGGTTATGGATACTGGATTATTATACCGGGTCTATGGAAGCCTAGACACTTCACTAGGTGTAGTTGACAATGTTACTTCAAGCGGGGAGTACATCTACTATATCCCGGGTGAATATACATATATCCGAGACCTCTACATCACCCTAAACATCACTTCATCATCTTCCCAGACGATATACGCCTACTATGGATTCAGTCAGGACAATACAACATTCATATATACCTATGTAGGAGAGTTTGAGGTTGACTCAAGCTATAAGATCATCCACCTAGACTACTCCACTCCATCCGGATCATCATATAAATACATTAGCCTAAAGCTTACTCCAGAGTCAAGTGGATTCAATATATCATCATTCAGCTACATAGTATTCTATGGAGAGACCACGGTCTCGAATATAGGTTCATACAAGACTTATATATGGTATGACGGAGTCTATGCAACAGTTGAAAACGGATCAACATATGAGATCCCGAGCTACATCTATGAACTCAGGATACTATTCAATGTAACCCGGTTTAAAGTAGTCCTCCAAGCCGAGGATACTGGAGAATCATGGAGCTTCATAAACTCAAGTTTAATATTCAAATATTGGAACAACACCATTGAGTCTGTCGACTTAGGAGATTTCGATGGAAATTCATCAACTATATTATACTTCAACATTACAGACTTAGGATTATCATATGAGGATGTGGCTAAGGAGATCCTATACAATGGATGGACTAGATACTTCTTTACATTAAATATCAATGAATCTGGAGTATGGAGATCCGGGAACGTGAATAGGGAGTTGACATGCTATATCCTACTGAACTATCCACTGTATCCGACTATCCTTGATGTAGGCCAGGAAGTTATAGCCGTTGTAAAGACGTTGACGTTGAAGACGGTTTCAGGCGATATCTACAGTCTACAGGTTCAAGTCTATCTGGAGAAGGGTGTGGAGTACTACATAGAATTATATGACACTGAATGGAATTACATCGGCCTATACTATACACAGGGTGGAAGTGGAGAGATAAGTGAAATTATTAAGGTTGAGAATCCGGATACGACTCAGCCTAATGCCACGGTTTCTTCAAACGCCACGTTAAACTATGGAATACCGAGTCTACCCGAGGCCTTGAAAAGCATGTACGCCCAGAACCAGTATTTCATGGATGTCGCATTGCTAAGTATGTTGATTATGTTTCTACTCGTGGCCGGATATCAATATGGTGGAGTCATGATTATATTGACTGGAGCCTTGGCCTACGCCATAAACTATACACTCGGCGAGACAATATTCAACAACTATGTAGTCGGTACACTGATTTTTGTAGGTATATTAAGTATATTCTATGAATGGAGGAGGAGAAGATGAAGATTCTAAACATAGCCGTATTCATGTTTATATTCAACCTGAGTCTAGGTGTATTCAGTGCAATATATGGTGTGGCGACTCCCGGAGTCAATTCAAACATCACATACACAGACTTCAACCAGACTTCAATGAACATGAGTTCAAGCCAGTTCCTAGCGTGGACATGGAATTCACTGGTCTATGCATGGGAGAGCTTCAAGACAATTTTAACCTCGGCCTTTGCAATAGGATTCTTCCTCCAACACCTCTTCCCAATAATCCCAACCGAATATGCGGCCTTATTAACCGCAGTTGTAGACCTACTCTATGCATTAGCGATTATACAGTTCTTCACAGGCCGAAATCTAAAGGAATTCCAGTAATTTAATAAAGTAATTATGAGATACAATATATTAGAAAGGTAGGGAAAATGAATAGGAATATCTTGATTTACCTCATGTTGTTTATCTTGATTGGATTGACGTTTTATAACTTGGGTTATCAGAGTCAGCTACATCAAATCCAGCTACAGACTAATCCAGTCCACCAGTATCTCCATAAAAACTATGGAGTAGACTCAATAGACCAGCTAATCCAGAAGTATAAGCTAGAGACATATGAGAAAATCAAGTCGAGTATAGCCGACCTACCCATAGATATTCAGAACCAGTATCTAAGCAGGTATCAGGATATTATTGAACCCATCGAGACAAAAAGATATATCGAGGCTTCAATGAAGTATAACCTGATATCCACACTACCAATCCTAGTTGTAACGGTCTTGGCACTAATCTACTCAATTCTACATGATAGGGTTCATGGGAAGAAGAAGGAGATTCTCCTAGTTGTAATCCTATTACTGATAACTGCATTGATATCGCATCAAGTCGGAGTGGCTCAGGCGTCCACAGGCACAATCCACATAGGTAGCGAGGCATTCGTCAAACCAGCTTCATACATCATCCAAGGCATAGACACAGACGGAGACGGAGTAGCCGACATAATAAAGGCAATCAACGGAACAACTGGACAAGTAGATTATAGCGGGACAGACGCAGCAACAGTAATACAATATGCAATAGACGCCTTGTTAGGCAAGTGGGGAACGGTTTTACTGAAAGGTTCTTTCGAATTATCTCGGGGCATTACGCTGTGGTGTGGCATTGGTCTTAGAGGGATGAAGGCTGGCTGGGATGATACAACTCACAACCTAGGAATATGTGATACACTTTACGGCGATTTTAATGAACCAATAATAACCGTTAAGAGACATCCAGATTATTCGACAATTGGTGTTTTCCCATATATTGCTGAACTTGGTATCATAGGTGGTGGGGATGCAACTAAAACTAATAATCATGGAATATATATTTCTAAAGAAAATGGCGCCGTAGATGATATATTCCTACGAAAAGTCCAAATAGGGTTTGTTGGCGGGGATGGAATTCACATAGATAACGATGGGAAACATTATATAACTGACTTTTATGCTGAGGGATGCAAAGGACATGGAATATACATAAAAGGGTTTAGAGTAACCCTGATTAACGGATACATCTATAACAATAACAAATGTGGCATTAAAATAGATACAGGCGGTGCAGGCGAAATAATCGTAGCATTTAATCGCATAGGAGGTAGCGGAGAATATGGATTAGATGATTATCCAAGCCATAAGCCTGGGTCATTATATGTAATAGGAAATGAGTTTTGTAATAATGGTGGAACTTCTGACTATTCAAGCATACGGTTCTGGGACGTCGAGAACGCTCTGATAATCGGGAACGTTTTCTACGACTCAAGAGACCCGATAGTGACACGTTACCATCTAGAAGTCCACGACTCAAGGACGAAGGTCACGGTAATTGGAAACATCTTCAAAGACTCAGCCAAATATGGGGCTGTAGCAAATCCCGATGGTGCGACGCTATATATGAATAAGAATATAGGCTACGTCACCGAGAACTCTGGTTCTATTGTCTTCTCTAATATTAATACTGTAACTTTTGAGCATGGTTTAGCTGGTACTCCTACATTGGTCTTATGTAGCTTTAACAATACTGACTATGGCTCATGGACTTGGACTGCTAACTCAACGCATATAACCATCACAGTAACAACGGCAAACTATAATGGCACATGCTACTGGTATGCAGAGTATAAACCAGGTAGTTAGGGATGAGTAGGAGGCTTCTCCTCATCCTCCTAGTAGTGACATTGTCTCCATCCATTACATTATACCATGTCTACGCCTCCTCAACTGTATGGCGTTGGGATTCCACGGTCGGGTTTAAGTTGAATGCCTATGGCACTACAATCGACTTCAGCCACGACATCTACATAGACTACCTCGAGTGGGGATACGACAATAAATACTGGAATACAACTGTATTATGGTTAAGTTTCACAGATTATGGATTATGGGGAATATCAATTAGAAATGGGAATGTGACGTTCACAGACTTCCTCAACACCTCAGACTATATTATCAAGGCCACGGTAGAAGCGTCAAGCGGGGTATGGAGCTACCTGACAATCTACTATCCGGAGGATTACCCAGTTGAGATCCATTTGGTTAAGGATGGGAGTGAGAAAGTTATTAAATATAGTCAATACTATTTATGTTATGAATGCTTCTCCAGTTACCCGGATGACGCGGTGTATCTTAATCAGAGTGGAAGATATATTGTTTTAAAGGCTTTACACGGTTCTCCAGTATACTACACAATATACTTCTCAACATCCCAATCCACATCCGAGGAGGAGAGGATAACATTGGAGAATGTGAGGTTCTATGAAGGCGATGTAGTTACACCACATTTATATAGCTGGAGATTCGATGGATCGAAATACCTTGAGGTATCCTATCAAAGTATCTTCAACTCGAGTATAGTAAGTATTGGATCGGGATTCAACACAAGTATATCAAGCTTCCCAATATTATATCATAGACAGTATACCCTTGAAGTCTACAACGGTAGACTTGTATTCAGATACTACAACGTCTCAAACTGGGTTTCATATATCGAGGATAACCAGAATATATATCTCGGGAATATATATAACGTCTCAATCTACTATAATACAAGCTTCATCAAATTCTATGTAAATAATGAATTAGTCAGTGAATGGAGCGGGTCATTCCAAGATCTTCCATCCTCGACGGACTCGATCTACATTGGATACAATACATCGGACTACTTCAATGGAGATCTAGACTATATCATACTATGCCAAGACTATAATCTACATGAATCCGGATACATACTTAATCTAACTCATCCAATCCTATTCCTCGACCCAACATTCTACAATGGATCTTCATATGTCGATCTATATTACGAGTTCCCGGCCTCGGGAGACGTGGAGAGAATCGAGTCAAGTGGGAAGTGGATCTGGATAGCTAGGAATGGGGAGAGCGATCAATACATCCACTTTAAATACTTCCCTATAAACACTACATTATCAATCCTACTTAGGAATGGAGTTATGAAGGTCTGGACAGTGGACTCCCTAGACTTCCAAGTATCTAAGGAATACTTCGGAAACTATACATGGGACATCATATACTATATAGATCAGGATAGGATATTGATTAAACCACATGAAACACCGTCTCCAGTAATACCCGAGTATCCAAGTCTCCCAAGCTTCATAGACTTCTACAGAAGCTGGTGGGGATATGCGGTCTGGGCGATTCCAATGCTGATTCCAGTGTCGATCTACCTGAAGACTAAGCATCCCGGTCTAGTCCTAGCAAGTATAATTCTAGTAAGCCTAACCGCAGTATTAACCGCTCCTACAATGATAAAGGGAGTATACGCCGTGGCCGCAGCAGCATCACTAGCCTTATTAATCTATAAGGTGATGTACCAGAAGTAGATGGGGTGGGTGGAGGTGTATTAGGACCTCTCCAAAGCCTCCGTAAAAGGAGGCCCACCCCAACATTTATTTTTAGGTTTTTAGAATACATTTTGATGTGGTTGAGGATTAAGATGCGGATGCTGAGCCTTAACCACTCTGACCTATGGGATGATGACCTATCATCAAACTTAGCAAATCCCTTTTTATCCTTCAACCTTAGGATCGTAAGGTAAACATTTTAAGGAGTTTCTGTAAACCATATGTATAGGAGATTCATGTAAGGTGGAAAAATGAGTAGGATGTTTGATGTTGTTACTCATACTTGGAATCCTGTTGTCGGATGTACACATAGGTGTAGATATTGCTGGGCCAGACGTCTAGTTGAGGAAGGTAGATTAAAATCGAGGTATGGAGACTTTAAACCTAAATTCTACCCAGAGAGACTTAGGAAGATTCCTATGAAAGGATATGTATTCGTTGTTGATATGGGGGATCTATTTTCAGATGGAGTACCCGATGAATGGATTAAAGAAGTTTTCAAGGCGATTATCTATAGTGGATCTAAGGCGACATTCCTATTCCTAACCAAGAATCCAAGGAGGTATCATGACTTTCTAGAATATTATAGGTCTAATATGCTATTTGGGGTTACGATTGAGTCAAACAGATTTTATAATTTATATGATGGGGTAGTCCCCAGCCCCGATGAGCGATGGCATTATATGTATATGCTACCGAAGGAGATTAGACGATTCGTAAGCATTGAGCCGATACTTCAGTTCAACTACCCGAAATTCTGGTATATGATCTATTCATTAAAGCCTGAGATAGTCTATATTGGATACGACAACTATAATAATCATCTTC
>Ga0116200_10001007_pt1 | contig 10508 bp, 5 predicted proteins | sample Mar14436cmmetaG_FD_94478 | JGI IMG/M metagenome (GOLD analysis project Ga0116200, IMG submission 94478) | Marine hydrothermal vent microbial communities from Guaymas Basin, Gulf of California to study Microbial Dark Matter (Phase II) - Marker... ... | reverse complement strand
GACTGGTGATTTCTGGTCGCTTGGATGGAAACCATGCCGTCCAAAATTCAAAAAATACGAAGTTGTCCACGGGATTGGGTATACCCGCATCGCGAGTCAGAATAAGAACATCGAAAGCACCATGCTGGTATTTGTCCCACCAGATGAACCATTGGAGATATGGAAGGTATCTCTGAGAAACCTTTCCGAAAGACCTCGAGAGATAAGCCTCTTCACTTACCTGGAATGGTGTCTGGGAAACGGAATGGACACCCACAGGGAGTTTCACCGAACATTCATTGAAACCGAGTACCACGAAGACCTCCACAGCATATATGGCAAAAAACGTCCGCTTCCCGTTCCGAGTTACATCAGTACTGGCAAGCCAGAGGTAGCGCTCCAAGCGTTTCACAGCGTGAACGTGAAACCCAGCGGTTATGAGGGAAGTAAGCTGGAGTTTTTGGGAGTGTACGGCAACTTGGAAACTCCGGCCGCCGTAAAGAATGGAACTCTGAGCAACAGTGTGGGAAAAGTCCACGACGACATTGCCAGTCTACACATCAGGCTCAAACTGAAGCCAAACGAAGAGAAGACTTTGGTGTTTACCCTAGGGTCATGCTTGGATGATGATGGGGAGCACCTCATCAAGAAATATATGTCGGTTGACGAAGCAGATAAAGCGTTCCAAAAAACTGTGGCGTTCTGGAACGACGTGATCTCCGGAGTGATGGTCGACACGCCGGATCCTGCATTTGATCTGATGACGAACTACTGGCTCAAATATCAGGCGATATCGGCGCATATGTGGGCACGTACTGGATATTACCAGTGCTCCGGAGGATACGGTTTCAGAGATCAACTCCAGAGTAGCCTGCTCACCTTGCCCCTGAAACCGGAGCTCACGAGACACCAGATCATGTTACATGCCAAACACCAGTTCAAAGACGGGAGCGTGTATCACTGGTGGCATCCGCTGACAGAAGTTGGGGCCAGAACCAACATAAGTGATAACATGCTGTGGCTGCCATACGTCACACTTTCATACCTCGTTGAAACTGGGGATTATGCCATCCTAAGGGAGAGGATCCCGTACGTGGATGGAGAGGAAGCCTCCCTGTATGAGCACTGCGTGAAAGCTATAGAACTCGCTCTGTCTAGGTTTAGCCCCAGAGAGCTTCCGCTGATAGGCTCCGGTGACTGGAACGACGGGTTGAGCGCCGTAGGGATAAAATGGAAAGGAGAATCCATCTGGTTGGGTCATTTCCTATACGGAATTCTAAAGGACTTCGCTGAGGTCTGCAGGGAAATGAAAGACGGAAAAAGGGCCTCCCACCTGAAGCGACAAGCGGAGAAATTAAAGAAGGCCATCAACAGATGGGGGTGGGATGGAGAGTGGTACTGGCGAGCTTCTCGTGATGATGGAAAACTGATAGGAAGTTCTAGCTGCGGGGAGGGGAAGATATATCTCAACGCTCAAACATGGAGCGTAATAAACGAGACCGCACCGGTAAATCGTGCAAAAAGGGCTATGGAATCCGTGGAGAGATACCTCATGAGAGATTTTGGTCCTCTGCTGCTCTATCCCGCTTATACTAATCCAGACGAATCGATCGGATACATCACCCGGTATGCTCCAGGGATGCGCGAAAACGGAGGAGTGTACACCCATGCGGCAGTGTGGGCGATACTGGCCTACTGCAAACTGAGACAAGGAGACAAAGCCTTCGATGTGTATTCTCGTATGTCCCCACCCAAGCGAGGACTAGATGCCGATAGATATCAGGGGGAGCCATACGTCCTCCCGGGAAACACGGACGGTCCTCAGTCGCCTCTTTTCGGAAAGGGGAGCTGGACGTGGTATTCGGGCTCCGCGGCGTGGTTATTCAAGGTCAGCACGGAATGGATTCTAGGCATAAGACCGACTGAAAAGGGTTTGCTGATAGATCCTTGTATCCCGAAGAAGTGGGGAGAGTTCAAAATTCTGCGGCATTACCGGGGGACGAAGTATGAAATAGAGATAAAAAATCCAAAACATGTCGAGTGTGGTGTGAAGAAGATAACTCTCGACGGAAAACCATTGAAAGAACCATATCTACCGGACTTGCGTGATGGAAAAATCCACCGCGTAAGGGTAGAAATGGGATGAGATGCTGAATTATTGACCGACCGCTGCCAGACCTTTCAAGAAGTATTTTTGTAAAAACACAAAGAGCAGAAGTGTGGGGATGACTGCCAAGAAACCAGCCGCAGTGAGTATTCCATACGATGTTCCGGACGTGGTGGAAAGACTCGCCAGTGTCGTCGCTATGGGATATGTCTCCACTCTGGGCATCAGTACCAGAGCCCAGAGCATGTCATTGTATATCCCGGTGAACTGAAGCAGGGCCAACACCGCGAGAGCTGGGAGGGCCAGCGGCAACAATACCTTCCAGAAGAACGAGAAGTGAGAACACCCATCTATCATCGCTGCATCCTGCAGCGAGCGGGGTATCCCCCTGAAAAAGTTCCTCAGGATGAACGCGCAGAAAGGTACCCCAAAAACTATGTGGGCCAGGATCACCGCTGTGTAATTTCCCACTATTGACTGATACAGTCCAAGCGCGCTTGCGGTTTGATAGAGGGGAACCATGACCAACTGGTACGGAAACATCATCCCAAATATCAGAAGCATGTAAATGTAGACGCTCCCCCTGAACCTCAACCTGGAAAGAGGATATGCCGCCAATGCCCCCAAAAATATGGATCCAGCCACGGCAGGTACTGTTATTATCAGTGTGTTTTTAAAAGCCGTGCCTATCGGTGGACTACCTTCGGTGAGACTCTCCAAATAATTCCCCGTGAACAGACTGGACGGGGGAGAAAGGGGAGAGGTAGTTTTAATTTCGGCCTCGGTTTTGAAGGAAGCGAAAGCCACGGTGAGAAGCGGAAGTATCCAAATCAGACACAGTATAATTATTGCCGCATATAGGGAGAACCTTCTCCAATTGAACGATATCCTCATTCTTCCGCCTCCCTCCTACGGATCCACATCAAATAGATGATCACCGGTATCATCGTGACCAAAATACCGACAAGCCCTATCGTGCTGGCATATCCGTAATCTCCAACCTTCAATTCTCTATATGTATAAAGTGCGAGAACATCAGCCGCATGATGACCTGCTCCACCCTCAGCGCCGGCGAGCGTGTACACTATATCAAACGCCTTCATGGAACTGATGGCGGAAAGGATGATCAAAATTATGAATATCGGTTTGAGGGCGGGTAATATCACATGCCGAAGAGTCTGCGCTTCTGAGGCGCCATCCATCTTGGCAGCTTCTAGCTGACTCCGCGGTATGCTCTGCATTCCGGCCAAGAACATTACCATCGAGATGGCTGAACCGGCCCAGCTGGAGGCGAGCAAAATGGAGATAAGCGAGGTAGAAACCATGCCGGTGAAATGAAGAACGAGTGGGAAAACTGCACCCAATCCTACGCATATCCCCACAAAACTAAATTTCGATATCTTCGGACGGAACGACAGGACCATCAGTCCTATCGATATCATCAAAATAGGGATCGTGACAAGCCACAGGAACGGGACAGGAGAACTGGGAACGTTTATCCACAGCTTATTGGGATTCGCCAGACTTGACAATCCCAACTTACCCAAGATGGAGTTCAGGACACCATAATCCTCCGGCAGATAGAACCAGTTCCATATCACTCCGATCGTGGCACCCGCGAGCAGGGCAGGGAAGTAGACCACGCCCTTGAATATCCTTTCACCTCGAATATTTCTGCTCAGGAGTATCGCAAAAACGAGTCCTATTCCGATCGGGACGACCACCGCCCATATCATCCAGAAGATATTGTGCCATAGTGCGGGCCAGAAGTACGGGTCATCCGTGAAAAGCCTAGTAAAATTCTGAAATCCGACAAATGTGCCCCCGGAAGTGAAACTGGATACGACGAGGTATCCGATCGTGAATAGGATAAACCCGACACACACCAGTGGAAGGACCAGGAAAAGGTATGCGGTTTTCTTTTCTGTGAGTGAAACCACACTACCAACTCTTTTAGTGATAAGTATTTCTCTCTTTTTAATAATTGCTAAGAAACAAATACAGGTGAAAGTCTTTTAGACCGCTTGTTGGATCTCTGCGCATATGCTAGCTATGTCCACACCCGTCGGGTCGGACCATATCTCGTACATCTTATCCCCAAAAACATTCCTCACCGACTGAGAAAAGTACCACATCAATGGGAGAGCCCAATCCCAGTTTTCAGCTTTCTGCCACATGGAAATTTGGATATTATCACCATACGTCTCAATCTGCGCATTCGAATTGGGTGAGATGCTCCCCTTTATCGATGCAAACGCGACCTGCGCGTCGGCCCTGGCCACAAATTTCAAAAACTCTTTCGCACCCTCCACGTTATTCGCTTTGCTTGGTATCACAAATCCCTCCACGTCGGGAATTCCAAACTGCTCAACCCCTGGCTTTGCTGGAATGAAATCCACGTAGTAATCGACATTGGGTTGCCACCCTATCTTCTTCAGCGCCGTGGCAGCCCAGTCTCCCATGAAGTATATCGCTGTCTCGCCGTTGATGAAAGTATTCAGCGCCTCCTCCCAATCCAGTCCGGGAGCTGAAGGATCGAAATACTCATTTTCCACCCATTCCCTGTAAATCTCAAAAGCTTCTTGCACGGGAGCATCTGTCCAGCTGTTTTCCCCGTTCGCCAGACCTAGATAGAAATCCGGACCAGCAACGGCTGCGAAAATTGCGGTGAATACCATGTCCCTAGGCCATGCGTCCGCAAATCCCATTGCTATCGGATGTTCAACTCCGTTCGCCTTTAACGTCTGAAGTGTGGTCTGAAATTCCTCCCAAGTATGAGGAACGCTCAAACCGAGATCGTTGAATACGCGAAGGTTGTAAAGGACCACTCCTCCCTCCCAGTGTATATCCAATGGAACCCCGTATTTCCTTCCGTTGACCTCGACCAGCTGAGCGATCTTCTGCGGAAAGACATCATTCAGACCTTCCTCCTCCCAAAAGTCGGTCAAGTCCAGAAGCGAACCTCTGAGCGCATAGTTTTCATAATATTTGTTAAACCAGTGAGCAGCGAGGTCAGGAGGATTGGAGTCGATCACCAATGATATCTTGTCTTGGTATCCCGTGAACGCATTCAGGTTCAACGAGATCCCCGTATTTTCCTCGAATGAGCTCGCCAGCGTTTCCATCGCCTCCTTATCCGTGCCGGAGGTCCAGTAATGATAAACCATGACATCGCCGTAAGCCGAAGGCATCATGAAAACCAATCCGGCCCCAAACAAAATGATGAGAACAAGAAGACCTAGTATCTTTGGGCCCAACTTTCCGTTTTCATTTAACTTCACGGACGGCACCGTTCCATCTTAAGCACAAGGGGTTTAAAAATATTGGTGGTCGAGAGATCACTCCAGCATCAGTATTCCCCAGGTGGATGGTCTGGCCCACACGACGGGTACTGGAGTCCAAGAGAGCATTCCCGTCCTCACGTATTCGCCCGGCTCCGCATCGGTGAAATATGTGTTGTGGATGGTGAAAGTGAATCCGAGCTTATCTCCGGAGTCCGGATCTATATTCAAGTACTTCCAGGGGATCGCAATTTCTATTATATACCCTGTGGAGGTCTTGCTCGAGGCTATCTGCACATCCGGAGCGACGCTCGATATCGGCCCCGGATTCATATCCTCGTGTCTAACCCCCTGAGGATTTCCATCCGTATCGAACGGTATCGCGGCTATCTTGAATATCCCCTCAGCATCGGGTATGAAACGATCGGGCTGAAGGTAAAACTCTATGCTGTCAGTTCTGTAAAAGCTGTGGAGATCATCCGGTTCTATATTTGAGACGAGGATGGTATCGGTCACATCAGCCACAAGATACAAATTCGTTTCGTCCCACATAGCGGAGAACCTCCCACACACATTTTCTATATCTGTACGAATTGATCCCAGCACGACATCCGAAGCGCTCACCTCATACCACTTCGCATCGTTCCACTCCGGGATGATTCCGTTGATGGCAACTGAGGCCGGTGCCCTAACCGCAGTGGCCTCGGGAGTCTCCGTAGGTGTGAGATATTCGTTTTCGTATTCGGGGGTAACTGCCCTATTGTTCTCCAGCGGGCCGTTCTCAAAACCAACTAGATCCATCGCCCGCTGCACATACTCATTTTTCATGAAAGTATCCCATACGAAATTATCGAGATAGTTCTGAACCATCAGCACTTGTATTCCGACATCTATTCCAGTGTAATCATGAGAGTACCAGTCCACATCCGGATTGAACCCGCTGGTGAATCCATACTCTCTCCATATCTCTCGGCCATACCTCGAGAGCAATCCATTTTCTATACCGCTCTTGGAGAGTTCCGGCACGAACGGCATGGAGGCTACCATCCCATATGGGTGGATGGTCCCGTCGTATCCCCCCAGATGTGCCCCGTAATTCTTGTACCCTGTTTTCGCACAAGGTGCGTCTCCGGCGGTCAATCCCCACACATCGTCATCGAACGCCAGATACTTATCGCTCGGGCTGTTGATGACCACCCATATAACAAAATTTCTGTTATTGTGCGTTGCATTTATCGAGTTCTGGAAATAATCTGCGTAATGATCATGCTTATCTCTAAAGTCCACCCACGCGTGAGAGTACTGATATGTGAAGAGACTTTCTGGAGGAGACATTATGTACATCGAAGTGGTTCCTATCTTCGTCAGTGGTCTCTCCCAAGCATCCCAGCTTTCTGGAGGTATCGGATGGGTCGGAGAACCCACCGCAAGCAAGTAGAGTACCATAGCCTCGGAGTAGTATTCCCACCTGTTTGCTAGATACCCCCTCTCAGGAGTCCAACCGTGATACAGGGTGTTGTCCTCTGCCAACATCCAGGACCAGTCAACGTGCTCGTAAATCTCCTTGGCCAAGTTTTCCACATCCGTTCCCTTGTAATACTCCCCGGCGGTCAACGCGCCAGCTAGAAGGAGGGCCGTGTCTATGGTGGATATCTCCGAACTCTCCCCGGGCTTGCCCAGTTTTGCCGGTTCCCATCGCTCCCCGGTTGACATGCGGATGAAGTGGTAGAAAAATCCGTTTTCCCCATCAACCACCAGATCGTTCTCGTTCTCCGCTGTATTGTCATAAAAGCTGTTCAGCGTCGTCAAGACCCGTTCGTAGACGGCATCGTTGTCCAGCCATCCGCGCTCAGCTCCGATGACAAGAGCCGTGAGACCAAAACCGGTGGCAGCCGTACTCGCTGGAAACTCGTCATTGGGGTACTTTGTCGTGTCCCTCACCAGACCGGTATTTTCGTCGGCCATCTCCCAGAAATAAAGCACCCCTCTTCTGACTATCTCATCGAGCACGTTATCGATGGGTGGGATATCTGAAACATCGAGAGCTGTGCTCTCCACACTCACCGAAACCGTACCCTTCTCGGAGGCATACGTTCCTGAACCCAGAGGTATACCAGAAAGGACCACTGGAGAAGAGGTCTCGAAATCGAGGATTTCTTCTTGTGTTTGCCCGGGAGGGACTATCAGATCTATTATGTTTGGATCAGAATTATCCTCTCGGCCACCCCCAAAATGCCAGCTCGACGCATGAGCATCCACTACCCGAGCATTTCCGTAATCCACGCTGAACATAAACGTTGTAACCCTCCAGTCAGGGGTTGGAGACCCGACAGCGAACTTCGGTACTCTCACGGTTATGATCCCTTTCTCTTTATCCACTGCCACGCTTCCGACATCCATTTTGTTGTTATTTTCACCGGTAGGTGTCTTGAAGACGTTCACATCCCACCCGTGCGCCCTTATCGCATACTCCCACGCACTTTCATCCTCTATCACTGCATTTATGGCCCCGTTCGGGTTTTTCTCCAGATTTCCCGGAACCGTCCTGTCGAAAATCGTCTCCGTATTTCCTCCGGGAGAACCGTTATCTATGTATATATCCACTGCCTGTAGGCTTATGTCGTAGAGCTTTGTTTGGTCTTCGCTCCACGGATCGACTATCGGTTGAGAAAGTTTGTACTCGAAAGCTAAACTTTCCCCTTCATCGTATATCGCAAATTGGACCACATCAAATGTCTCTCTCTTGCCGAAGTTTTCCAGCCTGAAGGTGTAATCCACTGGATAAGTATATGTTCCAGGACCGTAGTCGTCGCCGGATGGGTCCTCTACGAGGAGCAATAACTTCCGACCCTGTGAGCCAAAATAGACCATTACCACTGAACCCATCAAAATTATAGCTAGTGCCGCCAGCATCAGCCATCTCTTATTCAATTTTTTTCTCACTCCGGGCACAGCACCAACCTCAACACTCTGAACCAAGAGATTTAAAACCTCGCTGTATCGGATGGAGAAGCGGGATCCACGGAGGGTCCGAAAATCACATATTTAAACTATCCGACAAATAACGAAACAAACAAAATTTTTGGACTGATTTAAAAGGCATCACAAATAAGGCTAATACGGGATAAAATGGAAACGAAAAGTCTCGGTCTACCAGTGGTGGTCGGAATAATTGTGGTAATAGCTGTGGTGGCTGCAACGGCACTTCTCCTCTCTGGTGGTGGCCCCAGCGGTGGTGCTCCGATTTTGCCGACTGAAGGAGCGTTGATATTCGATGACTTCGATGATGCCACGCTTGGCTCGAACTTCGCCAACACTAGCGCAGGGATGATGTCCGGAACAGGTACCTACGATCCAGAGTTTGAGTTTGTCCCCGTCGGCGATGGGTATGCCCTAAAGATGATGTTCGATTTCCCATCTGGAGAATGGTGCGGGTACTGGAGCTTTATGAGACCTGACGAAAACCCGATCACTCCAGACATCGAAGTGACCACCGGATACGATCTCAGCGATTACACGACCCTGAAAATGGCGGTGAAGGGAGAACCAGCGGAGGGCACGAAAGTACGATTCAAAATAGAGATGACAGACACCGTATTCGATACGAGCTCCGAAAATGCGTTCCTGGAGACGCAGAACCATCGCGGTACGGTTTCGGCGGAGGCTGGTACCTCGTGGGAAGTGGTGGAGATACCCCTTACCCAGTTCACTTCCTCCGGTCCGGATCTGGACATGAGCGACGTGAGACAAATGAACATAGTATTCGACAGCGTGCCACGTGAAGGTACCCTGTACATCGACTGGATCGCGTTCACGTGATCAGGCAATGGCCACCAACCACACCCGCGAAACCCACCGCGGGTAATTTTTTTATTTTTTACACTTGATCTGTAAAACGTAGGTAAAAGCCCCATCCGCCCGATATGTTGGTAACTTTTACTAGCACTTTATTTGAACCTGGATTGAGAAGCACGTTTTCGATCAGGTCTTGGTCTTCTCCGGCGGCTCTCGCTACGTGATTGCTGTGTACAAGTTCATTGTTTACCCACACTTTGATGCCATCATCACTTCCTACCCGGAGATTGACCACCCGAGAATTGTCTGAAACCACTGTGACAAACGCGTATGCACCCACGTTTTCGTTTGGCTCGAACACCCTGTACAGATCCACGAAGTTAGACGTGGGATGTCCGAATGCCGAATGATATTCTTTCCAAATCCTGCTGCCCACCACGTCACCAGCTTTGGGTGGAGTGGTGATGGAATTCTCCCCTATGAAATCGGTTTGAAATGCATCATCCTCACTGGATCCAAAGGGACCGATTACCAACCAGTCCCTTATGAAACCCTCAGGATCTGTATGGAATCCATCTACGAATCCAGCCTTGTTTAGCCCATCGACAACATAGGAAACCTGCATGAATTCCTCCCAAACCAGTCCGCTTCTGAAATCCTCTATCAGCAAGACCATGTTCCCCTGGTCTATTCCTATATAATCAGCGTCGTACCAGCCCTCATTTGGATTGAATGCATTCACGAATCCATATTCTCCCCAGATATTAGTATGGTAGTTATCATACATCGTCTTCAGCATATCGATCGCGTATTCCGGAATGAACGGTATTGAAGCCGCAACAGCTGATGGTGCCACCGTGCCGTCAAATGTGTCTCGGTACCCGAGATATCCGTTTTTACCATCGTTTGCCGTAAAGCCCCAGAGTGGAGCCCAGCCGTTGTTAGCGCTTTGTTCCAAACAGAACCTGCGATTGGCCTCAAGGGCCGCTATCCCGTTCTGCCAGTAGTTCGCATATTCATCGTGCTTTTCCCTGAAGTCTATCCAAGCAGCAGGGAACTGATACAGGTAAGCCAAGAAGTCTGTGCTTCCAGCAGGTGAGAGAAATTTGACACCGCCATAATCCGACCATTTATAGCCAATTGCCATGGAATCCCAGCTGCTCTCTGGAATGGGATGGGTGGGAGACCCAAGCGCCAGGATATACGCTAAAATGTACTCATCATAACCTCTTTTTTCTGGACCGTTGGGTGTGGCTTTTAACAGATTGTTGCTCGACAAAAGCCAATCCCATTCAACCGCCCGGTACAGTTCGTCCGCGATGCTCTCTATCTGAGTTCCCTTGAAG
>Ga0116200_10001002_pt1 | contig 10540 bp, 10 predicted proteins | sample Mar14436cmmetaG_FD_94478 | JGI IMG/M metagenome (GOLD analysis project Ga0116200, IMG submission 94478) | Marine hydrothermal vent microbial communities from Guaymas Basin, Gulf of California to study Microbial Dark Matter (Phase II) - Marker... ... | reverse complement strand
GATAAAAGTAGTAAAATCGCTGGTAATTTACCTACAGGAACTACTTTTTCTTCCTTTTTTGGTTTGGGCCCTTTCAAAAACTCTGGTTTTTCCTTGGGTGGTGCCTGGCGTTTAACCCTTAATTTAGGCGCTTCCTTAGGGGGTTCTATTACCCTTGTGGAACCAATTTCTTCTGTGGGAGGAGGTGGTGGTGGAGCTTCGGGAGGTGGTGGAGGGGGTGGTGCTACTACAGTCTCTTCTATTTTTTCGCTTTTCAGTTTTTCGATTTCGGAGGCTTTAAATTTTCTCACCCCATCCTGGTAAGAAGGGAGGATTTTCCCCGTTCTAATTAAATCCTCAAGTTGTGCTCGGTTGATTTTTAATTCTTTAAGGACATCCTCTTCACTTAAATATGTTTCACCGACCATCTTCACCTCCTTATTTCTCGGGTACCCATCGGGTGATTCTTAAAATGTCATCTTTTTTGAGTTTCTCATCCAGGCTTTCTACTTCTGTGTAGACTACCAACAAAGTAGAGTAAATTTCTTTGACCGTGAGTTTCCCAACTACTTTCCCTTTACGGAAGGCATAAAGGGTGGTGCCTGGTTGGAGATTCACAGCGCTATTAAATTTCATTGCCACCACACCTGGAGACTGGAATTCCAATACTTTCCCCACAATTCCTTTCTCAATCTGAGGAACTAATTTTTCTTCTTTCCCTACCTTTGGTTTTTCTCCCTTAAGGAAAGCGAGTTCTTTCTCCAGCCTTTCCCTCTTTTTCTTTTCCTCTTCTGCCAACTTTCTATATTTATCCCTTTCCTTTTGAAGATTATTTATCCTGGTTTTTAAAATCGAAAATTCACCCTCTATACTTTTTAGTTTCTTTTCGATAGAGGCTTTTTCTTTTTTAACCCGAGATAATTCCTGGGTAAGTCTGGTGGTCTTCCTCATTTCTGCATTTAGTTTACTTTCCAATCTTGCCTTTATAGTTTTTAAATTAGCTACTTCCCCCTCTAATCTTTTTTTAGTTTGGGTGAGATTGTTTACTTGCTGTGTAAGATTTTCTTTTTCCATTTCCAGGGTACTCACTTTTTGGGTCAAATTTTTAACCTCCTCCCTTTTTCCTGCTAATTCCATTACAACCTGAGATGCAAGATAAAACGCACCTAAGGATAAAAGAAACACCAGAATGGAGAAGATTTTAACCCCTTTATTCATTTCTTTCCTCCCTTATTTTTTCTCTCACCTCAGCAAATATTGGTTCTGCAAAAGAGGTTTCCCAGGTTCTCTCTTCAAAACTTCTTTCTTCTACTGTTTTAAGAAAGCCTTTAAATTCATGAAAATAGGAACCGTAAATGTGGAAACTATCACTTATATCCACATATCTTCCCACAGCAATATTTTCTCCCATCCTCAGAGATATTTCCTCTGCAATTCTCTTCTGAAGTTCTGTTAAAGCAAACATGTTCATAAAAGCAGCTTTAAAACCATCTCTGGATCTCCAGTGGGTATTGAGCCAGAGTTCTTTTTTCCCATTGCTTTCTTTTATCCGAAACCAGCATCTCTGGAGACATGGAGGGTCAGGACTACCGGGATCGAGTGCAGGGTTCCAGGTTATAGCCTGGGCACGACGAGAATAAGGTACTTTACTGAGCTTTTCCACTACCCATTCCATCTGATTGATTATTCGATTATCATAAGGATAACCATAAAGTCGCTGATGATAAGTATAACTCCACTTCCCTTCCTCAGGATTAATCCAGTGATCATGAATACCTTCCACCACTTCTAAGGTATAAATTTCTAAGTCTTCTAACCCACCTGGAAAAGCTCGGTGGATTCTGGGCTCTTGAAAAGGATGTCTAACCACCATTATAACGGTTGCATCTTTTGATGGAGGATCACTGGGGCGGTCATATTCCGTCCGGAATGGAAAACCTTTCTCCCATGTTTCAATTACTGCTCTCTCCCAGACTTCTGGAAGAGTATCACCTTCTATGAGAATAACCCCACTGGACATTTTACATCTTATACTTCCCCAAATCTTCTGAGTCAATCCCCTCTAAAAGGGATTTAATATCCTCACTGGAAGCAGGCTGAACTTCCTCTTTCTGTAATTTTTCAATTACCTTCTCCTCAACGTAGATGGGAGCTTCTGTTCTCAAAGCCAGAGCAATTGCATCACTCGGCCTGGAATCTACCTGGATGGTTTTCCTGCCCACCCGAATAAATATTTTTGCATAAAAGATATTATCCTTAAGATCATTTATGACTATTCGGGTAACCTTAGCATTGAGGTTTTCAATAACTGACCTTAAAAGATCATGGGTAAGAGGGCGGGGAGTATGAATACCCTCCAGTTTCAAAGCAATTGCACTTGCCTCAAATATTCCTATCCATATAGGAAGCGTTTTTTCGTCTTTGCTGTCTTTGAGAATAATAATGGGGACATTCGTTACAGGGTCAAGAGTCACTCCAACCACCCTCATCTTAATCATTTTCTTCATCCTCCTTCTCACCAGTTTTTAGATCTTCACTGATCCTATATTCTTCTCCCAACCAGTGGGAAAGATCTATAAGTTTACAACGCATTGAGCAAAAAGGGAAAAATTCAGATTCTCTTTCCACATCTTTTCCACATATTGGACATTTTATTACCGTAACCGGCATGTTGAACAACTCCCACTCCTGCATGAATTACAAGACGAACCACTTCCTTTTACCCCCACCGGTGAGAAAATTTTCTCCACTTCTTTCCCTTTACAATAAGGGCAAGGAGGTACATCGCCTCTTTTAGGAACCCATTCTTCGAAAATTTCTCCACAATTTTTACATCTAAACTCAAATAAGGGCATCTTCTTCTCCCACCATCACTTTCCAGTGAGTGAAGTCAATAAAATACTTCCATGAAGGGTGAGCCTCTTTAATCACATCATCTTTCTGAAAAGGTAACCTGAAAGGAGGGCGAGGTTCTTTAAGGAGCTTCATTCCTGCTTCCTCTAAAGTTTTCCCTCCTTTCTTCAAATTACACCAGATACATGAACATACAACGTTATCCCAGGTAGTTTTCCCTCCTCTATGGCGAGGAATCACATGGTCAATATTCAAATACTCCGGCGGATATCTTTTCCCGCAGTACTGGCAGGTATAATTATCTCTCTTATACACATTTTTCTTGGTAAGTTTAATGCTTAGTGAGGGGAAACCATCGTAATGGGAGAGGATTATTATTCGAGGAATTAAAAGTTTCCATTTAACTGTTCCTATCCTCTCCTCTCCGTCAGAATGCTCAAGAGAAAATTTGACCCATTCTTCAAAATTAAAGGTTTGAAAATTCCCTTTATCAACCCATACAGCTTGTGCAGAACCCACAAAGAGGAGACACAATGCTCTCCTTACGGTGGAAACATTCACTACCTGCCAATACCTATTAAGAACCAGAACCTTTTCCTCCAGTTTGCCCATCTTTTTGAAAGAATATACCAGAGGTAGAGGATATAATCAAGCTAACCTCTTTCTAAAAGGTTAGTCAAAGGAAATTTAGGGTATAATAGGAGCATGCAAGGTATGGAAAGTTTGAAGGAAAAAGACAGCCGGTTCATTCTTAATACTTATGGGGAAAGAGAACTCGCTTTTGAGAGAGGAGAAGGAGTTTATCTGTGGGATGTGAAAGGAAAGAGATATTTAGACTTCCTTTCAGGGATAGGAGTAAACATTCTGGGATATGCTCACCCGAGAATAATAGAGACTATCCAAAGGCAGGCGAGTAAACTCACTCATACTTCCAACCTTTACTTAATTCCCAATCAAATAAAATTAGCAGAGAAACTGGTAAGAAATTCTTTCCCTGGGAAGTGTTTTTTCTGTAACTCCGGGGCAGAGGCGGTGGAGGCCTCTTTAAAATTTGCCCGTAAACGGGGTAAGGGTAGATTTGAGGTAATTTCTCTGGAGAATTCTTTTCATGGTAGAACCTATGGTGCATTATCTCTTACCGGACAGACAAAGTACCAGAAAAATTTTGTTCCGCTTCTTCCCGGAATAAAATATACCCCAATAAATGATTTCGAAAAACTAAAAAGTAAAGTAACTCCTCAAACCTGCGCGATCATTATCGAACCCATTCAGGGTGAAGGAGGAGTTAATCCCTGTGAAGAAAGATTTTTGAAAGCGGTAAGAGAATTCACAAAAGAGAAAGATATCCTTCTTATTTTTGACGAAGTCCAGTGTGGAATGGGAAGGACAGGAAGACTTTTTGCCTATCAGCATTTCGGTGTGGAACCAGATGTCCTTGTCCTTGCTAAGGGATTGGGGGGAGGGCTCCCTATAGGAGCTATGGTGGTTAGGGAAGAAATTGCAGATACTTTCCAGCCTGGTGACCATGCATCTACTTTCGGAGGTAACCCTCTTTCTACTGCTGTAGCCTGTGAAGTAGTGGATATACTTACTTCAGGAAATTTCCTTGAAAAAGTGAGGGAAAAAGCGGTTTTTCTCTGGGAATTGCTTGAGAAATTGAGGGGGAATATGGAGGGAAAAATCAAAAAAATAAAAGGTATTGGGTTCATGGTAGGGATAGAAATATCTGGCTCTGCAAAAAAGGTAAGAAGAAAATGTGAGGAAAATGGACTTCTGGTGGGGACAGCAGGAGAAAATGTGGTAAGACTTCTCCCCCCTCTGATAGTTGAAAAAACCCATATTGAAGAGGCGGTAAAGATAATCGAAGAAAGCATGAAGGAGGTCCTCTGAGATGGAGAGACATTTCCTCTCCTTAAAGGATATAGAAAAGGATGCTTTAAAGATCCTCGAGGTAAGTAGTGACCTCAAAAAAGATAGACAAATGGGAAATCGCTGGCTTAAAGGAGAAATCATAGGACTTCTTTTTGAAAAACCATCCACTCGAACAAGAGTATCTTTTGAAGTGGCCATTCGAGAATTGGGAGGGGAAGCTTTATATCTTTCCGGTGGGGAAACTCAACTTGGAAGAGGAGAAACTCTTGCAGATACAGCCAGAGTCCTTTCCCGTTATCTGGATGGCCTGATAGTAAGAACCTACGGTCAAGAAAGACTTGAGGAACTGGCCAATCATTCCACTATACCCATAATCAACGCTCTCACAGATCTCCTTCATCCATGCCAGATCCTTTCAGATTTATTTACCATAAAAGAGAAGAAAGGAACCTGGGAAGGGATAAAAATTGTTTATATAGGGGATGGGAATAATGTTTGTAACTCCTGGATTGTTGCAGGGGAAATTTTCCACCTTAACCTGATAATCTCAACCCCTGAGACTCACACCCCACCCATAGAAAAATTAAAGGAGAAAGGTTTGGTAAAAAATGAACCAATAATCATCCATGACCCACGAGAAGCTGTAAAGGATGCGGATGTGGTATATACTGATGTATGGGTAAGTATGGGAGAAAAAGAGAAAGAAGAAGAGGTTTTCTATCCTTACCAGGTAAATGCTTCCCTACTTTCCCTGGCCCATCCTGACTGTATAGTTATGCATTGTCTCCCTGCTCACAGAGGTAAAGAAATTACGGATGAAGTGATGGATGGGGAAAACTCAGTTGTATGGGACCAGGCAGAAAATCGTTTACATGTGGGGAAAGGTATAATTCTCTGGGCAATGAATAAAATATGAGAAACTTAAAATTTTTACTTCTTTTACCGGTTTTCCTTTTACCTCTTCTCCTCTATTCTTTCCCTGCACAGGATGTGCAACCGCTGATAGGAGATGGATATACTGGAAAAGTAAAAGAAGTAATTGATAAAGCAAAAGATTCAATAACCGTGGTTATGTTTCATATGCGTTATTATCCTGAACATCCTGCTTCCCCTTCCAATCAGCTGATAAATTCTCTCATTAATGCCAAAAAAAGAGGAGTGAAAGTAAAAGTTATTCTTGATCTTTCTGAAGAGGAGAGGGGAAGATATAATAACCTTAAAACAGGTAAATTCCTTTCCGAAAACGGGATAGATGTTCGCTATGACACACTCACAAAGACAACCCATTCCAAACTGGTGATAGTAGATAAACGCTATGTAATTATAGGTAGCCACAATTGGACTTATTATGGCTTAACCCAGAATAATGAGACTTCTGTCTTTATTGATTCTTCTCCCTTAGCGGAAGAACTTTTAAAATGGGTGAGGAAAGAATTCCGGTGGAAGAGTGGGAGGTAATAATAGTAGGTGGTGGGCCTGCTGGAATAACCGCAGGTATATATTCTTCACGTAATCTTCACAGAACACTACTTTTGGAGAAAGGGATACTGGGAGGACAGCTCAATCTGGCCCCTTATATTGAAAATTATCCTTCCTATCCTGATGGTATTCCAGGCTGGGAACTGGCGAGAAAAATGGGGGAACAACTCCAGAAGACAGAAGTTGAAGTAAGAAGGGAAGAAGTGAAAGAGATATTAAAAGAGAAAGAATTTTTCAAAGTTAGAACCGAAAAAGCAGAATATCACACCCTTTCAGTAATCATTGCTACGGGTGGATATCCTAAAAAACTGGGTGTGGAAGGGGAGGAAAGACTTATAGGTAAAGGTGTTTCCTACTGTGGAGTTTGTGATGCTCCCCTTTTCAGAGATAAAAAAATTGTGGTGGTGGGTGGTGGAGACACAGCCCTCACGGAATCTTTACACCTGGCTCAATTTGCCCGGGAAGTAATTCTTATACATCGGAGAGAGAATTTCCGGGGTGCAAAAGCCCTCCAGAAAAAAGTCCTTTCTCACCCCAAAATAAAACCTATTCTCAAGTCCCATCTTCAGGAAATTATGGGTGATAAGAGAGTGGAAGGAGTGAAAATTAATCAGGGAGGGAGGATTGAGTTTCTTCCCTGTGAGGGAGTTTTCATCTTTGTGGGCTTCTCCCCTTCTTCAGCTTTCCTGGGCAATCTTGTGGAAAAGGATGAGGAGGGATACATAATAACCGATGAAAAAATGGAAACAAAAGTGAAAGGGATATTTGCCTGCGGTGATGTAAGAAAGAAAAGAGATAGACAGGTTATTGTTGCCTGTGGAGAAGGGGCAGTGTCTGCTCAAAGTGCTCACGAATTTCTTGAGAAAAAAAATGATTGAGGAAGTCATCAAAAGAGACGGGAAAATAGCAAAATTTGAAAAAGAAAGGATAGAAAATGCTATTAGGAGAGCGCTTAGAGCAGTAGGTAAGGATGAAGAAGAAGCTTTAGAACTTGCGGAAAAAGTAGTCCAGCGCCTTCAGAAAAGAGAAGAGAAAAGAATAAATGTGGAAGAAATACAGGATGTGGTAGAAGAAGTACTTATGGAAAGCGGATTCCCTGATGTAGCTCGAGCTTACATCCTTTATCGGGAGAAGAGAAGAGCACTCAGGGAAAGTAAAAGAATTCTTGGAGTGGAAGATGACCTCAAACTCTCCCTCAACGCTGTGAGAGTCCTTCAACGCAGATATCTACAGAGGGATGAAGAAGGGAGAATCATTGAAACACCCCGTCAGATGCTGGAACGCGTTGCCCGAACAATAGCAGAAGTGGAAAGAGAATATGGTGGCAGTAAAGATGAAATGGAGGAAAAATTCTTCCAGATGATGAAAGATCTTCTTTTTCTTCCCAATTCCCCCACCCTCATGAACGCAGGGACTCGATTAGGTCAGCTATCCGCCTGTTTCGTAATCCCTGTAGAAGATTCCATTGAGGGGATCTTTCTTGCCTTAAGACACATGGCTCTCATTCATCAATCCGGCGGAGGGACAGGTTTCTCCTTTTCCCGACTTCGACCCCGGGGAGATGTAGTAAGGTCAACGGGTGGTATTGCTTCCGGGCCTATCTCCTTCATGAGAATCTTCGATACAGCTACCCATGTGATAAAACAAGGGGGGAGAAGAAGGGGAGCAAATATGGGGATACTCTCAGTTCATCATCCGGATATTCTTGAATTTATAACTGCAAAAGATGAAGAAGGAGTATTTGAGAATTTTAATCTCTCTGTTGCAGTTACTGACACTTTTATGGATGCCTATTTCAAAGGAGAAACCTATCCCCTCATAAATCCCCGAACAGGCAAAGAAGTGAGAAGAATTTCTGCCCGTGAGGTTTTCGACCTCATCGCTTACCAGGCCTGGAAAAGAGGGGACCCCGGAATTATATGGATAGACGAAATAAACCGACATAATCCCACCCCTCATGTAGGAAAAATTGAAGCCACCAATCCTTGTGTGGCTGGAGATACTTTTATTACCACCGATAAGGGAATGATAAAAATCAGGGAACTGGTGAGGAAAAGGAATGTAAAGCTTCTTACCGATGATAGAAGCATAGGGAAAAATGGTGTTTCTTTCAGGAATCCTTTTCAAGTCCTCTACACTGGGAAGAAAAAGGTGATGAAAGTTATCACTCGGTCTGGTTTCGAACTCACTGCCACTCCAGATCATTTAGTTCTAACTCAGGAAGGATGGGTAAGGATAAAGGAGCTTAAACCAGGGAGACACCGTTTACTTATTCAGAGAGAAAAAGGAAGTTTCCCTAAGGAAACTCTGCTCCCCCCAAATCCCTTTGCTCAGAAATGGAGTAAAGAACTGGGATGGATTGTAGGATGGCTGATAGGTGATGGCTGGTTAAGGTATGGAGACAGAAATGCAAGGGTGGGATTTAGCTTTGGAAAAGATGATAAGGAGGTATTTTCTCTCCTCAAGAAATCGTTGGAGAAGCTATATGGAAGGAAAGTAAAAGAAGTAAGAAGAGATAATGGTGTTATACATCTTTCCTATCATTCTCCTCGCTTTGCAAAATTCTTTATTGATCTGGGAGTAAAACCAGTAAAAGCCCAATACAAAGAAACCCCAGAAAGTTTATTTACAGCTCCAGAAGAAGCTGTGAAAGGTTTCCTCTCTGCCCTTTTCTCCGCCGACGGTACTGTCCACTTTTTCCCAGGGAAATCTTCTTACATTCGATTAACCTCTAAATCTAAAAAACTTCTTCAGGGAGTCCAGTTACTCCTTCTAAATCTCGGCATTTATTCCAGAATAATGGAAAGAAGCCGAAAGCCGCGGGTAAGTTTTGTCTATTCTTCCAAAAAGGGAGAGAAAAGGAGCTATAGCTCCAATGGACTTCTTTTTGAACTGGAGATTTCCCGTCAAGATGTTAAGAAATTCTTAAAAGAGGTAGGATTTATCGGAAATAAATTTAAGGAGAAAATAGACCTACTTTTAAAAAAAGGATACTACAAATACTCAGGAGAGGATGAAGTATTAGAGGTGAAGGAAGAAGGGATAACCGATGTATATGATATCATCGAACCCCATACTCATTCTTTCCTGGCTAATGGAATAGTGGTCCATAATTGTGGTGAACAGCCCCTCCTCCCCTACGAATCCTGTAATCTCGGTTCCATAAATCTGGCCAGAATGGTGGAGAATGGAAAGATAAACTGGGAGAAACTCAAAAATATCACACATTTAGCGGTTCAATTTCTGGACAATGTAATTGACGCAAACCGCTATCCCATTCCTGAAGTGGAAAAAATGACCCTTTCCAACAGGAAAATAGGACTTGGAGTTATGGGATTTGCAGAACTCCTCATAAAATTGGGTATCCCATATGACAGTGAAGAAGCAGAAAAATTAGGGGAAAGGATAATTAAATTTATACATGAAGAAGCCATAAAAAAATCTGCAGAACTCGGTGAGAAAAGAGGTTCTTTCCCAAATTTCAAAGGTAGTGTATGGGAAAAGAGGGGATACTCTGCTATGAGAAATGCCACCCTCACCACCATAGCTCCTACAGGCACCCTTTCCATAATAGCAGGCACCACAAGTGGTATAGAACCCTTATTTGCAGTGGCTTATTTCCGGGAGGTTCTTGAAGGGTCCCACCTTTTCGAAGTCAATGAAGAGTTCCTGAACATAGCATTGAAAAGGGGTTTTTATTCCCGGACACTTATAGAAGAGGTATTAAGGGAGGGATCTCTAAAAAACATAAAGGGAATACCTGAGGATGTAAAAAGAATTTTTGTAACCTCCCTGGATATCTCTCCTGAATGGCATGTAAGAATCCAGGCCATCTTCCAGAAACACACAGACAATGCAGTTTCCAAGACCATAAACTTTCCTCCTTCTGCTACTCCAGAAAACATTAAAGAAGCCTTTCTTTTAGCCTATCGCCTCAAGTGTAAGGGGCTTACAGTCTATCGTTACGGCTCCAAAAGGGAACAGGTCCTTTACCGGGGAAACATCCCCCGTGCTCGCTTAGAACCCGACTTCAAAAAACTCCACCTCCCAGAAGACCTCTGCCCCCCTTGCTTTTAAGTTTTTCAAAGATAAAAAGAGACTATTTCCCCAGACCAAACTCTTTCCTTTTCTTCCTTTCAGAGTTTCAAAGGGGAGGAATTAAATTTAAGGGGCAGGAACTTAAAATTCGTAAGAGAAGTAAAGTCTAATGCCCTTTTCCTCAGCATACTTACGAACAGGAGGAGAGGCTATGTAAGTGACCAGAATCCTTATTTGCTCTCCAGGGACAAACTTTTTAATCTCCTCCGCTTTCTTAATAAAAGAATCTATGTCGCTCTTCTTAAGTTGACTCTTGGCT
>Ga0116200_10001000_pt1 | contig 10545 bp, 8 predicted proteins | sample Mar14436cmmetaG_FD_94478 | JGI IMG/M metagenome (GOLD analysis project Ga0116200, IMG submission 94478) | Marine hydrothermal vent microbial communities from Guaymas Basin, Gulf of California to study Microbial Dark Matter (Phase II) - Marker... ... | reverse complement strand
GGACAGACTTGCTACTCATGGCTATCTTGGCCACCTTTCTCAGCAGCTCCTTATCATTCCAAGGTACCTTGATGGCAACCTCGCTCAAGTACTCAACGGCCTTCTCGGCAGCTTTCCTATAACCAGATATTATCACGGTGGGATGTATACCTAGGTCTAAGAGGCCCTCAGCCTTAGCTAAGAGTTCGCCAGCCAGCAACACGACAGTGGTAGTACCATCACCAGCCTCCTGCTCCTGAGACTTAGCCAGATCAACCATCATCTTTGCAGTTGGGTGCTCTACCTCAATCTCCTTCATTATAGTAGCTCCATCGTGTGTTATGATCACGTCTCCAAAGGGATCGACGAGCATCTTCTGCATTCCTTTGGGGCTCAGTGAAGTCCTGATGGTATCGGCGATTGCCTTGGCAACGGTGATGTTTAGCCTCAGCGCTTCCCTTCCCCTAGTCCTAGAAGTACCTTCCTTCAGTATGAGAACAGGAATCGTTCCCTCACCACCTGCGACGGCCATACTTCCCTCACCACCTGCGACGGCCATACATATCACCTCTTCTCACTAGGGTTTCTCAGAACTGTCGCTTGGACTACCCATGCTAGAGACTATAACCGAGTTAAAAAAGCTTATCAATCTAATCACCCATAACGTTAACTAGATGGGCTTAAAAAGGCCAAATAATGGTGAAATCATTAAATGAGCGGGAAGGATCTAATAGAATCTTTTCCTGATTGCTTGAAGCTCGCTATAAAAAATAAGGGAATTAAGCACTTAACGGAGATACAAGAACTGGCAATTCCACACGTTCTACAAGGAGAACACTCCCTACTAATAGCTCCCACAGGATCAGGTAAGACAGAAGCTGCGTTATTGCCTCTCTTGACTAGAATGCTACAGGAGGAAGGAGGTAAGGGTTTCAAGCTTCTTTACATAACCCCTCTCAGGGCACTAAACAGGGACTTGGAGGAGAGGGTTACCTACTGGTCGGAGGCGTGCGGCTTCACCGTGGGCGTGAGACATGGAGATACCTCAAGGAGTGAGAGAGTAAGACAGGCCGAGAGCCCGCCAGATATATTGATAACGACGCCCGAGACCCTATCGATAATTCTCACGGGACCTAAAATATCGAAGTGGCTTAAAAACGTGAGATACGTTATTATTGACGAAGTACACGAACTTTTAGACGATAAGAGAGGTACCCAGCTCTCTTTAACCTTGGAGAGACTCAAGAGGATAGCTGCCGAGGACTTCCAGATAGTGCTGCTCTCAGCCTCCCTCGGTAATCCGGAACTAGCGCTGGAGCACTTCTCGTATAGGAGGAAGGGAAAGATCATAGTCTCCAAGGAGAGCAGGAGTATGGAGATATCGGTTATCTATCCAAAAGTATCCAAGGAAGACATTCGATTGTCTAAGTCCCTCCTACTCGAGCCGGAGGTGGTGGCGAGGGTTAGGTTGCTAGCAGACCTGATCAGAAACGCGGTATCCGCCATCGTCTTCACAAACACACGATCAATGGCCGAGGCTCTAGGGTATAGGATGAAGAAACTCTTTGACGAGTTGAAGATACATGTTCATCATAGCTCTCTTTCCAAGGATGCTAGGGTGGAGAGTGAGACCCTTCTCAAGAAAGGAGAACTCTCAGCGATAATAAGCACTAGCTCACTCGAGCTAGGGATAGATATAGGGTATGTCGACGTAGTGGTCCAGTATGGCTCGCCCAGACAGGCGACGAAACTCCTCCAGAGGGTGGGGAGATCTGGTCATGGACCGGGCAGGACAGCCAGGGGTGTGGTGGTAGCCCAAGATTCTGATGATTATCTCGAATCAATAGTGCTCGCCAGGAGAGCCCTGCAGGGGGAACTAGAGGGTATAAGGCCCTTCGAGAAGTCTTATGACGTACTCTATCACGAAACGATAGGACTTCTGATCAGGGAGGGAAAAGTTCACCTCCCCGACCTCGTTGACATGGTTAGAAACTCGTGGCCCTACAGGAATCTTAGTCTCGAGGAGACTAGGGAACTCTTCTCCTTCATGTCAAAGGCTTGGCCTCGCATCGTGTGGTACGACGAGCTGGAGGATACGGTGATGAGGTATGGCGGGGGGCTTGCTCATGAGTACTTCTTCTCCAACATATCCACAATTCCAGACACAGCTTCTTATCCAGTGATAGACGAAACTACTGGCTTCTATATTGGACAATTGGACGAGACCTTCGTTCTGGAGTACCTGCTTCCGGGGGTGAAGTTCGTCTTCAGGGGGTCCGTGTGGCGTGTCGACAGGATTGAAGGTGGCAGGATCTACGTGGAGCAGGTATTCGATCCTGTTGGTGCCATACCAAGCTGGATAGGAGAACAGCTACCCGTTCCTAGAGAAGTAGCCTTGGAGGTAGGCAGGATCAGAGGGATTGTGGAGAGAGCTCACAGAAAGGGCGATCTTGATAGCATGGTCTCCCAGCTGCTATCTACCTACAGATCCGCAAAGCGAGAAGACCTAATTAGAGCTTTTGAGCCCATAATAGAGCATATAGAGAAGGGATATCCACTCCCTACAGACAAGAGGATTGTTCTGGAGAGAATATCGGGATCAGGTACAGTTATTCACTCCACCCAAGGGAGCCTAGTGAACAGGACTCTGGGAAGAACCATATCCTACCTTATCTCTTCGGAATTCAAGGTAGGGGTGAGAGTATCAGATGATCCCTACAGGATTGTTATAATCGGTGTTAGTGACGAGGTTGTGAGAGAAGCCATAGACAGGCTTCTGAGAAAGGACTATAGGTCCACAATAATAAGAGCCGTGGAGAACAGCGCATTCTTCAGGATAAGGTTGCTTCACGTGGCAAAGAGAATGGGTTTGGTGAGGGACGTGGCTAGCTCGCGAATAATAAGCCTTAGCAAACTGGCGAAAGCCTACGAGGGTACACCTGTATACGAAGAAGCCCTAAGGGAGACCATTACCAAGGACTTCGATGTGGAATCTACAGAGAACCTCTTACGGGATATCAGGGATGGGAAAGTTAACATCGTAGTTTCCAGCGTAGAAGGACCAAGTCCATTATCCATCCTCGGGTTAGAGAGATCCGGACTACCTATGGAAATAATACCACCGTCAGAGCTTACGAGAAGGCTGCTGGAGAGTTTCAAGTACAGAATACTCTCTCAACAAGTGACCCTAGTGTGCGCAGATTGCTGGGAATGGAGCATGGACACCACGATATCAAGCCTCCTTGACCTAGGTAAAGTGCCCGACTGTCCTATCTGTGGCAGCAAGAGGATAGCTGCGATGACTGGGTATTGGGCAGCTGAAGCCAAGGAGTATGTGGAGGAATCTAGGAAAAAAGGCAGACCCTCTGTAGGAAATTGGGAGCTGGCCAATAGAGCATACGAATTTGGGATGCTTACCGAGAGGTACGGACTCCCGGCTATTGTTGCCATGGCTGCTAGGGGCGTGGATCCAATAGACGTAGAATGGCTCCTGACTAAGCACTCTAAAATAGACGAGGAGTTCCTTTCAGAGCTTGCTAAGACGGAAACCGAGGCGATAAAGAGAAAGCTCGTCTCGAAAAAGAGGAGAAGGAGAAGAAAGGCTTAAACTATACCAGCTCTTCTCAGAACCTCGCTAGCAGCTCTTCGAGGATCATCGGACTTCGTTACAGCCCTCCCAACCATGACAAAATCCACTTTCTTCACAATCTCCCCTATGGTACAGGCATCTATTCCTCCCGCCACTCCCAGTTTCACATCCAAATCCCTTATCCTGTCCAAAAGGTCGTAGTCCCTGAATACTCCCTCATCCACTCCCCTGTGAATACAGATCCTGTGCACTCCCATGCCTATTACCTCCCTGAGTCGTGACAGTACATCTCTAAGCCCCAGAGTATCCACTAGAACCTCTCTTCCTTCGCTCTCTGCCTTTCTCACCGCCTCTTTAATGGTCTCATCTGGCGCGGCAGCCATGACGCTCATGATATCGGCTCCGGATTCAAAAGCCATCCCCGCCTCTAACGCTCCGGTATCCATGGTCTTCATGTCGGCGAACAGCTTACAAGAGGGAAATTCATCACGGAGGGATCTGACGGCTCTCATGCCGACCGACTTTATCAAGGGGGTTCCCGCCTCTATTTCTCTGAAGCCGGCATCAACCGCGAGCCTAGCGATCCTAAGTGCTTCATTCAAGGAGGTCAAATCAAGGGAGAGGAAGACTTCTACTCCCATAACCCACCACCCACAAACTTCCTCACGAGATAGGCCAGGAGGAGAATTAAAGCTAGCGACAGTACCACGAGGAAAACTGTTACATGGGACGGGACATCCTTACCCATCGCAAAGATGAAAGGCCCAACGATAACAACGAAACTTCCTCCTCCTTCACTGGTTTTGGTTGCCTGCGAAAGAGCGATGGCAAAGAATCCCATCATGATGAGAGAAACTCCTAAGAAGAGGAGGAATGCCCTCACCATGATCTTCTCGTCTAACGGCTCGCTCATGACCAAGCACCCATCATCACTATCATGAGGATCATCATCAGGAGGGATATGGCTATCAAGACTATTAGAAGGGATGTTCTCAAGTTCTTACCAAAGATAATGGGTATAGGACCGATCAATATTATACCTCCAACGCTATAATCACCGAATCTCTTTCTTGGGAGGAGGAGAGCGAGGAGAATCAGCAGTACTCCAACCGTGATGAGAACTATCCCTAATACCTCCAATGGGCTCACTTAATCACCTCCCCATCAATCTCCTAAGCCTGTCGAAGTTGTAGGGATCTCCCCTAGCCCTAACGATCATCCCTCTAGTGAACGGGGTACCAGCATCAAAGGCTACGGATCTACCTGAGGCATCATAAATGGTGACCACCTCATATCCCGTTAACTCCTTGAATCGAGAGGTAGTCATTCCGACAAGTCTGTCAGGTACCTTATAGGTTACGTAATGCGGAGATCCCCCCTTGAAGTGGGGTGATTCGTGCTTCAAGGTTCTCAGATTCCATATTCTCTTCAAAACCCCAGCTATGATCTTGGAGGCCGTTCCGTCACCGAAAGGATTTGGTAATCCCATCAATTTATCTCTCAGCCCCTCTTGGTAAAGAAATTCCCTAACGGCCGACACTATTGATGAAGGGTTCACTCCCGTCACTTCACCGAATCCCATTTCCACGATCTCCGGCCTCTCTGTATTATCCCTTAGGATTACGCAGGGTTTTTTCAAGGTCGCGGACTCCTCTTGTACACCTCCCGAATCGGTCGCAATGATGTCCGAGGAAGACAGGAGCTTCAGGAAATCTATATAACCCAAGGGCTCGGTGAGGATCAGATGTTCCATTGATTTGAGCTTTCCCCATAATCCGAATCCCTTTAATCTCCTAAGAGTCCTAGGATGGACTGGCCATACAATCGTCAGCTCATCCAACTCCTCAAGGGCCTTCACTATACCCAACATCCTGTATTCATAGTCAGCGTTTTCCTTCCTGTGGACCGTTACTGTCATTAAAGGCTCATCTTCCGATATTCCCAGCTCCCTAAGGATGTTGGATTTCTGTATCAATCCTGCTACCTTATTTACTGCATCTACTATTGTATTTCCACTTAGTACTATCCTCTCGGGGGGATATCCCTCCTCTGCTAAGTTAGAGAATGACCTAGGTGTAGGAGAGAAGTTCAGACAGGCTAAGTGATCCGCCACCCTTCTGTTTATCTCCTCTGGCATCGTGAAGTCATAGCTCCTGAGGCCCGACTCTACATGTATGAAAGGGACTTCCAGCTTAGAGGAGGCTATCGCTGTACCCAGCACGGAGTTGGTATCCCCGACGGCCATGACCCCGTCCGGCTCGTAATTCTCTATGATCTTACCCATCTCCATTAACACGCTTGATGTTTGAACAACTTGACTTCCTGACCCTATTCCGAGGTTGATGTCGGGCTCATCCATTCCAAGTTCCCTGAAGAAGATATCGCTCATTTCCCAGTCGTAGTGCTGACCTGTATGAACGAGTAAGATATCCACTCCCTTAATTCTCGTGAGAGCCTCGTAGACAGGAGCCATTTTTATTATCTCAGGCCTAGTGCCCACCGATATTAGTAACCTCATGCCCTTCGCTCATTCATGACTGTAATCATTTTTAATAAACGGAGGTGGACCTACCAGACACCGAAAAGGGTGATCTACATGCTCAAGCCAGAGAAGGTGGTCAAATTCTACGCATACACAACCAAACTGCACATAGACGACATGGCAGAGGCTCTCATGGAGATAGAAGATGTCCATGTGGAGCCTCCGGAAGGTTTACCGGGGGTGGTGCCTCCAGAAGGTTTAGAGACCCCTGATCTCGATGCCTATGAAGAGATGGTCAGGGCACTCGAGAGGACTAGCGCTCTCACGGGTATACCCTTGGAGGATATCTTAGAGGGAGCAAGTTCCCACTCTCTAGAAGATCAGCTGACGTATAAGGACCTTATCTCAAAACTAGATGATGAGGTTGGCAAATATCTCTCAATTAGAAGGGAATTAGAGCTTGCAAAGAAGGCTAAATCGCTGTTAAAGGAGAGAACTCGCAGGCTAGAGGAGCTAGAAGAGAAGCTGACAGAGCTAGAGATGAAGATAAGGGAGTATTATGCAGCAGCCTTAGAGATAGCAGAGGAAGATCCATCTAAATTGAGACTTGGAAGGATAATTCTCGAAATAGACAGGAATTTAATCAGGATATCATCTCTAATAAACGCCTCACTGGACCCCTCAATGTCCATTGACGACATAGGCGAAGTTTTGAAGAACACATTTGAGTCCTTGAACGAGGTAGAAGCCAGAATAGCAGGTGTTGAGGACGAAATTCCGGACAAAGAGAGGCTTAAAAAGGTAAAGTCAGAGTTAGGGAACCTCAGAGGGATCCTAGAAGATATTAGGAAGGATATCCAAGGGTTCATGGTTAGAAAGAACAGGTTATCTGAGCTGAAGGCCGTCGAGAGTATGTGGAACAGGATGAGGGATACTATAAGGAAGGTTCCAGAGCTGAGTCCTTTACTAGCTGAGAAAGAACCCGCGATAACTAAAGTAACTCAACAGATCTCCGAACTCGAAGAGGAGATCGCAAGGAGGGAGAAAAGGATAAGAGACAAGATGACAGAGGCCAAGAAACTGATATCAAGGCTAAGAGAACTCTATGTCCAACTTAGAGACGAACTACTCTCTATAAAAGTGGTAGCTGCCGGCGAAGCCGAGCAAAGAGTATCCGAGGTGATAGAGGGAGCTAAACCCATAATAGCGGAAAGAGGCAAGTTGGAAGAGGAGATAGAGAAATTAAAAGCGCTAACCCGTAAAGAGGAGGTAGAAAAACTAAAGCAGGAGCTAGAAAATCTCCTCAATGAAGTTAAAGAAACAGCCACGAAGCTGGCTATTTTGGCCCTTTCCATTAAGCCTAAGGCTATAATTCAGAAACTTAAGACCATGACCTACGTTGGTGAGGAAATAGCCGTGATCTCAGGTTGGATCCCCGTATCGAGGAAGTCCGAGTTTGAGGAAAAGCTGAGGAACAAACTCAAAGAGTACTTGGCTTTAGAGTACGAGGAGCCCAGAAAAGGTGAGGGCATACCCTCAAAGATAAAACTCCCTGGTTTCCTGAAGCCAGTCAGTTTGCTAACCCATAAACTCTACGGTCTCCCAACGATATTCGAGATAGATCCTACCCCATTAACGGCAATATTCTTCCCATTAATGTTTGGGATGATGTTTGGAGACGTGGGCCATGGTCTCACTCTAGCAGTATTCGGAGCTTACCTATGGCTAAAAACTAGGGGAGGTATGAAGGACTTAGGAGGCCTCCTCGTATACTCCGGAATAGCCGCCGCCTTCTTCGGATACTTGTATGGTATGGTGTTCTTCGTGGCCTTCACAGAACATCCTATATTGAGCCCACTCCACGAAACCTTCCAGCTCATGGCAGTGGCCCTTCTATTCGGCGCATTCGAACTTATGGTAGGCTTTACGATCAATACAATAAACAAACTATTGGAAGGCGATCTTTTCGCCGCTCTATTCGAATATAGAGGGATCGCTACCTTAATCATGTACATGGGAGCCGTTTATGCAGTAGTGAAGGACAATGCGCAGATAATGGTCGTGCTGAAAGACCCCCTCTTCCAAACAATGGTGATCCCGCTTCTCATTACCGTGATGGCTCCTATATACAAATCCATAAAGGAAGGCCACGGCTTGGGAGAGGGAGGCGCTGAGGCCTTCGAGACGATATTAGAGAGCGTTCTCGCTCTCTTCAGTAATTCTTTGTCCTACATAAGGTTAGCTGCATTTGCAGTTATACACGAGGTCTTCGGGGTACTCGCAGCTCAGCTAATAGCGGGGCAAGAGGTAATAACACTCTGGAACTTGGGTGTATTGCTGTCCCCAGTTGCTCTGATATCGTTCGCCTTCGTAAATTTAGCTGTCATGGGTATGGAGGGAATGCTGTCCTTCATACAAGCAACGAGGCTCACCTTCTATGAGTTCTTCACCAAATTCTACCAAGCAACGGGAAGGCGCTTCAGGAAGGTCTCAGAGCTGGTGGGCCCGACCATCTCCGAATAACAAATTTTTTAATTAGCCCCGTTCCCTCTTCTAGAGGTCTCTAATATATCCCGAGCCATATGGGTGATCATATGGTAAGCCTAAGAACCAAGAAGCTGCTGTCTTATGTGATCCTAGGGCTTCCTCTCCTCTTAATCCCTATTACTGTGATAGGCGTTGCTGCTGCACCTCAAGAGGCCCCTCAGGAAGGGGCGGGTCTCAAGTATATAGGGGCTGCTCTCGCAGTGCTTGGAAGTACTATCGGAGCTGGAATAGGTCTCTACGGGGTTGCTATAGGAGGTAGTGCGTTACTTGCTGAGAATCCAAACGCATTCACTCAAGTCTTAATACTCGGCGGTCTAGCTGAGGGAGTAGCGGTCTATGGTCTACTAGTAGCTTTCATGCTGATATGACCTAGTAGGAGGATCCCTAACCCTCATTTCCCCTATGAAGTAGGTTTTGTCTCTTTTTTGGGTTAAACTAAAAGAAATTGTTATGTTTTACTGAGAGGGAGGTGCTAGGAGACTATAAAGTACCTCCGGGTTCACCCCACTCATCCTGCCAAGGAGTACTGTCTTTATGCTCTGGGACTCCCACTCCGAGGCTATTAGATACATTAGTATGTAAGCTATGGTCATCGACCCTTTGAAGGATATTCTAAGCGAGTCCATGTAAGTTTTCTTCCCAATTACATGCTCTATGACCCAGGGCTCACCTACTTCTCTGATTGCATCTCTTATTTCTACTGACAACGATCTGTAAGGGGCTAAGTTCACTAACTTATCTAGGAACTTAGGTAAATCTTCCGTTTTATCTGATATGAGGAGGAGTCTCCTGAAGGGAAGTTTGGAGAAGACCTTAGATATGACTTCCTTGTTTATCTTGAGGTACTTAGCTTTCAGGAGCATTCTCAGAAATACGCCTTCAGCGTACGAGTAAACTATCTGGTAGATAGGAGACTGCTTTCCAGCTTTAACTTCCTTGAGATGGCCAAGCAATCTGTCGAGGTAGTACCTATCAAGAGCCAGATCAATCTCCGTAACGTCCCTATCCCCCGATAGCCAGGATGAGAGGAGATTCCTCAGTTTTCTATCATCTATCATCTCAAGCAAGTCCTCAAAGCTCTGAGCCTTCGCGAGCTTCTCAATATCTATCACACCGAGCCTCGCAGGCAGTAACCTGAGCTCTTCACCTCGTCTACCGTAAAGTAGTGAGAAGATAATCCTCCTTAGGTTCTCTATATCGTACTTACTCATGAAGGTTGTCACTAGTCCCTCTATACGCGTCCCTCTAGAGATGGAGATAATCCTTCTCGCCCTTATTGAATTTACTCTGATGCAAGCCTCCTCAATCTTGGCTACATCTAAGAGATCCTCCGGACCTTCAAAGAAGCTACCGTAGGTCGTAGGGGATAATTTCTCGAATAAGCTCCGCTCATCCTCTATGAAGACCCAAGACCTTATGTCCTCTGGGTCTATGAGGTGGGACTTCAATCCGTGTGTCCTAACCACCAAATACTTCTCCTTAGCTCTCTTTAACAAAGAGATCACGCCCCCCTCTTAAGCTGCCTGTACTTTTTCACTCTGAGAAACTCCTCGAGAGCATCCTCCTCTAACGCCTCCTCAATGTACTTTATCGCAGCCTCGTGATCAGGGATTATTATCTTCTCTAGAGCATTCACCTTCCTCATAGTATCAGCGAGAGCTGCAGCTAATCTCTCGAACTTGGCCTCCGAGTTCACTATAGGCATGAGCTCCTTTATAGCCTCAGAGAACTTCCTAGCCGCTGCGATCACTACCGCGTTTAATGAAGGAGAAGTGGCTAAACCGAACTCCCTTAGGGTTATCTCAGGTATTTCAACTCCAATGACGCTCCTTACCTTCATTTCTGTGAGCAGGGGCATCGTTAGTAGAGCGGCTTTCCTCATCTCGTCGGGACCAGCAGCAGCGTAGGCTAGTCTTAGAATTCTGTAAGCTTCCTCTAACTTCTTCTC